>Ga0078972_1006469_pt1 | contig 27735 bp, 28 predicted proteins | sample YelNatPaOPGAMG01_FD_67568 | JGI IMG/M metagenome (GOLD analysis project Ga0078972, IMG submission 67568) | Hot spring thermophilic microbial communities from Obsidian Pool, Yellowstone National Park, USA - OP-RAMG-01 (SPADES assembly) (version 2) | ecosystem: Environmental > Aquatic > Thermal...
AGCAAGCTCGCCTGCCCAGAGTGCGGTTCACAAAAACTCTACAAAGATGGTTTACGCTATTTGACTGATGGCTCAAACATTCAACGTTACCTATGCAGGGAGTGCGGTAACCGTTTTAGCTCGCCTAGACATGAACCTTTACAAAAAACTTCAAAGCAGAATTTAAAAAGCGACATCGCCTATAACGTTAATTGCCAAGTGTGCGTCTCGGAAGGCGAGGCGAAAAACTTGGTTAGCAAGGCGGTAACAGCCTTGGCTGAATTAAACGGGAAAACGGAAAGTGGGCATGCGGGAGCCACAGAGAAGGCGACGGTTGACATTTACGGAAAAATCCTTGAATTTCTTTGGCACCTTAAAAAACAGGGATGCGCAGAGACAACGATTAAGGACTACGGATGCAAGTTAAAGTATCTGGCTAAGCAGACAAGCCTCCTTGAGCCTGAAGCTGTTAAAGGGTTTCTGGCTAAAGCTTCAATGAATGAAACTTCAAAACATAATTACGTAGCGGTTTTATGCGGTTTCTACAGTTTCATAGGTGTCTCATGGATTCCACCAATTTATAACAAGACGTGTAAGATTCCCTTTATTCCAACAGAGCAAGAAATAGACTTATTAATCGCTAACACAAGCAAAACCCTCTCTGCCCTACTGCAATTGCTTAAAGAAACTGGAATGCGTGTCGGAGAAGCTATGAGACTTAAGTGGATAGACATAGACTTTGAAAGACGAACTGTGAGGATAACGCCTGAAAAGGGAAGCCTACCTCGGATACTTCCAGTAAGCGAAAAAGCTACAGCCATGTTAAAGAGGATTCCAACAAAAAACGATAAAGTGTTTCCAAACAGAAACGTTGCTCAAACAGTCTTTTACCGAAGGAGAAAACAACTAGCCTATAAATTGGGAAATCCAAGACTGTTAAGGATAGGCTTTCACACGTTTAGACATTGGAAAGGCACAATGGAATACCATAAGACGAAGGACATCATCCATGTTAAAGAGCTTTTGGGACATAGAAACATTCAGAACACGCTAATCTACGTGACAATAGACAACGCCATATTCCAGAACACAACAGAGGAGTTTCATGTTAAAACAGTCAGGACGGTTGAGGAAGCCGTTAAGCTTGTCGAAGTAGGCTTTGAATATGTTACCACAATTGAAGATGTTCAAATATTCCGCAAAAGAAAATAATTTATTCACCACGAGCCTTAAATTGTTAAGTATGTCAGTGAGAATGTGTGTAATAGTAATTGACATGCTTAACGACTTTGTTACAGGAGGTTTAAAATGCGACAGAGCCAAGCTAATTGTTCCAAAATTGACAAAGCTGATTGAGGCTGCTCGCAAGCACAATGTTCCCGTGATTTACAGTAATGATGCTCATTATTCGCAGGATGTGGAGGTTGTCGCAAAATGGGGGAAACATGCAATAAAAGGCACTAGAGGAGCAGAAGTAATTCCGGAACTTAAACCAACATCAAAAGATTATATTGTTGAGAAAAGAACTTACAGTGGTTTTTATGAAACAGGCTTAGACTCACTACTGCGAAGCCTATACAAGGGAGAAGGTGTAAAAGCTGTAGTTCTCGGAGGTTTACACACAAATATATGCGTTAGGCATACTGCAGCAGATGCCTTCTTCAGAGGATACAAAATAATTATTGCGAAAGACGGTGTGGAAGCCTTCACCAAAGAGGATCACGAACAAGGATTGAAATATCTTGAATACGTTTACAACGCAAAAATAATGACTGTTGATGAAATAATAAAAGAATTTTAGCTAAGAGTAGTAATTGCTATGCAAGAGAAAGTAAGAATTGAAAATCTCCAAAATTCAAACATAGAAGACTTGATTTATGTTTGCTCCTCAAAAAAGCTTAGCGACCCTATTCACCAGCAGGGAATTAGCCTTAAGCGACAATTGCTGCAGGAAATGCTTGAAAAATATGGATCATGCGCAAAAATTGCCTACTACAATGAAAAACCAGTGGCACAGATACTCTATTACCCAGAAAAGGCTGACGCAAGCCGAGCAACAAGGCGAGAAGGCGTTTTGATCATAAACTGCATCTATAATCCGACATCTGAAGCACAGAAACTTGGAATAGGCACAAAACTGTTACAAAGCGTGATTCAAGATGCAAAACAAAGGAAAACTTGCCTCGGCAATAAACCATGCAGATTTATTCTTGCAAAAGCTTTCAACACAGGCGAAGCTCTTCCGTTACCAAATTTTTATAGCAAAAACAGCTTCATGCAAACGCCAGAAGGCAATATGCTGTTTCTTCCAATAGAAGCCAATTATGAACCCACACCTGTCTTAGGCAGTTATAAGCCTTTACAAGAAGATAGGAATAAAGCAATAATTTTCTATAGCCCCATTTGCCAATTTGGCTATCCCTTCGCAAAAAAGATCGGAGAAATCATAAAAGAAGTTGTTCCAACAATCAAAATTGAAATGATTAACGAGTTGGAAAAGCCAGAAGAGGCTATCAAACGTGGAAACTGGTGGTTGATAGTGAACGCTAAGCCCATCCACACTTTCTTCATGGAAACAGAAAAATTCAAAGAAGAAATAAAACAGGCAATAGGCTAAAACCTTTAAAATACCCCATTTTCTTCGAGATTTTTAGAGGTGTAATTCAAAATTTGACGAAAAATTTAAAAGCAACATATGCATGCATAGAGGAAATGATGTATGAGGAGAATGGTGGAAAAATCGTTTTTCTCCTTTCTCTCCTTTCTCCCCAGAAAGCGAATCTGCCATTCTCCTCATGAATCATTATGCAGTTTTACCCCACTTATAGTTTGTGGAAGAATCTTCTATTGCCTATTCAAACATTAACGGAGACATTTTATAATTGAAAATTTAAAACTATAAGGACCCCTTAGCACGCGCTATGCAGTTATTTTTAGTGGGCCCGAGGCGATTTGAACACCTGACCAACAGGTCTCTCTTCCCTAGGAATATGAGCCTGTCGCTCTAACCTAGCTGAGCTACGGGCCCAAAGGTTTTATGCACTGTTAATATGCTATTTGTAAATTAATTTAAACGTTTTCTGCTCTAATATGGTCAGAAGACTTGTCCTTAGTGAAAACATTTTTGCTTGAGAGAGAAGCTGTGTCAAATGTGAACAAGGCAATGGTTTTTTTCTATTATGCATAGGCAATAGAATCGCATCTGATTGTGACCGCTGGTCTTTTTAGAGGCCTTAGGCAATTTGAAAGATGAGGAAATTACTGGTGCAAAGTTTTTGGTTGCATGCTTGACTGCTTTGATTCAGGAAGTAAGAATTGCAGCAAATGCATCAAGTGCCCAAGATTTTCTGAAAGCTAACGTAAAGTTTGATGAAGACCTTATCCAAACAAAACAACATAATTATGTTAAAGCGATTAAACTCATTTCTGAAGCAATATCCTTAACAACAACCAGCGGCAACACTGTAGCAGAAATTCTAAGAGAGAAGGCTTAATCTAGTGATTCATTCGTTCATAATGATACAAGTATTCTTGCGCATAACCAGCATATTTCCCAAAATAACTTCGCCCAAAAAAACTCAATTGTTCATATTCAGGTTTGGTCAGTGATTTTCCTGAAATTTTTTGGGCAAACTCCTTAGTGAAATGGCTTGAATAATGTTTCAGAATAGCTCGCTTTACCCAAACATCCACTGGAAAGGCTTCAAATTTTTCCAAGGAAAAGAGCAAAACGCAATCAGCCACTTTTAACCCTACTCCAGAAAAGTTTAACAGTTCTTCCTTCGCTTTTTCATAAGATAACTGTTTGAGATGTTCAAAGTCAAATTTGCTATTGTAGACCATTTTTGCAGTTGCAAGCAAGTGTTTGGCTCTGTACCCAAGACCGCAATCTTCTAATTCTACAGTATTTGCTTTTGCAAGTCTTTCTGATGTAGGAAACGTGTAAAAATCATACTTTTCATAACGGATTTTTTCTCCAAATTTTACTGAAATATTAAATAACATCTTTCTTATTGCAGAAATGTTCTTGTATGTTGCACAGATATATGAGATCAAACATTCCCAAGGATCTTGATGAATAATTCGTAAACCATTAAAGGCGTCTACAGCGTTTTTGATATGCTCGTCTTTGCTGATTTGCGAGAGAATTTCAGGGAGACTTTCTTTTAATCCAAAATAACTTTTAACGAAATCTGTATCCGCATTATAAAATTCCAAAACATCGCCAATCTGACGTATTTTCAGCACTGATTCTCCAGCAACGCCATACCACCAACCATCATGTCTGTCCCATCTAAAAACTTGCCCACAACAAAGAGTAGCATCAAGATTGAATGGGCATGAAGCATTTAATGAAACTCGCATTCAAATTCCACGATGTTCATTTATGAGTAAGTCAATATGCAAAGTTATGCTTCATCTATAAATTTTTCTGGTTTAGGAATTTCCGATGCCAAACCTTTTCTTCTGCGGATATACCTGACAACTTCGGATGCGACACTATCAGGGGTCTTACTCCAATGGTCAAATGTACATTGCCAAAAAGCACTACCAGATGTTTTAGACCGTATTTCCGTGGCTATCCCAAACGTTTCTGCTACTGGGATATAACCTGTAATTATTGTTAAGGCACCTTTCTGCTCTGATGCCAATATTTTTCCACGCCGACATTTTAAGATTGATGAACACTCACCCATCCATTGTGTAGGAACAGATATTACAATTTTGTAAATTGGCTCTAAAAGTAAGGGCTTTGCAGTGAGAAAAGAACCGAAAATTGCTCGACTTATTGCCCGGGAGATTTGCGTTGGTTCACGAAGCGAAGCATCTTCAGCAATTTTGGCGTCTATTAACTTGATTTTTACGTTTCTTAAAGGTTCTCCGCATAATGGTCCTGCTTTACATGCCCACAGAAAACCGGAAACAATCATGCCTTTTATTTCACTGGAAAACGCTATACTTTTTGTTAAATTTAAGAGTCTATTTTGATATTCATCAGTTACCCAAACATTTTCTGCTTTGATTGTTTCAATAAGGTTTGACGCCTCATCTTGCAACGGTTCCACTTGCACCCAGAATCTATTCTGCTTATTAGAACTTTTCGCCATTATCACTGAACCTTTTTTTGCAACACTTTCTCTATATTCTACAGTTGGACTGGAAGCTGATATCTCTATGCCACCAGCATAGTCCCTCAAAAACTTCACAGCAATTTCCAAGTGAAGTTCTCCTAATCCGCTTACTAGATACTCTCCAGTCACTACGTTTATTTTAGTAACGAGATTTGGATCTTCGACAGAAAGCCTATTCATTGCATCTATTAGGTGTGGTAAGTCTTTGGGACTTTTAGGTTCAACAGTTACTGTTACTACTGGCTCTGAAACATATTTTATGTGTTCAAAAGGAAAAATCTTGTCTTTATATGCAATATCAACCACTGTTTCGCCTGCTCTTGCCAAATCAATACCTTGCAAAGTAGCTACATTGCCTGAAGTAATTTTCTCCACAATTTCTCTAAAAGCGCCCATATAAATAGACACTTGATGTACGCGACATTCCTTTTTAACACCAACCAGATAAAGTTGGTCACCTTGTTTAATTGAACCTGAAAATATTCTCCCTGTTGCAATTAATCCCTCTTTTGGATCCATTTGAACCATTGTTATGCACATTGTTGCAGGTCCATCATCATCACAGTTAAGCATTGCTTGACCTATTTCTGATTCAATATTACCCTTCCAAATTTTTGGCAGCCGATATTTTTGGGCGTCAATAGGGTTTGGAATGTTTTTGATTGCCATGTTAAGTATTGCATTGTGAAGTGGCAATAGTTTTGAAATTGTCTTATGCTTGTTTTTTGTGTAGGCTTCGATGATGTCGGCGAATTTTATTCCTTTTTGCTTTGCAATATTTAGTGTGAAACCCCATTTGTGAAGGGCTGATCCGAAAGTCACTGTGCCTTTAAAGGGGTCAACTTTCCATTTATCAGTGAATTCCTGTTCACCATAAATTTCAATTATGTTGTTGAAGTTGCGGATTATGCGCATGAACTTCTTTTGAATATCCTCTTCAGAAAGGTGCAATTCTCTAATTAAACGATCAATTTTATTGATGAAAAGGATAGGTCTAACTCTTTCTTCGAGAGCCTGCTGAGTAGCAGTTTCTGTTTGGACCATAATTTCTTCAACAGCATCGACAACGACGATTGCGCCATCAATAGCTCGCAATGCCCTTGCCACTTTGCCTGTAAAGTCCACATGACCTGGGGTATCAATCAGATTTATGACGTATTGGCTACCGTTCATTTCATGCAATAGCGAAATATTTGCAGTTTTTATGGTAATTCCTCGTTTTTGTTCTTCTTCTAGGTAATCCAAAGCTCTAGCTTTGCCAGCTATTTGCTGCGGTAATAATCCTGCCTCAGCTAACAGTGAGTCTGTCATTGTTGTTTTTCCATGGTCTATGTGGGCAATTATGCCAATGTTGCGGATGCACTCTTTCTTATTCATCAGCCCTAGAATCTCTGCTGTTTGCCTAAATCTTGGCATTTCCCCACTCCTTCCTAAGACAAAATTGCATTTGCTATTAAGTTCACGATGCTTTTTATGTTTATTTTCGATAAAATATACAGGATAAGCTGTTAGAGGAATAAGCATTTGGCTATAGCTCTTGAAAAATTAAGTGAAGAACCTTACGCTTCAATATTATGCTATCCTAGGTCAAACAAGATTGAGCTTAAGAAGCGCTTAATAGAACTGCAAAGACTTGACGTAAAGGCTTTAGAATTTGTAGGCGAGAAGAAAGCCTTTAATGTGCCAGTTTTGGGCAAAGGATGCGTGGGCATAGTTACAATAGCCTATAGAGACGTTGAGAAGATAGCTTTGAAAATTCGCAGAGTTGATGCAGACCGTGACAGAATGCAGACAGAAGCGAAAATGCTAAAGAAAGCAAATTCTGCCGGTGTGGGACCAAAGTTTCTAGATGTGAGCAGGAATTTCCTTTTAATGCAGTTTATTGAAGGGGAGTTGCTTCCTGAATGGTTGAAGAAGCAACGGAAAAAAGTAAAGGAAAGGCAAGTTTTGCGCGAAGTTTTAGAACAGTGTTGGCGGCTAGATGAGGCTGGTTTGGATCATGGGGAATTAAGTCATGCTCCAAAACATGTTATTGTGGATGGAAATGCAAAGCCTTTCATAGTGGATTTTGAAACAGCCAGTTTAAATCGCAAGTCTTCCAATGTAACTTCGATTTGCCAGTTTCTTTTTATCAGTGGTGTTGTTGCACAGATTGTTGCTGAGAGGCTTGGTGAAAAAGATAAGAAGGTGATTATTGAAGTTTTAAGAGATTACAAACTATGTAGGTTAAGAGAGAATTTTGAAAGAATATTGGTTGCTTGCGGTCTCTAAACTATATAGCTTACTGATGTGCTATTGTTTTGTTTGGTTTGTGCTGATTTTTGGATTCCTAATTCCATAACAAGTTGGGAGAGGTCAAGCCATGTTTCTATTTGGGATTGCTTTGCTACTCGCTTTTTTTCATAAAGTAATGGAATGAAGTCTACGAATATCCAGCCGAAAGCTTCAGCCAACTCTCCTTTCTCCACTAGGAATTTTTCTTTCCGTTCTTTATAATTTAGTATGTAAAATTGGGATAGGAGATAATTCTAGACGACAATTCTATGCAATGCCTTAATTGTCCAATGTTTTTACGGGTTTGTGTGTAAAAAGCTTAAAAAACGGTTGAAAGTTGTACTTGCGTAATTCAGAAGGTGAGTTAAATGGTAATTAAGAGAGAGGAGATGCAGGAAATAGTCAGGAAATATAAGGAGCCAATTGGATTAAATCTTGGTTCTCATTCAGCTTTGGACGCTTGGCAAGGACAACGCAACTATGGAATTAGAAGCATAATTTATACGACGCCTGGAAGGGCACGGATTTATCTTCAAAATCCTATGGTTGGGAAGCCAAATGAAGATGTTGAGGATTTGCCTAGTCTTGTAAAGCGGGATTTGCATGTGGTTAATGATCCTAAAGATATCAAGAAAAATGGTGATTGGCGAAGTTGCATTTTGATTTTAGATAAGTATTCTGATATCGTGAAGTATGTGGATGAGCTTGTAGATTTGGAGTGTTTGCAGATTACTAACCGTGCTTTTGCAGTTTATGTTGGCGGAGACGAGTATTGCAGTGTAATTGAGAATGAGTATGCAGTGCCAATTCTGGGTTCAAGAACACTTCTAAAAATTGAGAATAGGGGGGAGCTTGAGAAGGATTATTACTGGTTTGCAGAGAAGGCAGGAATCCCAACGCCTAAAGCTTACAAATACGACGTTACAAGGGACGGCATACGCTTCAAGGAGCCTGTTGATGAACCTATGATTTTGAAGGCTGAGCATGCACATAGGGCTTTCGAGAGGGAATTCATTTTTGCTGCTAACTCTGAGGATCTGGAGGAGAAAGTTGCAAGAGAAGTTAAAGCTGGAAATTTGAATAAGGAAGCGTTGGAGAATGGACGTGTGGAACAGATTGTGCTTGGTCCACATGCGAATTTCAACTTCTTCTTTTCACCATTAGATGCCAAGAGCGATTGGGGCGATGTTGAAAAGTGGTTTTCGAAGCTTTATAATGTAAATCTTGAAGAGGCACGGATATGCTTAGCAAATCAGTTCTTGTCAATTGATGAGCGGAGAGAAACAATTCTTGATGGTTTAAAAAGATTGCCAGCAGATGTGCAGGAAAAGATTAAGCGTGTTCCATCTTTTGAAGTTACAGCGCATGCCATCTTGAGCTTACGTGAATCTTTGCTGAAAGATTTGCATCGTTATGCCGACCGTTTCTTGCTAGCTTGCAGGGAATTTGCTAGTCCAGGCATTATTGGTCCTTGGTGTTTGCAGACGCTAATTACTTGGGAGCGTGTTAGTAAGTATGAGCTTAAGCCGAGTGTGAAGCTTGATGTTACTGTTGGTGCTGAGGCGAAGAGGGCTGTTGATTATGGTTTGTATGATATTCATGGTGAGAAAGATCCGTACATGCATATTCCAGTGACGCAGGATGTGGCCTTAAGACATGGCGGTGGGACGAATGTGCATATGGGGTTGGGTGCGCAGTATGCTAATGCGAAATATAAGAAGCGATTGAGCACGGGTGATCGCATAGGTTTAGAGATTAAGAGGGCATTGAAGACAAAGCAACTGCACGAACTAGTAACGTAGACAAACGCTATTGCAGATCAATTTTTTATGATAGCTTGAGAACTCTAGCTTCTAAGAACATAATGCACCTTACTTATAGATTGGATTGTAGAGTGGTTTTTGGATAGCCAAAAATGAGCAAACAATGATTCATGAATTTATTTCTGATTCTTTAAGAATAACTTCAGTCATGTAATCGGCAAAAGCTTCCAATTTCTCATGGTCCCAAAGTTGCGCTTTCTTTTTCCCTTGGTAACGAGAGACCGCATGCTCAATTAAGTCATGATACCCTTTAGGCAAGTTAGCTAATCCCCAATGACCTCCTTCCAATTTGGAAAGTACTTTCGCCTCTCTTATAAAAGCTAAAATTCTGCAAGAACCTAAAACCCAGTAGACTGTAGGATCATACCCAACTCGATCAGCATTCTCGTGTAAATATTTTCTCGTACACTTCAGATCCTCAACCACTGATCTAAGGTGGTAGTGTTGAGGAATTTTTGAGAAGACGCCGCTTATGGGTTTGCCCCAAATACAGAACCCTCTCTCTTTTGTAGTGTATAGGTTGGATAGAATTTCGTTGTCCTTTTCATTTTCGAAAACTTCTCCCCAGTATTCAAAGTGCAAATCAACCATTATTGGATATTGCGGATTTTGAACAATATTCTCGCGAATTATGCTCAATTCTAGGGGTCTACTCTTGGAACAAACTTTTTTCAAATACTCAATTATCCTTTTTCTTTGTGTTTTTGATGGTTTTTTCTTTACAACAAGAATGAGGTCAATGTCGCTTGATTTTGGATTGAAACATTCCATAGCAAGCGAACCATACAAGTATATGCCGACTAAATCATCCTGAAGGATAGAATGAACCTTGGAGAGCGTCTTCCTCAGAAATTCTCTAATTGGTCTAGGGGCCTTCTTAGGAAATTTGCATTCCATAAGATCACGCTAACGGTGTTTCTTAATCTACTCTTGATAATTGGTACTTTTCATATTCTTTGACTACATATGCAAGTGTTGGAACGGCAAAAATTTCCTTTTTCGTAATAGCATTTACAGCTGCTTGGTACATTTGGCTTATTATTTTCCTTAATTTTTGGTCAAGTTTTGGCGGTTTATTTTTAACCAGATTTTTCCAATCTTCCACGCCTTCAGCAACAGCCTTTTTCTTTGCTTGTTCCACTTCCCTAGCCCACTCAGTTCGCCTATAATATTGTCTCGCTATCTCCTTGCTAACGTGCAATCCACTGTAGGTGAATCTACATTCGTCAAGTGTACCTATAACATCAACAACCATAAGCCTACGTTGCGGGTTAAAAGCTAACTCAATCTTCCCATCCTCATTCACTAAGCCAGCACGGGCAGCTAAATGCGTAATTAAATTATCAACTTTTAACAACAAATTTTTAACATTATCTAATTCGCTGTTCGTTAAGCCAGAAATCCTTTGTGCCTCGGTCCAGCTCACGTAGCGGTCTCCTTCCTCCAGTTTGGTGCTCACGTCAAAAATAGGCGTTTTAAGCCTTTCACCAGCTTTTGGATAATGGTCCAAGCCTAACTCTTCAAGCGTAACCAACCCTTGATCTAAACGTTTAAAAACTGATGAGCCTTCAGGTAAACCATTTCTATAAATGATTTCAAGCGGAATCAAAAAATTTCGCAGTTTTGGCGTGTAAATACTATAGTCGTACTTGAGTTTACCATCATGCACATATGCCTCAGGTTTATATACATTAACCAAGTTAATCTCCATAATATCAGAAGGTTCATGCAACTCTTCAAAAGGCACAACACGTCCATTTTTGTCAACTAATCCACGATAATGCGTTTTAATGCCCTTCTTCTCGAGCTTCTCAAAGCAATAAGCACCCATCATGCACAAAGCAGCACCTTTCGCATCAATAAGGTCAGGCATTTCTCCCCAGTCAAAAATCGAATAGCGATCAGAAAAATGGAATCTGCCGATACCCATCTTGTCCTTCGTTGGTTTTTTTATTATTTCTAAGTCTTTTACGCTTCCCATAGCCCCTAATGCCCTACTTCAATTTCTTAACAGACTCATCCGCCTTCTCAATCTCTCTCTTCTTTTCCCTCTGATATTTCCCTATACGCTTTGACAAAGCTTCATCCTCTACAGCGAAAATCTTCGCCACAGCAATAGCAGCACCTTCAGGCTCAATAGTTACAAGTGAACCGATTCCGCTGGGCACTCTCAGCGAAGAATAAATATCCGCACCGCCAAACTTTTCTGAATAAGGCGGACAAGCAATCACAGGTTTTGCAGTGTTCGCATCAACAAAAGCGCTTAACGCATTGGACCTGCCAGCAACAGTAATGTAAACAACCTTTTCTTTCTCAAACTCTTTCAGAACCTCAAGAACCTTGTCAGGAGTCTTATGTGCAGAAGCAACGCGAAACATGTAATCTACGCTTAAAGCCTTCAGATGCTTGGCTATTTCTCGGCAAAACTCCAAATCTTTTTCTGACCCCATCAATATTACAGCTTTGCTCTTCATGCAATTCACCATTTGCTACTACAATGCCTTAAAGCCTTCACCGACTAATTAAATTTTTAAGCAAGAATTCTGCTCTTTCAATTTTTAGGTGACTAAACTATGAGCAAGGAAAGAAAACAAAAGCGAAGCATCATAGACGAAATATTTGGAAGTTCACTTTTTGACGAAACTGAAAAACTCTTTGAAGAGTTTCCAACAAGCGGCTATTCTATAAGCGTGGTGCAAACTCCTGAAGGAACAAAAGTTAAAGCCAAAGTGGGAAAAAACACGGATGTAAATGCGCTTAGAAAACAGCTTGAAAGGCAGTATCCAAATGCAAGAATAGAGATTGAAGGAGGCAAAAAAGAACCATTAATCAGGGAAATATCCACAAAAAACAACAAAAACGAAGAATAGTAAAAACTGTGTTTTTAAACAATATAAACATTAAATCTGCAGTTGCAAAAACTTTTACAAAAAAGAAAAATAAGCCAAGAGAATACTCGTCTATTCCAGCAGGGGTAGTCGTCTAGCTTGGTTGAATAATCGCCTATAAATTTCTCCAATTTCTCCCGCACATCCCCTCTTTTTCTGCTTTATAGAGCCGCGAAATGCTTAAAACTCGAAAAACTTGCTTCTGATATTGACAAGCACTGTTACCCTTCTTTTTCGTCTCTATCAATCCACAGCCTTTTTTTATTAAGCCGCGGATTTTAGCTAAAGCCAAATTATGACTAAATCGTTTCTCCATTTTAACCGGATAACGGGAAATGGAACCGACGCCTAATAGAGAGCCTCTACGAATTTCAGCTGGTTTTCCTATTCACGGTTTTCTCAGCAAGTCCTCAAAGAGATACGGAAGGTCAGCATAGCCAGAATGGAGCAACTTAACTTTCACCCGCCTTTTAATTATTTTACGTTACGTATGGCTTGAAATTCCAAGACTCTTTGTTTGAGTATATCTGCCTAAGAAGCGTTGTGGCTTTTTCTTTGTCTAGTGTTAGTAGCAGCTTGCCTAAATGTTTGCATAGCTTTTTATTTGGTAGCATTTTGCTCCAGTCAGCGCAGTCATGCATTATGATTCGATTTTGGAGGTCTATGACTACATGGTATTCTTTTACCATGGCGCGGATTTCATAAGGTGTTTCTTGTTGTATGGTAACCTCGTTATTTTTGATTTTCTGGGCTCTCTTGATTCTCTCAGGGTCTATGAAATAGTGCAAAAGGGTTTCAAATTTCATTTCAGTTGGTGGAACGAAGGTTTCGAGTTTTGTTTCTGTTGTCTTGGCGGTTGTCTTGAAATAGTTTTCAACATTTGTCTTCGCTTCTTTCTGCTTTGGTGTTAGGGCTCCTAACATTTCGAGGATTTGGAGGCAGTTTTCAACTGCGTATCCGTGGTAGTGGTTGTTGAAGTAGCCATACACCTTTTCAACCTTTTCAGCTGCTTCTTTTATTTTTGGTGCCCACGGCTCAAGCTCTTCTGTGTGGTAGCGGTAGTTATACCATGGTCTTGCTCCCCGTCCGTGCCAGCGGAAATAAGCTATATTAGAAGTGATATGCACTTCTGCAGGAAGCAGGGGCTCGTCAACTATCGTGTATGCCACATTGTATTTTTCAAGCATCTTCCAAGTTTCTTCTCGCATCCATGATTGTTCTCTAAACTCTACTGCGAATTTCACGTGTGTGGGAAGTATCTTAAAGAATTCTTCGAGCTGGTCAGGCGTATAATCAAATTTTGGTGGAAGTTGAATAAGAATGCAGCCGAGCTTTCCGCTTAAATACAATGGTTCCAGAAGCTCTATGAATTTCTGCAGGTCGGTTTCTATTCCTTCGTTTACGTCAAGTTTCTTTGTATGCGTGATTAGTTTTGGCAGTTTCGCCGTGTATATGAAGCCTTCAGGTGAGTATTTGACCCATCCCATAACGGTGCCTTTAGAAGGGTATCGATAGAAGGTGGAGTCAATTTCCACTGTTCTGAAAACCTTGCAGTACGCTCCAAGAAGACTTTTATCTTTTTCATTGTAGAACGGACCAACCCAATCTTTGTAGCTCCAACCGGAAGTTCCAATAAAGACTCTGTCAATGGGCGTGGTCAATTATTTTCACCTCGCGACGGAACGTAGCGCCTCTACTACTTCGCTTACGTTGTTATATGTTTTCTCTGGCAATTTTTCCAATAGTTCGGCAGCGCGGACTCGCTTGTCTTGCGTTACGTCAAAAAGTTTCCATCCTTGACGTTGCACTAGCGCCTTCTTTGTTGTTGGGAATTGAGCGTCTTCTCTGAGAACCTCTTCCAGCGATTCAAGACCTGTATGCCTCGTAACTTTTGGAAACTTTCCCGTCTCCCTGTATATTTTCAGTCTTGCAGCGTCCTTATACATCCTAACAAAATGGAAGCTTAAGATTATTTTTTGGAAATTTCCGCTTGTGGCTGTTTTGTCAATTTCAACTAATTCTTCGTCTGTCGGCTGGTAGATGTTGTGCTGCCCCTTTCCAAACAGCCTCGAATAGAGTATTTCTGACTCGTAGGCAGGTGCCTCTCCCTTTGAAAGGTCAACGCAGTGTATAATGGCGTTATCCTGCATCGTCTTCACGAGCGCTGCTGGCAGCTTGTTTGGTGCTGTTCCCCTGACTTCGAGGGCGAGTTTGAGCTTTCCGAGATTCATTGATGATAGAAGATGTTTGAGGTTTTGAACTGCGTCTTTTTGGAAGAGGAATTTTGGTGGAGTTTGAAGGTGAAGGACTGGAGCGTTTAAAATAGCGCATATTTGCTTCATTTTGTCAAATGACTCGAAAGTCTCTTGTGCTGGTTGAAGGGCATACTTGTGCGTTGTTACTCTGTTGGCTCTAACTGTGAATTGGAAATCTGGAGGGACGAGTTTGCGCCAAGTTTCCACTTCTTTCAGGGAGGGCATTTCGTAAAATGTGGAGTTGACCTCTACAAAGTTGAAGGCTTTGGAATAGGCCACTAATGGGTGGACTCCTGGGATTTGGAAGTACGCCCATCCGCCTGTGCCTATTAGGTACTCAGTCAAAACTTGCCCTCTTTAAACAGCGCATATTTCACTTTAACTTTACTCTATCCAAGTATTAAATGATGCTTTTCTGGTAAACATTTATCTGATTTTGAGTGCATTTTATACTTTGGTAGTTTGGAGAGTCAGCTTTGCCTGTTTTGTCAACCGAAGGAGTTAGGCGTCTTTCCCTCGGCGTTCCAGCAGTAGACAATGTTTTTCCGGGTTTTGAAGTTGGGGACTTTGCAGTTCTTTATGGTCATCGAATTTCCTTTATGGCTTTTGCTCTATGTGTCCGCTGTATTTTGCCTCCTGAAAAGGGCGGTTTGGGTTCATCTGTGATTTTTGTTGATGGCGGAAACTCTTTTAACCCCTATCTTGTGGCGGATCTAGCCAGAATATATGATTTGGACCCACGGGCTACACTTGAGAGAGTCTACGTTTCAAGGGCTTTCACCGCCTATCAGCTGTCCTCTTTAATTCTTGAAAAGCTTCAGCCATTCCTTAACGTTAAAAGGTCAAGGCTTCTGGTTGTTTCTGACATTGCCTCTTTATTCCTTGACAGAGATATTCCCAAAACCGAGGCTAAAGACTTGTTCATGAAGGTCTGCGCGAAGCTTTCCGAGATTGCAGAGGAAAAGCAAACGCTTGTATTAGCAACTTATTATCCTGAGCCAAGGTCTAAACGCGGCTTGTTTTTTGAGGCTGTTTTGTTTGGACGTTCCAATGTAACTGTGAAGTTTGAGAGGCGAGGCAGCGTTTTAAGGTTTGTTTTGCAGGGTCACCCGCGTATTAAGCCCTTCAGCGTTGATTTTCACTCTGAAGACGTTCCGCTAACGAATTATATGGAGGTGTAACCTTTTGGGAAGAACTGTTCCATCATTTAGGCAAGCATTAGACTTGGAAATTGCCCGTTGGGAAGGCTTCAGAAAGGCTTTGAGGGGAAGGGACGTTGAAGCTTTTGACAAAATGATGAACGCTTGCAGAGCTTATGCTTCCGCAGGAGGAATGGCGACGAGAACCGTGCTTTCTGAAGCCATGTTCATGTGCATACTGCTCAGCCAACAAAAAGAACTAATGGAGATTAGCGAAAGCCTTGAGCAGCTACGAAAAGAACTTCAGAAGACTTAACGCTGTGAAGGGCTGGATTTTCGACGTCTATCCCTCTGGCCCAGATGAGGTGACCGTATGGATTATAGCTGAAAACGGAGAACGCGTCAAGCTTGTTGACAAGTACACGCACAGAATTTACGTTTCAGGAGCCATCCAAGACCTTAAGGGCTTAACTGAAAAAATTAAGGACAGCAAATCCGTTGCGAGTTTCCGGTTTGTGGACAAATTTGCTGACTTCATGGAAGCTGAAAAGAAGATAGTCTTAGAGATTGATATGAGGGATTACGGTCGAACCTCATTTTTTGCGAGGAAAGTTCTTCGATTGGGCGGTTACGAGAAGTTTCAGCTACACAACGTTGATGTCCCAATAGCCCAAGCCTACCTTTACGAGAAGGATATTTTCCCATTAGCCCATGTTTTAGTCGCAGACTCTGGAAAAAGGCTTAGCTACGAGCTTCTCGACACCGTTGAAAGTTGTGATTATGAGGTCCCACCATTACGATTGATGTGGCTTAACGTTAACATTAAGAAAGCCAGCGCCTCCACACAGTTTTCAGACCAAATCGAGAGCATTGCATTAGAGCTTGATAACAAAACAATAATTATAGGCGAGGGCAAAGAATCTGACAAGCTGCTTGCCCTTGTAAAGGCAGTTAAGAAAGAAGATCCGGACATAATTTTTACGCGTGGCGGGGACTCTTTCCTCATTCCCTACTTGGCTTATAGAGCGTTCGTGAACGGAGTCCTAAGCCAGTTTATCTTAAGCAGAGAAGACATTCCAGTTAAAGCCAAGAAAAGTCGTGGACGAAGCTTCTTCTCTTATGGAAGAGTTTACTATAAGGCTCCTTTGAGGAGGCTTTATGGTCGTGTGCACATAGATGTTAACAACACATTCATTTACACTGCCTGTGGCTTAGAAGGGTTATTTGAAGTCTCCAGGACGTGTCGCGTTCCACTCCACAGAGCCTCAAGAGCCTCAATTGGAAGCACAATGTCCTCGCTTCAGCTTTACACAGCTTGGAAAGATGAAATCCTTATCCCATGGAAAAAGCGTGAGCCTGAAAGCTTCAAAACTGGGTGGGAGCTTCTCGTCGCAGACAGGGGCGGCTTCGTTTTTGAGCCTAAACTTGGCTTCCACACAGACGTTGTCGAAGTGGACTTCACGTCAATGTTCCCCATGCTTATGCTAACACGGAACATTTCAGCTGAAACCGTGCTTTGCAAGTGTTGTCCAAACTCGAAGCTTAGGGTCCCAGAGCTTGAATACAACATTTGCGAGAAGAGGAAGGGAATAGTCCCTAAAACGCTTGAGTTGCTGCTTAAAAAACGCCTTAAGTATAAGAGTTTAATGAGGGAAACAAGCGATGAAAAGCTTAGATACGCTTATAACATGCGCCAGGCAGCGCTCAAATGGATTCTTGTAACATGCTTCGGCTATTTGGGGTACAGGAACGCAAGATTTGGCAAAGTGGATGCGCATATCGCTGTCTGCGCCTTCGCAAGAGAAGCCCTATTAAAAACAGCGCGTTTAGCAGAAGAGCATGGTTTCGAGGTAGTTCACGGAATTGTAGACTCGCTATGGATTAAAAAGGCAGGGGTGTCGCCTAAAGAAGTTGCAGAATTCTGCCGTGAAGCCTCAAATCTCGTCGGCGTTCCATTAAACGTTGAAGGAAAATACCGGTGGATAGTTTTTCTCCCATCAAAAATTCTGCCAGAAGTTCCCGTATTAAACAGGTATTATGGGATTTTTGAAGATGGAAGGATTAAAATGCGGGGGATTGAGGCTAGACGGGCGGACACGCCTCCCTTTATTGAAAAGGCTCAGGTTGAAATGGTCAATGTTCTGGGTAGGGCTTCAGATTTTAAGAGTTTTATGGAAAGAGTCCCAGAAGCGTTAAATGTGCTAGGGCAGTATGTATACAAGCTTCTGATTGGGAAGATTGACATAGTCGATCTGCTCTTGTCAAAGCGTCTGTCAAAGCATCCTATGGACTATATGCATGACGTTTTCCAAGCTACAGCCGCACGCCAACTTTTAACAGCAGGCTTCGACGTTTACTCTGGGCAAACGGTCCAATACCTAATAGTTGATTCGGACAACAAAAGTCCAAACAACAGGGTTAAAGCAGCACAGCTTTTAGTGGCAAAACAAAAATATGATGTGCAAAAATATTTGGATTTACTTCTGGGGGCTGGGGAAACATTGCTAAGCGTCTTCGGCTATGACGAGAATAGAATCCGCAGCGAGGTCTTCTATGGTGAAAAACAGCTAACACTAAGTTGACTCATGTCTTATCCATCTTCCCTTTTAGGATACTAAGCATTTTCGTAGCGAAAACCCATTACAAACAAGCTGATATGCCTTCCCCGGATTAGCAGGCTTACGAGGTTAAAGAGGCTTGAGGAAGCTGGGCTAATTGAACCTGTCAGAGGAAAAGGTTCTTCGTCCACTACAAGCTAGCTGAGAAGGGGAATGGGATGCTTCAAGAGTTAATGAGGATTGAGGAGCATTATTCTATAGATGAGAAGCCCTCACAAAGATTCAATTCTGCGAGTTTCCGCGGATTTTCGATATCCATTTTGACTGGTGCACTCCTCTCGAGGTGATTCTGTCAGTTCCTTTGGTTGTGCTATGACTTCTCCGCTTTTTATGTTTTAATGAGAGGGCACGGCATATTTTTTGCTTGGAGTAAATTCGCAATCCTTTTAATAGTTGAATAGATACTCTCAAACGGGGTGACCATTTTGTCATTTGATATAGAAATCAAAGGTCTTAAAGAGCTGCAAAGAGAACTTGAGGAACTGAAAGAGGGTTTGACACTGTCTACCGTGGATCATTGGTGCAAGAAAATCGAAAATCAGGCAAAACTCAATTGTCCCGAAGAACATAGGAATAGCATTGAATTGACCGCTATTCAGATTGGCTCAAACAGATTCGATATCAGACTAAAAGGGGCTAGGGAGGCTCTTCCTTATTTGGAGCGGGCTATTCAAGCAAATCTTTCTTCTATGCCGTTGACAACAAAGGCTCTTTTCGATGTTTTGCTCAGGAATGTAGAGCAAAAAATCTCAGAAGGAACGCGGTAATCCATTTCTTTTTCATTCTGATCCATCCCTTTGGCTCAGCTATGCATTTTCTTTTCCTTGGACGCCTCTGTCTCTTTCGGTTCGGGCTCTCGTCTCATCCAGACTGAGGCGAAAGCTCGTATCATCTCCAAGAAAGCCCAGGCTCCAATCAGCGTTATGATTAAGATCTCTGCCCACGTTAATGTTGGAGGAGAAAAATTTCGGAAAGTAAGCAGGTAACTAAATGTTGCCAGCAGTGCTCCGGCGAAAATCTTGATTCTATCCCCTAAATCGTTACAGCAGAACTGTGTGACGGTGAACATGCACCAAATTCCCAGTAATGGAGCCACAAGATAGATAGAAAGCCAAACCAAGGACTGTGGATTTCTCAAGAACGTTATCTTGAATTTCAAGGCTAGACTGTTGGCTAAGTCTGAATAATTGCCAAGTTCAGGTAACGTTTCATTTCCTGGCAGCTCCCTGTAGTCACTTATTGTGGCTGAGAAACCTGGCGGAACCTTGGAGTTTAGATTGAATTCCTCCATGATGAATTTGTATGTGGAATTAGATCCCTCAGCATTGAATGCAATGACGATTTTGGGAGTTTCATAAATGTCCAACGGAAAGGATGCAGTTTCATACCTTTGAAGGTGCATACTTACTCCTGAAAACATACCCCAGCCAAGGTAGGAAGCTTTGAAGCTTTGAGTTTCAATTTGTCCCCCGAACGTATCATTTCTTTGCATTGTGGAAGTCGTTATCAGAGAGTATTTTTTCATTTCTGGTTGATAGAATGCGTAAGTGACGCTTGGGGTTTGATTGCATTTCACCTGCAGGTCGAGCGTAAGGTTGTACCATGCATCCTGAAGATCTTGTTTGATGAACGTCAAGTCAAGCTTCGCATATCCTAGAGCTGGGGAAAACTCGGGTTTTTGATTAAATATCATAGTTGTTGTGTTTAAACTTTGAAAGTAGACAGGAATTAACAGTGAAGCTACGAGTGTTAGAATGATGCAAGGAACTAGGAGGAACACGACGGAAGCGACAACTTTCGCAGTAATGTTGTTCAATCGTAGCATGCTCTTGTTTTCCCACACATAATGCATGACTATTATAGCCCGTGAAATAATAACAGTTTTTCTGCTAATGACCTTTTATGCTTTTTCGGTAGTTCTAGTTCGAGACTATTTCAGAAGATAGTGAAGTCCACTAAAGTTTTGAGCTTACAAGAAGGATAGCAAGAGAGGTTATTTGATTGAAGGTCTTGTCTTCAGTGATGATGTGTCGAGCTCTAGTGATGTCACCTATAAGGGCAGCGAGGCGCTTACATTTTTTCAGTAGTTTATCTATGCAAGAAAAGAGTTTTTCATATAATCATCGGAAGTTGGACATTGCGATAGGTCGTTTTCCTTAGGTGGCACTTCCTTTTTTTAGGAAATCTGAGAAGACTTTTGAGTATTGGATGATGTTCCAGTATGGAGCGTGAAAGAATGTTAGATCGTTAACTGGAACTTCGCCAGTTAACAAATCGAAGTTGTTCTTTTCGGCATATATATCACCACCTTCGTATTCTATGTCCAGAACCCGACATACGTCTCTGCTAGTGCCGCTTCCTTCCATTGGGTCGAAGACCTTTTTAGGTTTGTAGAGGAGGATTAAGTCGACGAGGAGCCAGCCGCTGGCGTTGCCGCTGAATTCGTTGTTTCCGAAGAAGCCTCGGTGAGGGTATGAGATTAGGCTCCGTTTTGGGCCGCCGGTCTTATTCTTTAGGCGGAGCATGTCCTCCACAATTTGGTTTGTTTCTTTAGCGTTCTTCTCAGTTTCAATCACGAAATCGGCTATTCTCTTCATTAAAGTTTCGTCAGGGCTGAGCTTCATTATGGCGTTGGCATGAGCAACCTTCAACTTCTGAGAGTCAACAAGCTCAGCAAGCCACAAAGGAAAATCAAGATAATCAAGGTTATGGCGCACGAAGGATATCCGATCTATAGGTTCAGCTTTGAAGAATTGCTCTATAAACGCAACGTTGCGTTTATCATCTTCGGTCTGGCTGTATCTTTCAGGTTGCTGGTTGACATTATATATTCTTCTGAGAATGCTTATTACTTGTTGGTCTGTTTCTACGCCCAATCTCAGCTTCAACTCTTGGAATATGCTTTTAGTGTAGGTTACAGGCGTCTGCTGTAGGCGGTTAATGTTCTTATGCCTACTATAAGCTATTTTTTCAGCGTCGTCCTTGAACTCACGAAGGATCTCCTAGCCTTCTCCAAGTTGAAACCAACACGTTCCCCAACCTTTTCAAAAAGCATATGGGGAGACTCAACGGCCAAACTTTCCAGAGCCTATGCTTGGCCATCAGCTTATCTCACGTAGTCAAGATCCTTCCGAACGTTTTGCGGAACAATCTCGAAAAGCCTATTTAAAACGTCGTTCAGCCGTTCAAGAAGCCTCTCGTTACGTTCAGCCCAGTCTGGATAATTGGCAATAACTTCAACGGCATTCGGGTGGCTAACATCCCCAACCTTAACAACAACACCGTTACTTTCCCTAAACAAGTCAATCGTAAGCCTAGGCAAACGCTCCTCTGTCTGAAAAACATAATGGGCACCTTTAAACCTTACAGAACGCAAAACCTGCTCCAAAACCTTAACGTCAGTAATCAAATTGGTGGCGAAAAAACCATTACAAACAAGCTGACACGCTCTACCCAAATTAGCAGGCTTACGCACATACAAATTCACCCTACCAGTCTCAAACCACATAAGCCTACCCAACTCATCCCTCCACAACAACCACCTGTTACGCGCCCTACTCGCAACCCAACCAACCTCAACAGCCCCCTTCCTATCAACACTCACAGGCACAAAACACCAACCACACCACCCATGCAATGAACACATTGAACCACGCTCATTTTCACGGTTATATTTCCACTCATACCGCAATTTATTCAGGTAGTCGCGATATTCGGGATATGCAAGACCTAAAAGCTTACATAAAGGCTTAGCCGTTAACGATGGATTTTCATCCAACAAATTAAAAACTCTTTGTCGGATGCTATTAATATAACCATTATTACTGTAAGCGTCTTCACTCATGTCCCTCAGCCTCATGAGCCCATTTCAAGCGCATGGGACAGCCGCAGAGCCTACACCTGAACAATCTGCCAACATCTGATTCGCTATAGTCGAACTGTTCGCCGCATTTAGGGCATACCCCGTAGAACTTGCTGTCGACCGGGACTTCAACCTCGCTTTCCTGGATGTGTGCAGTTGTACGCTCTTCACGTTCCAGCTTTCCGGTGGAAAGCGATTCTACAAGCCGCGTAATGGCGGAGAAAAACTCTTCCCAAATGGGATTTTCATAGACATCCTTAAGCTTTATTTTGGATGTAGACTCCTTTGCCTTGAAACGCTCCAAAGCGTCGGACCCATAATATTTTTCAATGGCTTTTCTGCAAATTTCCTCGCCTGCCTTTAAGGCTTCATCATTTCTGAAAAGGGCGTTTGACTCGCACTTCCTTCTTCCGTACTTCTCAATGTAGCTCCAGTCACAGGACTCCCTGCCTGAGCTTGTTCGTAGGTTTTCTATCCATGTCAAGTTGTACTTATCAATGTCCTCTTTGTTCAACCCGAAGCGGTCAATAATTATCTTGTCTGGACACCAACCTGTAGCCCTTGAGATATCCCATAAATTCTTTCTAAAAGTATGCGAAATCTTCAACCCCGCAGGGTCATGATCGTAGAATAGGAGCAGCACTGGTGTTAGGCCACGCGACTCAGCCATTTTAGAAAGTGTTGCTATGTGAGCCCTCAAAAGGATTGGTGCCCAACCCTTCGAGTTAACTATTGGAACGTGGTATTCGTCGCATATCGGCTTGAAGAGATTTAGGATATCGCCTTTCTCAATGCACATCATAACGTAGTACTTTTCATCAACCCAATAGTCCGTAGTGTATGAGGGGAGGTTTTTAAGCATCTGCTCGACTTGAACTTTTAATTCTTGGAGGAGGATGGTTGGGTCTGATGCTTCATGGATGCCCGAAAATCGTCTCGTAATATCCTTATCCTCATCGACCAGCTCTATGGGGTAAAAGTCCTATTTTCCTGCAATCGTTTATTGCCTTTTCACAAGCGTCAAATTCGCCTTTATTGATTTTTCCAAGGCCCTCGAGAAGGTAGCACCATCCTCTAGCCGAGTATTTAAGGGGCTTTGTTCTCTGAGCATCTATCGCCAATATTTCATCTGCAAAATCTTTAAGCCTCCTCTCATAATTGTAATCGCCAATCCTTCCATGCGGGACCCACGACAACGGCTTAGGCGGAGGCGGCGGATGATATATCCGGGGGACTTTTGGAATAGGCAGGACTTTTTTGAACGCTTTTTCCATGAGCAAGCTTATGCTGTCGCCCTTCCTATTCACCTAGACCACTCTTCCCGTAATTCAGCCATTTCAAAACCGGACAAACAAGGTGAACCACAACTGTAACGGGCGTCTCCTTAGTGATGCCAGCTCTTCCCAGGTGGTAATTGATGTTGTACATTCTGGAGAAGATGTCCTCCATGGAAGCCATGAAGTTAACGCATTGGTATACCTGAAGACCAATCCCATCATCTTTTCGGTCAAAAACAGCAAGCTCCACCAAGTATGGGAACTCGACATGGTGTAGATTGTGACAGAGACCGTTACTGTGATAGTATTCTGGGCACTCAATTTGAATTCCGGGTAGCAAGGCGTACCTAAGCCTTTTCCATCCTAGATGCTCGCGGAACTTTTCAAAGGATTCTTTACCTACGCATCCTAACACGGATTTAACGCTTCTTTTACTGATCGGCTTTGCCTTTTCCCTCATTATCCTAAACAGAGTTAGTACAGTGTTTTCTGAGAGGTCTTTAATTGGTGACGAGGGTAAAAACTGCAAATTTTCATTAGACTTAGAATCATGATTTACAGCAGCCGTTAACTCCTGCAAAATTTCCTTGATGAGCTTCTTTGAGGTGAAACCCCTAAAAAGTGGTATAAAGTCCTTAAGCTTGGAGTTAGGCATGGTCTTAACAAAGTCCTTGTACAAAGCTAAAAACTGCTCAATGGTGTACCAGAGAACTGACGTCTCCTTTCTTAAAGGTTTACAGTCCTCCGCTGAGCCAAGAGATCCGCTTTCACCGAGGATGTTGTAGGTGATCTTCCGCCAAGGGTTGACCATACTAGTAGCGAAAACAACGTTCTTCAACGCACCTATGTCATATTCAAAGTCTTTTGGAAACTTCGCTATAAAAGTTGTAAGCCCATCATCCCGCATCTGCTCCACTTGCACGTTCAGCTGGACATTTTCCACCATTTTGTCAACCGTTATAGTTACAATGTATTCATTGCCAGCGCTTCTCACAATGATGGCTGGCGGTTCTAGGCCTTTCGACTCTGCAAGCGCATACGAATAGCCTAAAATGCATTTGAGCGCACTTCCAAAACGCCCTCGTGAAACGAAGTGGAGACCCCTCTTTGAAGAGGCCTTCCTTTCAAAGTCGAATATGATTCTCACCTCTTCTGCATTCAGCTTTTTGCTGCCGTTGTCGCTAACGGCCAGCCTATAGAAGCCCCCATCAACATGTAGGTCCACGCCAATTTCAGAAGCATCATCCTTATCCAATGCGTTGCAGAGCATCTCGCCTAACCCGAACTTCAACACATCGTCAGCAACAATGCCTGTCCTCTTCTGTAACTCATCTAAAACAACAAAATCTAAGACGCGACCGAGGCCAGGACGAATAACATCCATAAGGTCACATTCAGACACGTTAAATACCCCAACTCTAAAAATGAACGGTACTTCTTGCTGTCACTGAATCCTCGTCATCATTCATTTTCATCTTAAGCACCCCCACTTTTAATTAACCTCGAAAGCGACAAGGCCAAAGAAGCTAATAGGCATCGAGTTTCAAGGGTTTGATCGTCTTTACATGCCTCGGCGTAAGGACAGTTGTTACAGTAAATCTCACGGTAACCGGCTAAAGGGTAATCCAACTCGTCCCGCAAGAACTCGCTAATTTTCTCGCGGAAGAAAAAGGAGGCAGATACTCCGCGGTTGGCTAATTTATGTTGAAATTGCCGCCAAATTTCCATTGGCACCTCAAAGTGACACTGAATTTTCGACCGCACCTGTACGTTCTGTGGACAGGTTTGCTTTGGTGGTTTCATGTTGTTTCCTCCTTTGGTGTTATGGTGGCTGCGCTTTCTCTGGCACTGTCAGCTGTTGTAGATTTGGCTATTCTAGTTACGAATGGCCGTGTTACGTCGTCTGTTTTCATTACTCCTACGGTTTGTCCGAGGAAGACTTGGGGGTTCTCTACAAAGATGGGTAGTGACAATTTAAATTTGCGGGGTTTAGCCTGCGTTTCTATGACCATTACGAACTTGTCTTCTGCCATATAGGCTTCTACGCATTTTCCAACTATTTCTTGCCATGGTCGTAGGTGAAGATCCTCAGCTTGGGACGTCATTTATCTTTATCTCCTTTTTAGCCTTGAAGATCATTGATTTGGTTGTTTTTTCGCACTCGGCTTTTCCTTCAAGCAAGAGCTCCATTAAAATCTGTCTAGCAGTGGACCATGAAACGCCTAAGTGCTTCGCTACGTCGCCTACACAAACGGCTATAGTACTAGTTTCCAGAAAATCAAGAGCTTTGGATTTCAGCTCTTCAACACTTGCTCTCAAGTTGAGCCCACCTTAATAATTTATATGTGGGTTTGACTGACTCAGTTTTTTGGTGGAATGATGGGAAAAACTCCCCATAGGACTGTGGTGTTCGAATGTGAACAGGTTATAGACATTCCCGAAGATGGAATCGCATACTTTTTAGAAAAGGACGGGCGCAAATATTACGGGATTCAAGGCAAAAAAACCATTGAAGTAACAATTTCCAATATTCCCTTCGAAAGCAGCTTTTTGGGCTTTGATTTTAAGTACGAAGTTCAATTACAAGTGATGAGGAACTACGTGCTAGCCCGCTTCACCTATGCGGATGTTTATCAAATCTACAAGTTTCTAACATCAACATTTAATGCACGCTTTAGGCTTAAGGGCCTTGACCATATTTACGACCTCTTAGAATTTCGGACTCCGTGGCCGGGCCCTTGCGACGAGGTTTTCCTGTTGCTTCAGTTTGAGCATAATCCTTACGAGACCCTCGCTTTCGTGAAGGCTCATCTACCTGAGCTCATCACTATAATGAGCTTAAATAAAGTTCCAAAAAAGTTTGACGAACCGTTTAAATTCGCAGAGTTATAATCCATTCTCGAAACTTTTAGGTAAAGGATAGGAATCAACTAGATATTTTAACGGTGGCAAACCTGCTTATTACTGCACACGCTGGTGTTATAAGAAACCAGAATGCGAGAAACCGAGGGTCGAATATTTGAAGAATGAACAGTGGAAGCCATGGAAAAGTTAAAGTGAAGAACATGCCTAAAAGCGCTAACGTTTTTTGAACTGTTTGCTTTTTGCTGAAGCCTTCCACGTTGAACATGCATATCATCACGTTGAAAATGTTGGCGAAAAGCATAATCATGTAAAATACAGCACCCCATCCAGTGCAGCCATCAGATATAGAACGGAGCAGTTGGCGAAATAGCCGAGCATAATGAGCCACTCAAGGGCTTTCTCACTCATTACTTCTCCACCTCCCATACGATTTTTCTTATTTTGCTTTAAAATATATTACCAAGGGATGAAGAAGAATATTGGTCTTGAGATGTTTCTGGCCCATGAGCATAATAGGGCGTATATGTTTCCTCGCTTTGCGTGATGTTCAACTTCTAATTTCATGGACATTCTGAAGTCGTGGAAGCAATATGCGTTCTTGGCGAAGATTACTTTGTATCCTAGTTTTCTTAGCCTATTGTTTAGGTCGTGGTCTTCTCTAGTGTATAGTTTTGGGTTGAACCTGCCTTTCTTGACTATGCTTGTCCTGTATATGGTGGCGTCGCATCCTACTTGTCTATGCATTATGTTGAATAGTTCAGTTACACGGGACTTCATGTTAGAGTAGATGTTTTCTGGATGCAATGGGAAAAGTCTTCCACGGGCAACTGCAACCTTCTGGTCTTCGAAAAATTTCAGCAGAGTTTCTATGTATCCCCTGGTTAAAACAACGTCTGAGTCTATTGTGCAGACGAATTCGGATTCTACAAGGTCTACGCCTATGTTCCTCTGCTGCCCAAGAGGAGTTTTGCCGCCGTAAACTATTATGTCGAACCAGTCCCTTGGATGTTTAAGGTCTCCTTCCTCCCCCGTGACCACAATAACTTTCTTGAATGGGTAATAAGCAAGGCTTCTAACAGTTTGGGGCAAAACTTCCTTCAGGTTTCTTGTTACGATTAATGCATCAACAGACACATTAACCGCCCCACATTAATAGGCTTAAAGGGTACTATTTAACTAATCTAATACGCGCGCGCAAGTAGCCGACATAAAAGACATTTACTTCACGAAATTGGAAACCAGAACAGCAAAATAATACAAAAATCAATAAGCAAAACCACCACGCGCGCTACAAAGAAACAGACATGTCGGCGAGCGACTGGCAAGTCTTCAAATGCCCATTATGCGGTGCAGAGCTTTTCCACAGCGAAAATGGCAAAAGAATTCCCGAAGCCTAAAGCAAAACAGACAACCTACCTACTGAGGGATAAGCATGAAGAATTTAATTGTAAAAGTCAAAGACGTAAAGAAAACTCTTGAGGGGATGCTTGAAAGAGAGCCAACAGCGGAAGAGCTTAAGGAGTTCATAGGCACTTTAGAAGTGGACGTAGCTGAATGGCTGAGAGAAAACGCAAAATGGTTCATCAGAGAGAAACTATACGAAGAACAGAAACAACACGACAT
>Ga0078972_1006470_pt1 | contig 27734 bp, 25 predicted proteins | sample YelNatPaOPGAMG01_FD_67568 | JGI IMG/M metagenome (GOLD analysis project Ga0078972, IMG submission 67568) | Hot spring thermophilic microbial communities from Obsidian Pool, Yellowstone National Park, USA - OP-RAMG-01 (SPADES assembly) (version 2) | ecosystem: Environmental > Aquatic > Thermal...
TGACAAACTTTTTCATAGGTGGCATTTTGCTTTATCTAATGAGCATTTTCATATAAACACTTAATTCAAACCTTGATAAATACTGGTTTCGGATAGCATCTCAGAATTACCAGATATATCTATTTGTTGATCCTAAATATTTATACATTTCCACTAATGCTGGTTTTGATTATGCGAAATTTACTACCTAAAAGTTGCAAACATGAGTTATGAAAAAGCGTATTCTGAGCCAATTTAACTTGTTCTTGATCTATATCAACAGTGTTAAGTTCCACAGAAGGTCTCTGATCGCTTAGATATGGTGCTAATATTGTCGTTGGGGGATGTAGGGTCGTTATATTTTTATTTTCTCCGCCACGTTCTAATGATTTCGCGAAAAGTTCAAGCTGATCTCTAAATGTAATATCCAAAGCCTTATAATTTGGAGTATTGATATTGGCGATGTTATTGGATATAACCTTATGTCTTATTCCAGAATAATAAATGCTGGCTGTAAGTAAATGTGTAGTTTTATCAAAAAGCATAAAAGATCACCTCTAAATATTTAGTAGTTAGTTTTTAATGGTCAGTTTTCTTGGCAGATTCTGTATCTTGTATAAAAACTAACTACTGTCTTGCAAAACAAATTGAAAGCATGTTCTGCTTCAAAACATGTCCTGCTTTTTTGAATAAAGTTTTTATTTTGAGGTTAGACCAAGAAAGGCACAATCCGATTTAAATTTTGAGGAGAGCAATTAATATGCCAATGAATAATGCCAAATATGGAGAGATATTGTGAAAGCTTATCCAATAAGGGTTATATTGAGAATTCCCATATCGGTTTAACGATTTTTTGACTGATATATAGAGCCAATATGGGAATTTTGGTAGGATAAAAGGGAATTTTTTTCCCAGTTATATTTTTCAATGCTTATGATCTTCATGCTCTATCGTATGATCATGATAGATGCCGACCTTATGCATGCGGTTATGTATCTCTCTATGTGCAGAGGTTAAAACAATTTTTACAGCTTTGTAAGCTTTCGCCTGTGCTTTGGTTGCGATTGTGTCTATGAAAGCCATAGCACCTTCTATCTGTTCAAGTATTGTTATAGCGTCAGCAGCAGCGAAAAATTCTGTTCCCTCAACTTTTACCATAACTGGACTGCTATGTGCCAATATCGCCTCTCGTTTATCGGGATAGTGACCGCGAACCCTCAGTGCCAACCAACTGCTTTTATCAACCTTGACAGAAAAAGAACCAGTAGCGTCAGTTTGATCGGGAGATATGCTAACAACTTCCCTTGTCTCGCCATTGACGACCAACTCAACTTTGGTAAATGGCACGGTAACAGTTGCGACATGCCACTGAACGTCCAAAGTGCCACCAGTTGCGGAAAGTTCAAATCTGCTACCTATGGGTTTTCCGTCCACCCAAAATTCTATTAAAGGACCATAAGTTGCAAAAGTTCTTCCCTTCCTAACAGCTTCTTTCCATGCTTCATAAGTGAAAACGCAGTCTTCAATTTGTGCATAGGTTCTGATTGTTCCGACAGCGGTTGTAGCACTCATTTTATCCGTTCCACCGACAGCTGCGACGAAATATCCGCAATTAAGATAGCGATACCAATCTGACAGAGAATATGGATTTATGCCAGAGTATAGATCGCCCCAAGATGTCATTTCAACCGCATCTATGCGATCAAGCACTATTGCAGCTGCATTTTCACAGCGAGGATTTGGGAAATGTGGCAAAACCACGATCCCACCTTGTGCTTTACATTGTTCAGCCCATTGTGAAAGCGTAACTTCAACTGCATCGCCGAGAGCGGATTCATCAGGTCCGCCAGTTGTCAATGGTGTTATAATCCTATCGTTATAGCCGATCAATGAGATGTGACCGAGTATTTGCTGTCGGTTCTCTGTCCCGACGCGGACAAGATATTCGCCATCTCCTCCTGCCTCTTTGCTTCCAAAAGTGGTTTTTCCATCAAAATCTCCGACGTTTGTAAAGAGTTCGCCCCATTGGCTTGCTAATAGGTTGACTATGTTGACACCTTCACCAGCACCTTCAAGAAGTGCGGTCTGCGGAGAGAGAAAGTGGACATGAGTATCAGCGGAGACCCAACCATTTTCTCGCCATGGAAGGACATGCTCTATCTCAATCACTATTTCGTTAGTGTCAGGAGTTATAAGTCTCTTTAGTCGTATCGGCTTTATCTCAAAGCCTTTTGATACTTCAATATAAACGTTGCCAAGTGGCAATTTTACCCTTGTTTCACCATCAATATAAGTGCATAAGTGAATCCCACCTGCTAAAAATTCAGGGGCGTAATCCTCAAACCAAAACGGATTAGGGATACGATGGCGATCCATCGGGGGCAGATATTCTCCTGCTTCGCCGTGAATATGGAGTTTGACAGCTACTTTCTTTTTGCTTTTAGCTTCTATGACTTTTATTGTTACATCTTGCTCTGCGGGGCTAATAGGTTCAAGCAAGAACGTCCCGCTTGTTTTGCCTGCGACTTGACAGTCTTTTACTGGGAACGAAATATCCACAGTTTCCTTGACGTTAAATCTTGCTGATGGATGAGCGGTATATTCAACAATGAATTGTCTGTTTGATCTTGTTGGAAACTTATTGTTGTATCCTTCTTCCCAATTATCGTTTTCATAGTCAAATTTGGGCGAGACGGATATTATCTGTCCAAGGTCAATACCCAAGTTTGGATAGCGACCAGATTCGTCAGGTTTGCCGATATTGACGTCTTCGGGCAATGAGAGGATCGCCTTTTTCCTTCTGCCCCAACGAAGCGGGTTTTCTTCAATAGATGTGACAGATAAACCTAACAATAATACAGCACCTTCGTAAGGGATAAATTTGATAGCTTTTATGGATTTATCGGCGTTTTTATTTTCCATAGCATAAAGCCAATATCTGACAGGAAAAGATGCTATTGGATCAAATCCAACTCTTGTTTGAGTCCATCCCCATAATCCTGCGGGCTTTGTCCCTGCACTCATGCTTTCAGATGTAGTAGGGACAGCGATCGGTTTAGCTATAGGCACTGCGGAAAGACAAGATTCACCCCAGTTTATATTCATATCTCCGATGGCAAATCGCCTGAGGATTGGGACTGTCTGGACTGTATCATCTGTATAGATAAGCTGATATTCTGCGACCTTGTCACCGAGGATAACTCCACCTCTAGGAGGGCGCGTTATGCCATCAGGATCAGGCGAAATTCTTTTAGTTACCGCTGTGTGTATAAAAACCAAATAACAGCAGTTGAGCGGATAATCTAAATTGAGACTTACCTTGCTATCTTTAAGAAAAAGGACGTTATTCTGATTATCTGATCCGAGGTTAAATGGTATTCCTCTCAGGACATTGTATCCTGTCAGAGCAATATTTCTTCCGACAAGCCCTTCATCGGCTAATTCGTCACCAGTGAAGCCCGTTCCTTTGCGATTATATATGCTATTTAGGTTTATTGTTGAAAACTCTGGCGATGCTTTGCTATCAATTATCGCTGGCATAATCTTGCCCCCTTTTTATGAACCTACTACTGCATGAACTTTTTCAAGTTCTTCATGTTCTATAAGTGATTGAACGACAAGCGATGCTTCATATAAATCGTCCACAATAATATTGGTTTTTATTGGAAGTGCACCTTCTTCTTTTCCTCCTTTTCCTGTTTTAACTAATATGCCTGTACATCCTACAACTTCACCTGCTACAATGTCCGAGGTTTTATCACCAATGATAAAGCTCTTTGATAAATCAATATTGAAATCTCTTGCTGCCTCTAAAAGCAAACCGGGAGCAGGCTTTGAACAGTTACAAGGCATTTGCCCCTTTGTGAGATTTTTTGGCTCAAGGTGCGGACAATAGTAAAAGGCATCAATGTGCCCAGAAGCACGTTCCACTCTTGATCTTAATTCCTTATTAAAATTAGACATATCTTTGCGGGTAAATATACCAAGTGCTATACCAGCTTGATTAGACACAACGATAATATGAACTGGTAATCTAGATAATATTTTAATTCCATCAAGGGATCTCGGTATGATCTCTAGTAAACTAGCATCATAAGGATAATGTGTGTCAACATTTATTGTTCCATAACGATCTAAAAAAACAGCACGGTTATAAATATGAACAGGTTTTGGTGGGTAATCTCTCATTTTTATTACATTCCTTTTTATTTGTTTGTTTGGTATCCTTTGATGTAATAAACAAATAGGATTATTATAAATACTACATAAATTATTGTAGCGAAAGTCAACACTAAACAATTAACTTTGTTTAAGGACCAAAGATATATAAGTGAAATTACAGTTATAATAAACGTTATTAATAAAAAGAAACCCTGCCTTATTCCTGGAACATTGCTCTTTTTATAATAACTTTCCCATTCTTGATCAACGGATAATCCACATAGAGACGAAAGCTCAGGTTCTATAATATCTCGAAGATATTTCGCTGCAATGCGATGAATTTTGTAACTATACATAATTAATACTGTGAAATAAATTGATACCAAGGGAGAAACGATAAGGACAGCAGAATACTCTGGTTTTGTAAAGGCAATTCCTATTATAACACTCAGAGCAATTGTTAATTGTATTGAATAGTTATCTCTTTGCTGTATCCTTTTTTGATTTCATCTCGTATATCATCTCTGAGCTTTTCTAAATGAGCTATTTTTCTTTCATCCATAGTATTCACAATATTCTCCTTTTGTCCAATATCATCACTTTATAAAAAATTGCAAACGTTATAACTTGTTGCTCTATATTCACACCTTTATCTTTGCCCAAGCTGTGGCAAGTTTATCTTTGGACTCAACAGGGCTTGATGGGATGCCCGGTCCGTTGGCTTCAAAGTTGTCAATGGACATAATTGCTTTATATACTCTAATACCAATCATACCAGTTTTTAGCTGATCGTCCTTCCATTCGCCCATATCCTTGCCGTCAACGAAAAATTGGAATGTATTGCCCTTGACAATCAATTTAAGATTGTAATCCTTTTCTATTTGGGTGCTAAATGCTTGTGGGTTAATTGGCGATCCACCATTCATCCATGTCCCGTTAATACAGCCACAATATCCAATCCTTTGATCCAATCTAACACTGATGACATAAAAAAGATTGTTTGCAGAGGTTCTCCATACAAAGCCCATATTATCTTCAGAACCTTTTAGCAACATTGCCTTGCATGTTATAGTGCAATCAGTCCAAGTTGTGTCTCCAATAACCGCTATACCACTGTTGGTATTTGTGTTTTTTATAATATATCTGCCATTTTCAATTTTCCCTTCGCCTTCAAGAACTTTCCAATCCTTCTCCTGTTTTGCATTTTCAAAATCATAAAAGATTGACCACGCAAAACTATTAGAAAACAACAAGATGATAGTTAATAATGTAGATAAAACAGTGATTTTTTTCATAATGTTAGCTCTCCTTTCTAAAAGGGGTTCTTATATTTAAAAAATAATAAGTTTTGTTGATAATCTTATACTAAAAAACGTCGCTTATTGTCAACGGCAAAAGTAAAAGAGTATACTAACCCCCATAATTTATATTCTTTATTTTATCTTTTTGTCCCTCCGTTGCCTACTTTCTGTGATAGCTCTTATAAGTGATTGACATTCTACAAAAAAATGCTATAATTCAAAAGAGCAATTTATTCATTTCTCCTTTGATTATGTGAGAAACTGCTATGAAGGGTTATTTAAGAGATCAATCAAAAGTCACTTTTAGATCAATTTTGCTTGGAATTTTACTTATACCTGTCAATGTTTACTGGGTAACAGTTGTTGAGGTAAAGTATTATTCGTTAGATGGGTCGTGCTTGCCATTATTTGTTGAACCTGTATTTATCCTTTTCGTTGTGACATGCGGAAACCTTTTGTTGAGGCGATTTTCTGCTAAGTCAGCCTTAAATCAGACAGAGCTTTTGATCATCTATATCATGCTTGTCGTGTCAATGACTTTCGCTGGGCATGATACTTTTCAGAACCTATTTGGACAAATATCCCATGCCTTCTGGTTTGCTACGCCTGAAAACGAATGGGAACAGCTATTTTTCAGATACATACCATCATGGCTTGCGGTAGAAAATAAGATGGTGCTTGACGGATTTTACAGAGGAGATTCAAGCATCTATTATCTACCGAATTTAATGCCGTGGATTAAACCCTTGCTTATATGGGGAGCATTTTTCATTGCCCTTGTCCTGATGATGCTTTGTATGAACGTCCTTATCAGACGAAGATGGACAGAATATGAAAAACTTGCCTATCCGATTATCCAATTGCCTCTTGGCATGAGCAAAGAAAGCGGTTCTACATTATTCAAGAACAAAGTTATGTGGATAGGCTTTGGCGTAGCAGGACTTATTGACGTTATAAATGGTTTAAACGTCCTTGTGCCTGTCGTCCCAATGATAAAGTATATAAAACTGACTAATGTTGGCTATGTTTTCACTGATAAGCCGTTTGATGTCTTGAGGGGAACGAATATATCTATGTATCCGTTTGCGATAGGATTAGCTTTTTTTCTTCCCCTTGATCTCTCGTTTTCATGTTGGTTTTTCTTTGTTTTCAGGATGATGGAACAGGTATTCGGAAGGGCAACAGGGCTAAGAGAATTTCCATATTTTAGCGAGCAGGCTTCTGGGGCATGGTTTGCACTCGGGGTCGTAGCGGTATGGTCTATGAGAAAATATCTCTTGCAGGTCATCAAAAAGGCTATCGGATTGCCCACAAATGTAGATGATTCAAATGAGCCGATACCGTATCGTTTGGCTTTGGCTGGCGTGGTCATTTTCGGAGGATTTGTCTTCTTTTTTCTCTATTTAGCTGGCATTGAAATGTGGGTCGTCGCAATCTTTATGGTTATGTTTTGCCTTTTAGCGGTGGCAATAACGAGGGTGCGTGCAGAATTAGGAACGCCACATGAAATATCCGCAGGTGACCATTATGCAAATCCTTTGTATATAATCAGTTTTATGATTGGCACAAGGAACGTCCATCCGCAGAGTCAAACGGTGCTTTCTATGCTTCACTGGTTCAATAGGGGTTTTCGCAACCATCCTATGCCCAGTCAGCTTGAAGCTTTTAAGATGGCAGAAAATTCCAAAACAAGCAATAGGGGATTGCTACTTGCACTCGCTGTTGCCTCTGTCGTAAGCCTTTTATCAGTATATTGGGCGAATTTAGATATTACATATCGTAATGGTGCATCTGCCAAAGCTGGCGGATTTAAAAGCTGGGTCGGCTGGGAGGCATTCAACAGGCTTCAAAGATGGCTACAATTCCCATCCGATCCTGATTGGATTAGAATATCCTATATGTCTGGTGGATTTGTATTCGTCCTAATATTGACTGCTATTCGTATGAGATTTTTATGGTGGCCCTTCCATCCTGCTGGATATGCACTCGCAATTAGCTATGCTATGGACTATTTTTGGTTTGCATTTTTTGTGAGTTGGCTGATAAAATTTATACTTATGAAACAAGGTGGATTAAAAACTCATAGACGAGCTGCACCATTCTTTTTAGGGTTGATATTGGGAGATTACGCTATCGGCGGTATTTGGGCAATATTAGGTCCTGTTTTTGGGTTTAGAAACTATAAGATATTTATATAATAAAAATATGTTTGACATTAAATGGATAATCAATCAAGTCAGAAATAGCGAATACTATTTCTCAAAACATGGCGATCAAGAACGTTAAAATGACAATTTGACAATCATTGAGGTAGAAGAAGCATTGCTATCAGGCAGAATCCTAGAACAATATGAGGATACAGGAAGAGGAGAAAGTTGTTTGGTTGTTGGATTTACAAAAGAAGGAAAGCCAATTCATGTCGTTTGCGGGAGAAGAGGTGAATACTTAGTAATTATAACTGTATATATACCAAGCCCTCCAAAATTTAAGAATCCTTATGAAAGGGGGTAAAAATGAGTAAGATTTGTAGTTTCTGCGGAAATAAAAATTTCAAAATTAAAACGGTGCAATATATCTATAGACATGATGGAAAATTCTTAATTGTAAATGATGTTCCGTGTGAAGAATGCGAATATTGTGGTGAACAATACTTTAAAGCTGATGTGTTGAAAAAGATTGAAAAGGATTTTATGGAAATCTATTCCACAGGTAGAGAACCGAAACATATAATTCAAATTCCTGTTGAAGAGTTTGCCGAACTTTAACGAACTTTAAATTAAATAACACTAATCCTGAAATAGAAAGGTGATGAAAATATGATAAAACTTAGCATTAACGTAGATAAAGTGGCAACTTTAAGGCAATCTCGCGGTGGGACACAGCCTGACCCCGTCCATGCAGCGGTAGTTGCTATTCAAGCTGGTGCTGATGGCATCACTGCACATCTTAGACATGACAGACGTCATATTCAAGATCGCGATATTGAACTGATAAGACAAGTCATATCTCACGAATTCAACCTTGAGATGGCAATTACACAGGAGATGATAGATATAGCATTGAAAATAAAGCCAGATCAATGCACACTTGTCCCTGAAAGAGTTGGTGAGATCACGACGGAGAATGGACTTGATACCATCGCTGAAAAAAACAGATTACCAAAGGTCATACAGACATTGAAAGACGCAGGTATGAGGGTCAGCATATTTAGCAGATTAGATGAAGATCAAATTAAAGCGGCAAAAGATGTCGGCGCTGATCGCATTGAGCTTTACACAGAACCTTATGGACATGCTTATGGGACTAAAAACGAAGATTACGAATTTAAAAGACTTGTAAAATCTGCTGAATTAGCTGAAAAATTAGGTTTAGGATTAAATGCTGGACATGACCTTGACTATCGTAATTTAGAAAAATTAAAGGCTATTCCAAATCTACTTGAAGTTAGTATTGGACATAGTGTATTCTCTCGTGCTATATTTATAGGGTTAGAGAATGCAGTTAAAGAACTGCTTGCAGTTTTAAGATCATGAGGTTTTTTATGATTGACGAAAAATTAGAGAAATTAAAAGATATATTAAAGTCATTGGAGAGTGTCGTTATAGCGTTCTCCGGTGGAGTAGATAGCACATTGCTTTCTAAGGTCGCTTATGATGTTTTAGGTGATAGGTCGCTTGCGGTGACGGCAAAATCTGAGACATACACTAAATCTGAGCTTGATGACGCGATAGAGCTTGCAAAGAAGATCGGCATAAAACATGAGATTATAGAAACCTCGGAATTGAATATTCCTGAATTTTCGCATAATCCGATAGACAGATGTTATTATTGCAAAAGAGAACTTCTTGAAAATCTAAAAGAAGTTGCGAAATTGAGAGGATTTAAGCATGTTGTTGACGGTGCGAATGCCGATGATGTGGGCGATTATCGTCCCGGAATGCGAGCAGTAGCTGAACTGAATGTCAGGAGTCCTTTAAAGGAAGCCCAATTAACAAAAGCGGAAATAAGAGAGCTTTCAAAGCGTTATGATCTACCTACTTGGGATAAGCCATCTGCTGCTTGTTTGGCGTCAAGATTCCCCTATGGCACAGAGATCACTGCTGAAAGACTTAATACTGTTGGCGAAGCAGAAGCTTTCATTAAGTCTTTTGGTATATCTCAATTGCGAGTTCGTTTTCACGATCAGATCGCGAGAATTGAAGTATCAGATAATGACATGGAAAAGCTATTGAAAAATAGGGAATTGGTCGTGAAAAAGTTAAAAGAGTTAGGTTTCAATTATGTAACTATGGATCTTCAAGGATACAGAACTGGTAGTATGAATGAAGTTCTATAAAATGTAAGCGTTGTTAAGTTAGATCAAGTTTTTATTTTTTCAATATTGACAATTGGAGGTAACTAAAAAATGAAGAAAGGCTTTTCGTTATTTGTTTCCTTAGCTTTACTATCGTTATTGGCTTTCGCTTTTGTTGGGTGCGGTGAAGAAGAAAAAGATGTAATCGGTCCCGGAGGGGGTAAAGATAGTGGAGATGGCATTATATCTGGTTTTGCAGGATTAAAAGCGGGATCATGGGCGGAACTTGTTTATCCTGATGGGACTCATAGTAAGTATGAATTTCTTGGCACTGATACCTATAAAGGGGCTGAATGCTACTTATTGGAATTTGAGACGATCCAAGACGGAACAAAAAATATAAACCAAATATGGATCAATAAATCAACAGGTCAAGGTGTTTTAATGGTTATGAAAGATGAAAATGGCGTAGTTATGAAAATGGAAATGACACCGACAACACCTCAAGATATTCCAACAGGAGAAACTCCTGTTAATTCTGTTAAGGTTGGAACCCAAAAATATACTACTCCTACTGGCAAGACTGTTGAAGCAACTGTATACAAAACGACAACTCCTGATGGCGAAGATGAAACTTGGATAAGTTTACAAGTTCCATTCTGGGAAGTGAAATCGTTGTTAAATGGAAAAGTGCTTTATGAGTTATACGATTTTGGCACTTCTGGTGCAAAGAGAGATATTAGTAAAGAGGAAATGGAAAATGCTACCCCTCTTGTATTTCCAGGGTGATAACCGATATAATAATGGGATTGGTAGTGACATAAATTTTGGACGTTTTAAGCCAAAAAATTTTGTTAGTTAAACAGATTTATTTCTAATAGCATTAGAAAGACTCTTCACTTCGTTCAAGGTGACGTATAAATACCATTTGGACACATAAATGTCATTTTGACTATATGTCATTTTGAGCGAAGCGAAAAATCTCTAAAAAGTTTCCCTTTAGATTGAGTTTGAAAAATTAACTGGGTAATAAGATTAGCAATGTTTCTCTGGATTCCCGCTGTAGTTTATCCCAAAAGCTGGGGCGGAATAATACCGTGTGTGTATTTGTCATTCCTGCGAAAGCAGGAATCCATTCTCAGCGATTACCTAATTATTTAATCAAACTTCATTCAAAATGGGAAACTAAAGTCTCATTTTGAAAAAGGCTTCATAAAGTCTCCCTTTGGAAAAGTAATATTTAGAGGGATTTTATAAACTGAAAATCAATAGGGTATTTTAATGGCACACGCATATACTCCCGGTCTAAAAGTATCAAAGGGCATGGCATTAAAAAGAATAAGAAGATTGCCGTTGCCCGGCACAATAACCGTTCAGCAAGGACAAAAAGTGAATGCTGAAACTGTTGTTGCCAGAACCGAATTGCCCGGACAGGTTACCTCATTTAACGTTGCAAGCCTTTTGGGAATTCAGCCTGATGAAATATATCAATATATGCTGAAAAAAGAAGGCGATCCAATAGCAAAAGATGAGATCATCGCTTCATCAAAAGGTTTGTTTGGGCTTTTTAAATCACAGTGTAAATCACCTATCACCGGGACAATAGAAAGCATATCAAAAATAACCGGTTTAGTTATGCTAAGAGAACCTCCAATTCCTGTTGAGATAAACGCTTATGTAGATGGATTGGTGACCGAAATTATACCGAATGAAGGTGTTGTAATTCAAACTTATGGCACTTTCATACAGGGCATATTTGGTATCGGCGGAGAAGCAATCGGGGAATTAGCGATTGTATGTAAAAGCCCTGATGATGTGATCTCGCCAGATGATCTGAACCCTGAAATGGCAGGAAAAGTGCTTGTTGTCGGATCAATCGTCACTTCTGATATTATCAATAAGGCAATTCAACTTAATGTAAAAGGGATAATATCTGGTGGAATTGACGATAGCGATCTGAGAAATTTGTTAGGTTACGAACTCGGCGTCGCGATAACTGGCTCTGAAAGGCTCGGAATAACTATAATTATCACCGAAGGTTTTGGCAGAATGGCTATGGCTAATAGGACTTTCAATCTTTTAAGGGAGTGTGAAGGCAAAAAAGTTTCTATAAACGGGGCAACACAGATTAGGGCAGGAGTTATCAGACCCGAGGCTATTATTCCTGATGTAAAAGAGGCATTTTCCAGTCATTCATTGAATATTCCCGATGATCCAGAGTTACAGGGAAGTTTAAATATCGGCACAGAGGTAAGGATTATTCGTGAACCGCATTTTGGCGAATTAGCTGAGGTTACAGAATTGCCTGTTGATCTTCAAGAATTGGAGACTGAGGCAAAGGTTAGAGTCTTAAAGGTTAGATTAAGGCGAACCAACGATGAGATAATTCTACCAAGAGCTAATGTTGAGATTGTCAGTTTCTAAAAAGAAGGATGATCTATGATTGAAGTAGAAAAATTAACTAAAAGATACGGTAATTTTACCGCAATAGAAGATGTGACTTTCAACGTCAATGAAGGTGAAGTTGTAGGATTTCTCGGTCCTAATGCAGCGGGGAAGACTACAACAATGAGAATATTAACGTGCTTTATGCCTGCTACTGATGGCACTGCCAGAGTGGCTGGCTATGATATTTTCCGTAATCCTTTGGACGTCAAAAGGCATATCGGCTATCTTCCTGAAAATGTCCCGCTTTATACTGAAATGAGCGTTGAGTCATATCTCAACTTTATGGCAAAGATCAAGGGAGTCTCTGGAAAACTAAGAAAACAAAGGGTTGATTCCGCTATAGAGGCATGCGGATTAGAACGTTTTCGTAATAGACTTATCGGCAAGCTATCAAAAGGATATAGACAAAGGGTCGGACTGGCACAATCGCTTGTGCATAATCCACCTGTGCTTATACTTGATGAACCTACGATAGGGCTTGATCCAAGACAAATAATTGAGATCAGAAATCTGATAAAAAATCTCGGAGGCGATCATACCGTCATATTAAGCACGCATATCCTCCCAGAAGCAAGTATGATCTGTAGCAGGGTCATTGTGATTAATGAGGGAAAAATCGCTGGAACTGTCTCATTGAAAGAAGGAAAAGTATCTGTCATTGAATCTCGTCTAACGGGGAAAGTTACAAATCTTGAGGAATCAGGAAGTATATATGTAAAAGTCCAAGGTCCTTCTGATAAAGTGACGTCAAGGTTAAAATTAATACCTCATGTCATTGACGTCATATTAGAACAGGAAGATGGAGACTTATTAACTTATATCGTTACACATGAAATCGGCGCTGATGTCCGTGCTGAATTAACATCTACAATAGTATATAGTGGTTGGAGACTGCTTGAATTAAGACCTGTTGAGATGACTTTGGAAGATGCTTTCCTTGAACTAATTCGCGAGAACGTCCCAGAGGATATGGATGAAGAAAAGGAAGGCGAACAATCCGATTTTGAGGACGTCTCTGGTGAGCAAGTAGCAGACGAAAGTCTATCAACTGAAAGTGAAATATCCTCAGATGAAAAAGTTGATGACGAGGAAAATCAAGAGAGCGAAAAAGAGTAGGAAGGAGAGGTGAAGGCTTTTAAGCCGATTTGTATATGAAAAACATTTACGCGATATTCGTCAGAGAGATCAAGGCATATTTTACATCGCCGATAGCTTATGTTGTGCTTATAGTTTTTAGCTTGCTTACAGGATTTTTCTTCGCTGCATATTTCAATTGGGCGACCAGATATGGCGGGGAAGCCAGTATGAGAGGCATATTCCATAACATGAGCATAACGTTACTTTTCGTTGCCCCGCTTATCACAATGCGTCTTTTCGCAGAGGAAAAACGTTCAGGGACAATTGAACTACTTATGACATCTCCTATAACAGATACAGAGGTTGTCATAGGAAAATATATTGCAAGCCTAATTTTATTTATCTTGATGCTTGCGTCAACTATACTTTGCCCGTTATTCCTTATGACTTTTGCAAAGCCTGATACTACACCGATGGCTGTTGGATATTTGGGACTTTTCTTGCTTGGGTCTGCTTTCTTGTCGCTCGGCATGGTTACATCATCTATCACGAAAAATCAGATCATATCCGCATTGATCAGTTTTGTCGTTTTGCTTGGTCTGTGGGTGATCGGTTGGATGTCAACTGCGGTTGGTAGCCAAGTTGGGAAAGTTTTATCGTTCATATCTCTTGTTGAGCATTTTGAGGATTTCTCAAAAGGTGTGATTGACACAAAACATGTCATTTATTATGTCAGTTTCGCTGTTTTTTGTCTGTTTTTTGCTGTCCAAATGCTTCGGTCGTCAAAGTGGAAATGAGGGGATTTGATGAACAACTTCACTATTCCAAGAAAAATAGTCAATATTATAGGCATTGTCGGCTTCTGCCTGTTGATAATCGTATTCGGCGTATATTTAGTTAAACCCAACCTTATTTGGTTTATTAGAATTTTATTAGGTTTAGGGCTTGTTTGCATATTAGCTTATTGGATAATCAACGCAATTGTCAGTCGGTCAGCAAGATATGGCTCAAACGTTGCCATTATGATCTTATTAGCTTTCGCTATATTAGCCTTGGTGAATTTTGTCTCTGCCAGACACTTCAAAAGGGTAGATACAACACAAAATAGGACGTTTTCACTATCAGAACAGACAGAAAAAATCCTTAAAAATTTAACACAAAATATCACTATAACCGCATTTTATTCAGAAAATCATTATAGGCGAAAGTTTGCAGAAGATATATTAAATGAATATGCCCAAAAATCAAATAAGATAAAGTTTACAATGGTTGATCCTGTTTCAAAGCCGGGATTAGCATCAGCATATAAGATCAGAGATGATGGCACTGTTGTATTTGAGAGCGGAGAAAGAAAAGAAAATGTAGTTAGCTATGAGAATGAAGAACAGGATTTCACAAGTGCGATATTGAAAGTTACATCAACAAAACAGAAGAAAGTCTATTTTTTGTCTGGACATGGCGAACGTGATATAGAAAGCTATGATGAAACAGGTTGTTCAGAGTTAAAAAAGCGAATAGAGGCAGATAATTATAAAGCGGAAACGATAGTTTTAGCTCAGCAGTCTGCTATTCCAGATGATTGCGAGGTGTTGGTAATAGCAGGTCCTCAAAATCCTTTGTTAGATAAAGAAGAAGAGGCGATAATAGATTATCTTGATCTTGGCGGAAAGGCGATAATAATGGTTGATCCGTCACCTTCTGCGTCTATGGAAAAACTGTTGAAGAAATGGGGAACTGACGTCCATAATGATATAATCTTAGATGGACTTGGTCGGTCAATGTTAGGCGATCCAAGCGTCCCTGTCTGCATTGGATATGGCAGTCACCCAATAACTGCCCCGTTAGCAAGGGGAATTATGACATTCTTTCCGATAGCTCGTTCACTTGCACCAGTAAAAGATGAAAATAAAGACCTTTCAATAACAGAACTTGTCAAAACAAGCAACAATAGTTGGGGCGAAACTAACCTTGACCTGCTTATGAAAAAACAAATTATAGAATATAACGAAGGACAAGATATTAAAGGACCTTTGACAGTCGCTGTCGCTGTCACTAAAAAAGAAAAAGACACAAAAACGGAATCTGACAAATTTAAAAAGGAAAAAGAGAGGCGAGTAATCGTCGCTTTTGGCGATTCTGATTTTGTGATGAATAAGTATCTGCAACAGGGCAACCCAGACTTATTTATGAACTCTTTAAACTGGCTTGCAGAGGAAGAGGAACTTATCTCAATAGGACCAAAAAGTCAGGACGAAACTCCAAAGGTAGAAAGGCTAAGCGGAGATACTATAAGACTTGTGAGTTATTCAAGTATATTTACTATCCCAATTATCCTGATTATTGCTGGTGCTTGGGTTTGGTGGAAACGGAGATAGTGACTATGAGAGCGAAAACTACGTTAATATTATTAGGTGTTGTCATAGTTTTATTTGCTCTTGTATATGCCTTTGAAATTCGCAAACCGAAAGATAGCCAAAAAGGCAATAAAAAAGTTGAGGTTGTTTTAGGCATACCAGAAACCGAGATAAACAAAATTGAAATAGCTTATACAACGCCTAAAATTGCGACTTTAACTGCTAACAAAGATGATAAAGGTATATGGAAAAGTCAACCTACTAATATAAAAAGCGACGACATACAAAAAGCCATTGAAAGCTCATTAGGCAAGTATGTCTATGATACCGTAAAAGACCCTGTTAGTTTGCAAGAATATGGTTTGGGTAGCCCAAAAGTTTCTGTCTCTTTCTATTTTAAAGATGGGACAAAAAAGAAAGTTATGATTGGCAAAGAAGTCCCAATAGGCAATTATGTCTATGTGAAAGAGGAATCTAATCCAGAGATTTATATGATACCAGCAAGTATCTTAGAAGATTTTACTAAGCTAATATCAAACATAATCGTAACGGGTAACGAGTGACGGGTAACGAGCGATATTTAGATGTCACCCTGAACGAAGTGAAGGATCTTTCTGGAGATTAGAATTTGATAATCTACTTGTTATGCGTTATTGGTTATGCTTTTGTATTTATCCGATATTTTTGAAAGGGGAAACTGTAATGTCCAAAAGGAAATTGGCAAAAGATGGCGTCATGTCCATAAGTCCTTATGAACCGGGAAAACCGATAGAGGAAGTATCAAGAGAACTTGGCATTCCAGAAGCAGACATAATAAAAATGGCATCAAACGAGAATCCGCTTGGTGCTTCACCATTAGGCATTCAGGCGATAAAGGATTGTGCGGAAAACGTCTTCCTATATCCTGACGGCGATTGCTATTATTTGAAACGCGATTTAGCGGAAATTTTGGGCGTTAAACCAGAAAATCTGCTTATGGGCAACGGTTCAAATGACGTCCTTCAAATTATAGCGGACACATTTATTAAGCCAGAAGACGAGGTCATATATTCAAGACATGCTTTTGTTGTCTATACATTAGTGACGAAGATCGCAGATGCAAAAGCGGTAGTTACAGAGATGAAGGATTACACGCATGATCTCTCAGCAATGGCTGATGCTATAACAGATATGACGAAAGTTATATTTATCGCCAATCCTAACAATCCAACAGGGACGATGGTAACAGCAGAGGAAGTAGAAAAATTTATGGATAGAGTCCCTGAAGACGTCATTGTAGTCTTTGATGAGGCATATTATGAATATGTCACTCGTGATGATTATCCGCAGACGCTTAAATATGTCCATGATGGTAGAAACGTCATCGTTTGCCGAACTTTCTCAAAAATATATGGTTTAGCAGGACTTCGTGTCGGTTATGGCATAGCTAAATCAGATTTAGTTGAAGTGATGAACAAGGTTCGTCAGCCATTCAACGTCAGCATGGTCGCCCAAGTAGCAGCAAGAGCAAGCCTTAAAGATAAAGATCACGTTGAGAGAAGCATAAAAGTTAATACCGAAGGGAAACAATATCTATATAACGAGTTGGAAAAAATCGGAATTGATTATGTCCCATCAGAAGCGAATTTTATACTTATCCATCTGGACAGACCAGGTCCGCAAGTGATGAAAGAATTGCTGAAATATGGCGTTATTGTGCGTCCACTTGTTGGATATGAATTGCCGAACTCCATCAGGGTTACTATCGGCACAAGAGAACAAAATGAACGGTTTATCACATGCCTAAAAACGGTGTTAGGTAAATAGATAAGAGGTGTTGAATGGGGTTTAATGAAAATGTCAATTGCATTTCTATCGCAGGAGTTGGGTTGATCGGCGGGTCTGTCGGTTTAGCGTTAAAACGAGCTGGATTTAAAGGCAAGATCGTTGGATTTGGACGTAGATGGAGTTCTCTAAAACATGCCGTTGACACAAAAGCTGTTGATTCTATTGAGATGGATTTGTCAGAAGCGATGAAAGATGCGGATATGCTTATTATCGCAACGCCTGTTGATACGATAGCAGGATTAGCAAAAGAGGCAATTAAATATGCGAAAAAAGGCTGTATCATAACCGACGTCGGAAGCACAAAATCAAAACTTGTGAAGGAAATTGAGAGTTTTATTCCAAATGACATATATTTTGTCGGGGCGCATCCTATGGCAGGTTCACATAAAACTGGCGTAGATTCCGCCTGTGCGACCCTTTTTGAGCAAAATCTTTGCATAATAACTCCTACCGAGTCTACAAATTCAGATGCAGTTCAAACTGTTTCTGATATGTGGCAAAATATGGGATCAATAATAAAGATCATGTCTCCAGAAGAGCATGATTTCCTTATTTCTGCGGCGAGCCATCTTCCGCATTTAGTCGCTTATGCTTTGGTTCAATTAGCGTCAAGCATTGAGAATCAGCAAGGACGCGCTATAGACTTTGCTGGCACTGGGTTTGCCGATGTCACTCGTATAGCCTCTGGCAGTCCTGAACTTTGGAGTGGAATATTGCTTCAAAACGAGGAAATGGTCGTTTCTATGATTGACAAGATGAATTCAGAGCTTACAGAATTCAAAACCATTTTAGAAGCAAAAGACAAATCTGCACTCATGGAAAAATTAACACATATAAAGCAAATTAGAGATTCTTTTCGTAAATGAAATTGACTGTGCCATCTGTTAAGTTTTCTATGATTTCTGAAAATGCTAAATATAATTGGGTCAAAATTAGTGGATGAGAGAAAAAATAGGCAATATCAACCTCTTGATGATTATATAAAAAAACTCGGTAACTTATTTTTTCGTTGGCGAAGTTACATTCCCATCATCCTTTTCTTAATTTTAATCTTACGTTTAAATGACCTAAAATATACCTTTCCTAATCAAATTATTGAAATAACATATCAAGTTTTTTGTCTTTTCATATCTATTTCAGGTGAAATTGTAAGAATAATCACAGTTGGTTTTGTCCCATCTGGCACATCAGGAAGAAATACAAAATCACAAAGGGCTACTGCATTAAACACCTCTGGTTTATATTCAATCACTCGTAACCCGTTGTATCTTGGAAATTTTTTGATAATATTTGGATTAAGCGTCTTTACACGGTCATATCTGATCGTTATTCTAAATTGTTTATTGTTTTTGATATTCTATGTTCCTATAATATTAGTTGAGGAAAGTTTTCTTTTCGGCAAATTCGGCGATTTATACAGAGAGTATGTCTCAAAAACGCCCTGCTTTTTTCCAAGATTAAGCCTATGGCGTCCCCCAGAAAATAACTGGAGTTGGATTATGGCAATTCGGAGGGAATATAGCAGTATAGTTTCTATGATATTATCTTTTGTAGTCATCGCTCATATTAGAATTTATGCTATCCATAGCAAACCGACTGTTAATATATATTGGTTAATCGCAGGAGTGGTAGTTTTAACTATGTGGTTAATAATGAGAACTCTAAAATTGTTGAAAAAGATTTGATTGCTCAATTTCAATCATATCTTAAATCTGTTATTTTTTGGAGGAAAAAATGACTGCTTTAACATTATACGTTGCTGTTGATGGAAATGATAGTTGGTCAGGTCAAGCTAATAAACCTTTCGCGACGATAGAACGCGCTCGCGATGAGATAAGGAAAATAAAAAAGTCAGGCAATATTCCCGAAGGCGAAATTATCATTGAGATCAAAGGTGGGACATATTATAGAGATCAGGCTTTTGTTCTTAACAGTGAAGATTCTGGCAGTGAAAAATCGCCGATCATATATCAAGCAAGTAAAGGAGAGGAAGTCCGTTTTGTTGGCGGAAAACAGGTCAAAGATTTTTCAAAAGTTACGGATAAAGACGTCCTTGACAGACTTGATCCCGAAGTAAGAGATAAAATCTATCAAGCTGACTTAAAAGCAATTGGAATAGAGGATTTTGGCAATGTAAATGGCGGAGGAATTGAACTTTTCTATAACGATAAACCTATGACATTAGCAAGATACCCAAATGATGGCTTTATTAAAATAGTTGGGCTTGTCGGTGGCGATCCTGTGGACGTAAGAGGGACAAAAGGCGATAAGATAGGCAAATTCATCTATGAAGGAGAGCGTCCTAACCGATGGGTCGGTGAAAAAGATGCTTGGGTCCATGGTTATTGGTTCTGGGATTGGTCTGATCAACGCCATCCTATTGAATCTATTGACACAGAAAAACATATCATATCAGTCAAACCACCTTATCACGGATATGGTTATCGTGTAGGTCAATGGTTCTATGGATTAAATATACTCGCAGAGTTAGATATGCCCGGAGAATGGTATCTTGACAGAGAAACGGGAATACTCTATTTTATGCCTCCTTCACCAATTGAGAATGGACAGGCGATCGTATCTGTGCAGAAAACCCATGTAAATATGGAAAACGTCTCTTATGTAACAATAAAGGGCATAACGTTTGAGGCAGTCAGAGGAACTGCTATCAATATACAGGGTGGAAATGACAATAAGATTGTCAATTGCACATTGCGAAATATCGGCAGTTGGGCAATCAATGTCTCTGGTGGAAAAAATAATGGCGTTATTGGTTGCGATATATATGAAATCGGCGATGGTGGAATCTCTATGTCCGGCGGGGATCGCAAAAAACTTGAACCTGCTGGTCATTATGCAGAAAATAACGACATTCACAACTACGGAAGATGGAATCGCATGTATCAGTCGGGAATATCAATGTCAGGAGTTGGAATTCGTGCTAACAATAACCTAATATATGATGCACCACATATAGCCATATTTTTCAGTGGGAATGACCATATAATAGAATTTAATGAAATCTATAATGTCTGTTATGAATCTAATGATGCTGGCGCTATTTACGCAGGACGTAATTGGTCTATGCGTGGAACGGTGATCAGATATAACTATTTTCATCACATCAACGGCTTTGAAGGCAAAGGCTGTGTCGGAGTTTATCTTGATGATATGTTCTGCGGGACTTTAATATATGGGAATATATTTTATAAAGTCACTATGGCAGCGTTTATCGGTGGAGGCAGAGATTGCACAATTGAGAATAACATCTTCGTTGATTGCGTTCCAGCTATCCACATTGACGCCAGAGCTATGAATTGGGCAAGCTATCACGTTGCAACTACAATGACTGAGACTTTGAAGGAAATGCCGTACCAAAATGAATTGTGGTCAAAACGCTATCCAGAATTAGTTAATATACTTGATGACGAACCAGCAGCACCAAAAGGCAATTTAGTTATTCGCAATATATCAGTTGGTGGAAAATGGGACGGCATATACAACGAGGCAAGACCTTATGTTACAGTAAAGGATAATCTCGTTGATCAAGACCCAAAATTTGTAAAAACTCCGCCAGAAAGCTTTCAGTTAAGCGATGATTCACCTGCATATAAACTCGGATTTAAGCCGATACCGATTGAGAAGATCGGACTTAAACGGTGATTTTTTCAAGTTGAGAACATTTTCAATATTTTTGTGCAGATGCGGTCTGTGTTAGTTTATGTTTAAGGATAATGCCATACTTGCCGACTATCCAAAGTGAGCCGTCTTTTGATAGATTGATGTCATATAGATCATAAGTTGTGTTAGCTTCTTGCAAAACCCAAGTATTTCCGCCATCTGTCGTATGTAAGACGGTTCCATTCGCACCGACCGCATAGCCTTCATTTCGGTTGATGAACTCAACATCATAAAGAGTTACATTAGTGTTGCTTTTTTGTCCTGCCCATCTATTCCCGCCGTCTTGTGTGTTGATTATCAATCCAGAATTGCCGACGATCCATCCATAGGCTTGATCAACGAAGTCAATTCCTCTGAGATCAACGCCTGTTCCGGGGTCTCTGAATTGCCAAACTAACCCATCAGCACCGCCAAATAGTAATGTTCCATTATCGCCGACTATCCATCCAGCACCATATCCGGGAAATTTAACAGCGTTCAATGCCCAACTTGTCTGCTGATCAACGACTGTCCAGATTTTTCCGCCATCAACGTTATGAATTATTACCCCATCATTGCCAACAGCCCAACCTTCACTGAGCCTGACAAATTGATTATCCCGTAAAGTATAATTCCCAAAAGGCGATATTCTCTGATTTTCCATAGCCTTCCAGTTTTTCCCTTTGTCAATGGAGTAGATGACTTTTCCCTTGGTAGTCATAAGCCAGCCCCAACCTGAGGTGCCTTCTGCAAAGTAAACATCTATTATACGTTCATTTGTTGGTGTCTTTTGAATTTCCCAAGATTTTCCGCCGTTCCATGTATGGAGAACGATGCCGTCGTCGCCGACAGCCCAGCCTTCATAGGTGTTGACGAAAAAGCCCTTTTTCAGAGAATATCCATCGCCTTGAATCTGTATTGACCAATTTTTCCCGCCATCGGTAGTTTGAATAATTGTTCCCATCTCACCGACAGCCCAGCCGATATTCTCGTTCACAAAACAGACAGCACTGAGATCAACAATAACTCCGCTATTTTGTATCTGCCAGCTTTTGCCAGCATCAGTTGTGTGCAATATTAAGCCTTGATCGCCGACGACCCAGCCTATTTCAGGCTTTATAAATTGCATATCGCTAAGCCTTTTGTCAGATGAGACTTTTTTCTGTTCCCAAGTCTTTCCGCCATCAGTGGTAAAATGCAATATTTGATAAGGCTCTATGGCATAGCCGATCTGATTATCAAGTAATTGAATCCTTTTAACTGACCGACCGATCTCTTTGCTTTCAAAACTTGGTTTCCAAACTCTTCCGCCATCGTTTGTCTGTATGATAGCGGAATGACCAAATGATGTGCTTGTCACAGCTAAACCATTGTTGGCATCCGTAAAGTATATATCTGAGAATTGTCTTGGAGTGAAGCCAGTCTCATAGTTAGCCCAAGTTTTCCCGCCATCGGTTGTCCTTAGAAGGCTTCCGTTATCTTTGGCTATCCAGCCATTTTGCATGTTTAGGAAGAATATCCGCCCTAACGAATCTTTTGTATCGGTCTTTTGTATAGTCCAAGTGTTTCCACCGTCTTTTGTGAATAAAAGCGTCCCGTTGTCACCACTGACCCAGCCATTATTTTGATCGTGGAAGAAAATATTTCGTAGAGTTTTAGTTGTCCCGCTTACTTGCTGTTTCCAAGTTTTCCCGCCATCTATTGTTGAGACAATACAACCATCTGATCCGACCGCCCAGCCGTTGTTCTCATCAATGAAGTATATATCGTTAAAATTAGTTGTCCAGTTAGGCTGTCTGACGATCTCCCATACATCACGTTCAATAGGGGGCTCAGGTTCAGGAGTTGCCTCTGCGATTTCTGTCTTTTTCTCGCTTGCGACAAGGTCTTTGACGTTTGATCCAAGCGAGTCAACAGTATATTTTATAGTTACTCCGCCCTCTCCGACAGCAAAGAGACTGTTTCCTGTAAAACTGATGCCATAGAGGTCTTTTTCTGTTCCACTATCCTTCTTAGTCCATGTTTTGCCGGCGTCTGACGTCACAAGCAGTGTTCCTTTATCACCCGCGACAAGACCAACTCTGGTGTTAGCAAAATGGACTTTGCGAAGGCTCAGATCTGTTCCGCTTTTCTGTTGGACCCAAGTTTTTCCGCCGTCTTCTGTATGCAATATATTGCCAAGTTGCCCAACGACCCAGCCATGTTTTGAGTCAACGAAATAGACGCCGTAAAGCTCGTCATATACTCCGCTGTCCTGCTTCTCCCAAGAAAGCCCACCATTGATCGTATGTATTATAACACCGGGCCAACCGACCGCCCAACCTTCTTGGGAATCAAGGAAATATACGCCATATAATGTCTGCCATGATGGGCTTACCTGCTCAGACCATGTCTCTCCGCCATCAGTAGTATGTGCAATTGTCCCAAGAGCGCCGACGACCCAACCTTCTTTGGAATTTCGGAAATAAACTCCATACATTGGCAGTCCGATAACGCCTCGTTGAGTTTCCCAAGTTTTCCCGCCATCAGTTGTATGGAGTATAGACCCCATTTCGCCGACTGCCCAACCCTCGTTATCATTGATGAAATAAAGGCTATTTAGACTGCCGAATGTGTCAACATCGTTAGAAATCCAAGTTCTACCGCCATCTTCGGTTCTTGTTATAGTCCCTCGTCTTCCAACTGCCCAACCTCTCATCTGATCTGCAAAATGGACATCTTGTAGATCGTTGCCTGTTATGTCTGATTTTCCACTACGGATTGTCCATGTCTCTCCGCCATCTTTTGAATTAAGTATTGCCCCATATTCACCGACAACCCAAATATCTTTTGGACTAGTTAGATATACTCCATATATCGTATTTTTTATCCCGCTTTTCTGCAATTTCCAAGTCTTACCGCCATCGTGAGTAGTGACTATATGACCTGCCATTGATACTGCACAGCCGTGTTTTGCATCGTAAAAATGTATGCTTTGAGCGGGAAAATGGACATGTCCAACCGCAGGGATGTTGCTTTGTTGTCGTTCCCAAGTTTCTCCACCATCATTACTATGGAATATAGAGCCATCTGTTCCGCATATCCAAGCGTTTTTCTCATCTACAAATTGAATCTTATAAAGCGTATTTACCATTTGCACTCTTTGCTGATCTTCTTCACTGCGGTATTCTACTTGTTCCCATCTTTTGCCATCTCGGGTTCTATACACTCTGTCCATATCGCCTACGATCCAGCCTTCTTTATTGTTTAGAAAGTAAACGCTTGATAGCGATACATCTGCACCAGTAGGCTCTTGATACCAATTTTTTCCGCCATTCGTTGTATGGAATATCTTATTGCTTTCGCCAACAGCCCAGCCATCAGTTCCATTTTTTAAAAAGAAAATATCGTTTAATGTCGCAGTTGTCGGGCATTTTTGCTGAGACCAATGCCTCCCACCGTCCCAAGTGCTTATCACTGTGCCGTTTACTCCACTTGCCCAACCTTTGTTTTTGTTGATAAAGTAAACCGCTTTCAGTTCCACTTTTGTTTCTGTATTTTGTAATTCCCAGCTTTTCCCGCCATCTTCGGTATGGATAACTGTTCCCTTTTCACCGACAATCCAGCCATATTTCCCTTCTATGAAACATATGTCGTTGAAATGGACTTCCCAATCCGCTTTTCGGACAACAGTGCTTTTCACACAACCGAATAATAATGTTATCATAGAAATTATTATAATATGGGCAAATATACGACGAAGCATTATTTCCCTCCGAAAAGTGAATGAATGTTATTTCAAAGGATTAATTTGGTCAATGATGATGTTATCAATAAGCCGTGTCTTGCCGATAAATACTGCTAAGGCTATCAAAGTATTGTCTTTAATTTCGTTTAGGTCTTCCAATGTCTCTGCATCTACAATTGATATATAATCCACTCTTGCCAATGGTTCTGCATTGATAATATCTAACATCTTTTGACGTATTTTCTCTGAGTTAAGTTCGCCTGATCTGATAAGTTCCTTTGCCATAGAAAGAGATTTAAACAAAACAAGTGCGGATCTTCGTTCTTCATCGCTTAGATATTTATTTCTAGAACTCATCGCTAACCCGTCATTCTCACGGACAGTCGGTAAGATCACTATGTCTATATCAAAATTCAAGTCTTCTGACATCCGTTTTATGACTACGCATTGCTGAGCATCTTTTTGACCAAAATATGCTTTATGTGCAGGAATGATGTTAAATAGCTTGGTTACGACAGTTGCAACGCCTCTAAAATGACCTGGACGTGATGCCCCACACATCTTTTCTGTTATCCGTTCCACATTCACGAAAGTAGCATAACCTTGCGGATACATATCCTTTACAGAAGGAGCAAAGATAACATCAACGCCGATTTTTTCAGCCATTTTTGAGTCGTTTTCAAGGTCTCTTGGATAGGCATCATAGTCCTCTTTTGGACCGAATTGGGTAGGATTAACAAATATACTTGTAACAACAATGTCATTTTCAGCCCTTGCACGACGCATAAGGCTTAGATGTCCTTCGTGAAAGGCACCCATTGTAGGGACAAGCCCGACGGTTTTCCCATCGGTTCTTGCCCTTTTGACGTAAGCTTGCATCTCTTTTGGTGATGTAATTATTTTCATTTTATAACAAATCTTAGTCAGCTTTTGCGATATTACTTTAACATAACAAGAATTCCGCCAGTTATTTGGAACCAATCAGCATCGCCGACAGCGATTTTTCCTTCAGCGGTAAACTTCATTCCAACACCGACAGGAATATCAACTCCGCCAACGAGATTAAGATCAATGTCTGTTTCTGAATCGGAATAATCTTTTAGCCCGAAGATTTGCTCCTTATATTTTATACTAGCTCTTGAAAAAACAAGCCCAATTCCCGCACCAGCAAACGGAGATATGCCTGAGCTTGTAAAGAAATATTTAGCAGTGCCGTTTGCACTAACAACAGAAAGATTGGAGCTTCCGCCAAGGAAGTCAGATGAATTACCCCAATATTCTAGGCTTGTTTCTGCCTTCAGGGCTGTCAATGAAGGTAAAATAGAACCAAGAAACCCAACTGCACCAAATCCGATGGTATTATCCCCACCGTCTGGCATAACTAAACCGATTTTTCCGCCAAACCCTTCAAATCCAATGGAATAACCGATGTTTGGAAACACCATCGCACAAAAAACTAATAGAATTGATGTTAAAATAAGCTTTTTCATTTGTACCTCCTTGGGATTATTGGTTAAAAACTTCTCATATCACATTCTAACACAATAACTTATGAGGATCAAGTTTTTTCTCTGAAGATCGGACATGAGTTCGGACAAAAAACTCCTATGAAAAAAATTATTGACTTTTAAAAGAAATATGATATAATAGTAACAAAGATAATCATATTTTCAAACTTTAAATCAAAATAATAGTATTCTACAAGGAGAATTAATATTGCCAAAGGAAGATATGGTAATAGCAAATCCGCTTGTTGTTCTGCGAGAAGAATTTGATGATTGGGCAGTCCTTTTTGATCCAAACAGCGGTAATGGTTTTGTAATAAATCCAGTAAGTCTGTATATCTGGAAACTTTTAGATGGCAAACATACTATCAAAGATATATTAGAGCAACTCCGTAATGACTGTGATAACGTGCCTGATGATGCTGAAACATACATACAGGAGTTTATTCAAGAATTGATAAATCGCGGATTAGCAGGTTATGAAGTGTAATTTCTAAGTATGTCAATGTTGAATTTTTGGCATTATTTATTAATGATTCAATTCAGTTAAACATTGGTTATCATTGAAGGTTCTTCTTTGATGATAACAATAAGAGGGGAATAGAGGCGGTCTTTTAGATGTTAATAGAGTAGTGTTGTTATTGATTTTGTGTAGGTTATTTTAAATAAGATTAATCTATGATGGGTGGTGAAAAAATGAAAAAATTGGAATGGTCAAAGCCTGTTATTGTTGAATTAGGGAATGCTAGGCGTATGTCATTAGGAGAGGACTTTCAAACGGATTCTGTTTGTCATACTGGGACAGGCGCCAGTAGTTGTAGTTTCGGAAATAGAGTAGGAGAGGAGTAATAAAAGGATAAATACTATTGTATAAAAATAACTACAATGGTATTTTAAAAATGTAACATCTGTCCTTGTTTAATCCATTGTATCTCCCTTTTGTAAAATAGATGATAATAAACTATATGATAAATTGGGAGATACAATTTTTTAATTCTTTTATTTGACCTTAATTTTATATTGTTATTACTGATTTCTTCTAAAGATTAATACAGAAAAGGATCAAAAAATGGAAAAAAAGTTAGAATGGACAAAACCTGTTCTCGTTGAATTAGGAAACGTTAGGGTAGTGTCTTTGGGGCAAAATCCAGATTACTGTACTCGTGGAAGCGGAGATGAGGCAGTTTAAGTACTTCTCAATGTAACAGTAATGTTGACTTCTGATCCAAATTTGACTATATATTGGCAATTGAATTAGCCCTTTTGTTAATATATAATAACTGAACTTAGGACATTAGTTCGGACATTTTCTAGAATAAGTGAAAATAATACTTTCTGCTAAAACTAAATTTTTCCAAACATTTCAAAAATCCCCCTTTATCCCCCTTTTTCAAAGGGGGA
>Ga0078972_1006471_pt1 | contig 27727 bp, 24 predicted proteins | sample YelNatPaOPGAMG01_FD_67568 | JGI IMG/M metagenome (GOLD analysis project Ga0078972, IMG submission 67568) | Hot spring thermophilic microbial communities from Obsidian Pool, Yellowstone National Park, USA - OP-RAMG-01 (SPADES assembly) (version 2) | ecosystem: Environmental > Aquatic > Thermal...
AGAATCATATCGTTAACGCCTCTTGAGACTAAAGAGCATCTTGAATTTGGTGTAGGTAAGCCGTCTCAATTCACAGTAGTTTATTCTGGTGTGGAACTAAAGCCTTTTCTGAATGTAAAGATAAATAAAGAGCAAAAACGTCAAGAGTTTGGCTTGAATGATTCTGATAAGGTCTGCATTTTTGTAGCCAGACTTGTACCGGTTAAAGGTCATCAATATCTTATCTCTGCAATGCCCTACGTTATAAATGACATTCCATCAGCTAAATTGGTGCTTGTTGGTGATGGTGAGTTAAGAAGCGAATTAGAGAACCAAGCTTTACGATTAGGAATAAAAGAAAAGGTAATATTCACGGGCTTGCGTGATGACATTCCAGAATTATTGGCTATGTCTGATTTATTTGTTTTGTCCTCAATAAATGAGGGTATGGGCAAAGTATTAGTAGAAGCTATGGCAGTTGGTTTGCCAGTAGTAGCAACTAATGTAGGTGGGGTTTCGGCAGTAGTGGTAGATGGCGAAACAGGAATTTTAGTCCCCCCCAAAGATCCAAAGGCATTATCTGATGCTATTATACAGTTACTGAGCGATACAGATATAAGTAATCGGATGGGAGAAGCTGGACGAAAACGAGTAGACCCTGATTTCAGCGTTGAAGCAATGATAGAAAAGATAGAAAATATATATGAAGAGCTAATTATGCAAAAAATGAACAAAACAATCAAAAATGAACATGTTCAATAAAGTTTTACCAATAGCGTTTCCTTTAGAAATTGCCGATATTTTGAAAGCAATCGGGCATAGTAATGATTTGGAAGTTTTTGAAAGTCAATTTGCCAATGTCTTTAATCTAAATTATTGCATAGCTTTATCCTTAGGTAGATCAGCCTTAACACTTGCGTTAATAGCACTTAAAGAAACTAATCAGGGGAAAACAGATGTTATAATTCCTGCTTATACTTGTCCAACTGTTGCGCTTTCCGTGGCAAGGGCAGGACTAAATGTAAAGTTATGCGACATCTCTATTGAGACATTAAATATTGATGTCTCTATAATAGATCAGCTTGTTAATGAAAATACCCTCTGCATGATAGCTGTCCATAGCTTTGGTTTTCCGTGTGATATGGATAAGCTAACAGAAATAGCGAATAGAAAGGATGTATTTTTAATTGAGGATGTCGCACAATCTGCTGGGGCGAAATGGAAAGGAAAGACTCTTGGCAGTATTGGGCATCTTTCTTGCTTTAGTTTAGGTAGAGGGAAAAGCCTTACTACCTATGAAGGCGGAATTTTAGGAATCAATAATGTTAATGAATCAATAAAAGAAAGGTTAAAAGCTTTATCTGATCCATTAAATAGACCTAATAAAATTCATTCGTTTTCAGTTTTTGTTCAATTAATCGCTATGTTGTTTTTTCAAAGACCGAGATTATGGTGGTTTATTAGTAAATTACCTTTGGGCTTTGAAAACCAATATCATTCTATTGACTTTCATATACAAAGGTTAAGTAATTGGCAGTCTGCGTTAGGTTTATCGGTTTTGCGGAAATTAGAATCTATTAACACTATTAGGAAACGCAACGGTGAATATTTAATTCAGCAATTACGGGATGTTAAAACAATTACTATTCCAAAAATAATAGATAATGCGGAACCTGTTTATCTTCGTCTGCCCGTTGTTTTTCAGAACAAGGAAATGCGGGAAGAAGCATATCACAAATTAAACAAAGTAGGAATCGGAGTGTCAAGAATGTATATAAACCCGCTTCACCGATATGATTATCTTAAAGGTATTGTGCCTCGTGGAAATTATCCTGTTTCGGAATATGTAGCGGACAGGATTTTAACAGTGCCAACTCATCCCCTTGTTACCAAGAAAAACTTAGAAGTTATCGCTAATGTTTTGAAAAATCTTGCTGAAGGCTAAAATGAGTGGAATAGAAATCTGCTGTTATAATGGAAATCAAAAAGAATGGAATGATTTTGTTGAAAATCATCCTGAAGGTCGCTTTTTTCAACTTATAGGTTATAAACAGGCAATTGAGCAAACTTATGGTTACGAAGGACTTTATTATATCTTTAAAAGAAATAGTGAGATAATTGCATTGTTGCCATCATTTAAACTGAATAGTGTTATTTCCGGAAAACGTCTACTTTCTTTACCGTTTGCTGAGTATGGCGGTTTATTAGGAAACAACCTTTCTTTAGAAGAATTATATCAAATATCAGAACTTCTACAACAGGTCCTTCTTGATAATAAGTTTCCGTTTTTAGAAATACACGGTGGTTTAGGAATCAATCCTGAATTAATGAGCAAGATATTTTATACCGTTCCCATGTATCAATATGCCATCTTACCATTGGGAAATGCCAAAGATATATGGGATCATTCCGTGGATTATCAAGTTCGTAAAGCTGTGCGTAAGGCACAAAAAGCTAATCTTGTTGCTTATGAACAAACAACTGAAGAGTCGATAATAAAGAAGTTTTACCCGTTATATTTACTTTCTATGAAAAGATTAGGGACACCACCTCATCCAAGTAGATTGTTCTTAAACTATCTAAACTTTTTATCAGATAATATGAAACTCTTTTTGGTGGATGATAAAGACGCAACGATTGCCGCTCTGTTAGGGTTCGTTTTAGGCAAGAGGGTACACATTATCCATATAGCATCTGATCCAAAACATTGGGATAAACGACCAAATGATTTAGTTCATTGGACTTTTATTGAATGGGCATGTGAAAATAGCTATGAGATTTTCGATTTTGCTATTATAAGATATGATGGGCAGCAAAGATATAAAGATAAATGGGGAGTGCAAAAGTTTAATTACTCCTACTATTATCTGCTATCAAAAGAGAAAAATAAGAAATATATAACACCAGTTGATCCATCTGTCCGTCAAAGTATAAGGCTATTTTCATGGTTTTGGAAGAGTTGTGTGCCTATCTGTTTATCAGAAACTCTAGGCTTTCCTATTAGGAAGCAATTAGGAAGATAAAAATAGGATTAAAAAGATGCTTCGGCTGGATAAATTTACACATAATCACCCTATATTTTATCATGCTAAACATGCCTTGTTTGGCTATTTGAAAGAGATAGTTTATCAAATAACTGGCAATAGAGATAAGGTTAAGAAAATAAAGGAAAGAATTTTCAAGCAACAAAAAGCGATATATTCAGAATATCTAAGTAATAGGAAAATACTGGATATAGGGTGTGGACGTGGAGATTTTCTTTCAAAAATCTGCCGAGAATACAATTCAACGGGCATTGGTATTGATATCTCTTGGGGGATGCTTAATTTTGCTAAATCAAATAATCCAGGTGTATATATAATGTCTGATTCTGGAAATATACCATTTAAGGATAAAAGTTTTGATGCGGTTGTTTTGAAAGGTGTTCTGCATCATCTTCCCACTGAAATTCGATTAAAAACCTTAAAAGAAGCAGAACGTTTATCAAAGGAAAGCATTTTAATTGAAGAGCCCTGTTGCTTTGAAAATCGCATTTTGAAACTCATTTCAAGATTATATTGGAAAATAGAGGATCATGGATATTATTATGGTTCAGAAAAAGATTGGGCAGAAATTATAGGTGAAGGAATTATTGAAACTATATTGGGCGAAGGTTTTGTAAGATACGTAATGTTCATCAAAAAGTGCAAATAGGTAAGCTTTGAAAAACATATTAACGATAGATCTGGAAGATTGGTATCAAGGTATAGAGCTTGCTCCATCAGCTTGGGATAGTTGCGAAAGCAGGATAGAGCATAGCGTTGGTAAACTGCTTGAGCTTTTGGATGAATCAGGAACCAAAGCAACATTTTTCGTTCTGGGATATGTGGCAGAAAATTGTCCTCACTTGGTTCGGGAAGTATCGTCTCAGGGGCATGAGATCGGGACGCATGGATATAGTCATCAGTTGATTTACAAAATTAATCCAAGTGAATTTTCATCGGATATAAAGAAATCATTATGTATTTTAGAAGATATTACAGGCAAAGCGGTAAAGGGTCATCGTGCGCCGTATTTTTCTATAACTAATAAATCTCTATGGGCTTTAGATATTTTGGTTGAAAATGGTATTCATTATGATTCTAGTATATTTCCGATAAATAACTATCGCTATGGTATTCCAGATGCGCCAAGACATCCATATAGAATAGAGACTAAAAATGGTTATATTTTGGAAATTCCAATATCAACTGTAAGGTTATTCAGTAAAAATTTATCGTTTACTGGTGGATTTTATTTGAGGTTCTTTCCTTATCGGCTTATTAAGCAAGCGATAAAGAAAATAAACGATGAGGGATTGTCCGCAGTAGTTTATTTACATCCATGGGAGCTTGATCCCGATCATCCGAGGTTGAATCTGCCATTGAGGATTAGTTTGACACATTATCATAATTTGGCAAGTACTGAAAAGAAATTAAGGGCTTTGTTAAACGATTTTGAGTTTCAACCAGTAACAAGCATGATAAATGAGATAGACAAATGAATTATGTTGTTATTTTTTTCCTATCCTTATTGCTTTCGCTTTTAATGGTTCCTGTTGTTAGGCGGATTGCCATAAAGTATGGCTTTGTTAATAAGCCAAAAGAGGATCGCTGGAAAAATCAACCAATCGCCTTAATGGGAGGGATAGCTATATTCCTAAGCTTCGTGGTTGCTGCGTTGTTGATGACTGAATTACAAAAAGAAATAATAGTTCTGCTTTTAGGTGGGTTAGTGATATTTATACTTGGCTTTCTTGATGACATTTTCGGAACGTATCACGTAACGAAGTTTACTGTTCAGGTTGCAGTTGCTTTAGTGTTGATTGGCTTTGGCGTAGTTAGTAAAATTATGCCTTATATTTGGTTAGATGTTTTTTTGACTGTTTTTTGGATAGTTGGATTGACAAATGCCCTGAACCTTTTAGACAATATGGATGGTCTTTCTAGTGGAATTGCTATAATTTCCGCATTGGGAGTATTTGGGCTTTCTCTAATAAATGGTCAAATAATGCCAGCCTTGATGTGTATAGCATTAATTGGCGGTTGCTTGGGATTTTTGAGATATAACTTCAATCCTGCAAGGATATTTATGGGTGACTGTGGAAGCCTATTTTTAGGTTATACACTTGCTTCATTAGTGATATTAGGTGGATGGCAACACAGCTCTTCTATTGCTTCAACGTTTTTTTCCCCTGTTCTTTTGTTAGGAGTGCCTATTTTTGACACAACACTTGTCACGATTCTTAGGCTCGCGCATAAGAAGATGCCGTGGCACGGCGGTAGAGATCATTGCTCACACCGATTAGCAAAGATTTTTAATGGCAATGAAAAATACGCTGTCTTATTGCTATACGGTGTTGGTATCTTGTCCAGTGGTTTGGGAATTATTGTAGCGATGTTTGGTTCTTTGGTTAGTATTATTGTAACTGTTTGCTTTTTCTCGGGTATGACTATTTTTGGTATGAAACTATCAAAAGTTGAATGTTACCATAGTAATTTGGACATGATTTCAAATCAAAGTAGCGAACCCGCGAAAGAATAAACAATTAGATATTGGGGGTAGATATGAATGCCTTAATAACAGGTGGTGCTGGGTTTATCGGTTCTCATTTGGCAGAGGAATTATTGAAAAAAGGCGATAACGTCTATGTGATAGATAACCTTTCAACTGGAAATTATAATAACATAAAGCATCTTCTGGGAAACGAAAGATTTACATTTGTGCAGGGTAGTATTCTTGACCAATACTTGACAGAAAGAATAGTGCGCAAGGTTGACATCATCTATCATTTTGCTGCCGCAGTAGGAGTAAAATACGTCATGGATAATCCGTTAGCATCTATTCAATGTAATATCCATGGCACAGAAATAGTGCTTGAGTTAGCCAGCAAGTGGAGACGTAAGGTCTTGATTGCATCAACATCCGAAGTTTATGGAAAAAATGGTAATTCCCCATACAAAGAAAACGGAGACCTTTTAATGGGTGCAACGACAATAACGAGATGGAGCTACGCTTGCACGAAGGCACTAGATGAATTTTTGGCTTTTGCGTACTTCAAGGAACAGGAAGTGCCAATAGTTATACTTCGTTTATTTAATGTCTGTGGACCTAGACAAACTGGGCGGTATGGTATGGTTATTCCTCGTTTTGTCAAAAACGCTCTTTTAGGTAAACCACTTGAGGTGTATGGAGATGGCTTTCAATCCCGATGCTTTGTCTATGTTGGAGATGTTATAAATGCTATCATTATTCTTTCGGACATGGAAAAAGCCATAGGAGAAATTTTTAACATTGGATGCACTTGTGAAATAACAATTAGAGATTTGGCTCAAAAGGTTATTGATCTAACCGATTCTAATTCAGAGATTAGATATGTCCCATACAGTGAAGTTTACGGTAGCGATTTTGAAGATATGATAAGGAGAGTGCCTGACATAACAAAAATTCGTGAATTCACGGGATGGGAACCTAAAGTAACCTTAGATGAATTGCTTTTGAAAGTAATTGATTATGAGAGATCAGTAATGAAACCGGAATCCGATTCCAGCAATATATTATCGGATTTAGCCTTGGCAAAAAGCGATCTTCAATGATTTCCCATTTGATTTGGCTTACAGAAGACCACTAACGAATAAGTTTAATTATCCTTCTTGACTTAATAGCGGTTTCTATAAATACAGTCAGGAATATTTTTTTCTGCATAACTAATTTGAAGGGGAACCTTTTGTTATTGCGGTTTAACATAAGATGGCTTTATATATTTCTTTTAACCATAGTATTTTTACTCATTGTTTCGGTACAGACCTTTTCTACTTCTTTGGTGAATGTCCCACTAGATCATTATTCCTACAAATTCATTGAGAGGTTACAAGCAAAAGGTATACTTGGGGGGTTTTTGAGTGAATCAAAACCATATTCTCGTGGTAAAGTCTCAGAGATGATTATGTATGTTTCGCAGCTTCTCGAAAATGGTAAGATCCATTTAACTGATGTAGATATGGATTTACTTGAGGAGATGAAAAAAGAGTTCGCTCAAGAATTAACGGAATTAGGGCAAAAAGAAACCCAGAGATACAAACATACCTTGGATTGGACGTCAGGGAACAAAATATTCACATTTGTATTGGGGTTCACACAAGATGGCTCTTTCAGTAAAAGTGATAAGATACATACTAGCACGTTAAATACCATGTTTTATGGAGATATATCAAAGAATGTTTCATTTTATAACTATAGCAAAGCATCTTATGAAATCGGCGGAGAGAAACCTATATGGGTAGGGCTTGATCCTAGATACATTAGATATCCATGGAGAGGATTAAGTGATTCATACATTATTTTTGGTGGTTCATGGGGTGATATCCAGATAGGCAAAGATACTGTGCTCTGGGGACCGGGGTATCACGGTGTTATCGGATTGGCAGGTGTTGATCCTACTTTTGATATGATAAGATTTCGCACACGCGTATGGAAATTGAATTTTACCAATCTATTGGGATTTTTAAGGGACGATTTGAACAAAAAATACCAAAGTGATGTTCCAAAAAAGTATTTGTCAGCTCATCGCTTTGAGATAACTCCATATCCAGGGGTTTGTATCGCATGGCAGGAAGCCTATGTTTATGCAGAGAATTTGCAGATAGAGCTACTGAACCCTATCATGCCATACCAAATGGCAGAGGATTATCTGGGCGATATAGGAAACAATACGATGGAAGGTGATATTGTAATTACTCTTATACCCAATATGAAATTATACTCCGCTCTATTCCTTGATGATTTTCATCCTGATAAGAACCCATTTAAGTACTCGGGATTTCCATGGGCTATACTTGGTGGGATAATAATTGCAGACCCTTTCAGGATAAACAACATCGATGTTATACTGGAATATGCGAGGGTCGAGCCATGGACATATACCCATAAAGGCACTGTCCAAAATCCACCCATTCCCACTGCATATAAGCACTTTGAAGTGCCATTAGGACATTGGATTGGACCAAATTCTGATGACTTATTCGCACAATTGGACTGGCAAATTAACAAGAACCTAAGCGGACATGCTTCATATGATAGAATACGACATGGTGAGATAGGTGGAAATATGTATGATGTGGCTGACTATGGAAGAGAGGAAAAGAGATTTCTTGAAGGAATTGTAGAAGTCAAAAATATCTTTGATATTGGGCTGAAATACATGATTTTCAACAGGTTCGAGATGAACGTCAGTTATAAACAGATAAGAACAAAGAACAAGCAAAATGAGGAAACTAAGCTTCCCAAATATGACAAAAGATGGCAAAGCTGGAAACCCGGTTGGAATATCATAATAAATGAACTTGACATTAAATTGAGCTTCAGATACTAATCTGATTGCACAAATAATACAATCGCATTGGTTACGCCTTTATATTTACTAAGCTTTTCTGCACTCCTTGTTGCGCTATCTTTATTATCAAATTTACCAACTTGCACTCTGTAAAGTGCTGGATTCTCATTTGGTAATGGCGAAACAACGCTCACAGAATATCCTTTTTCTTTCAACTGTTTCGTTAATTCCTCAGCACCACTGCTTTCTGTAAAAGCTCCAACTTGGACAGTATAATAACCAATATTTTCAGATTCGGTGTCTTTCTTACTTTTCTCAGAACTTGCAATTTGGGTTTGATTTGAATTTTGGATTGGTTTTTCTTGTCCAAGATCATTCATTTGAGTTTTAGGTGTTTGATTTTGTAACCCCTGTAAACCTGAACTTAATTTTTCAGTTTTGGCAGGTTTCGGTTGTGATGAGTCTATTATCTTATTAGAATCTGCTATAGTTCCAGAACTAAATGTGAATAATTGTGGTCGGACAACTAAAAGTGTCACAGTAGTTATAGAACCGAAGACCCCAATAATGATCAACCACATAATCAATGTTTTCCACAGCAAACCATGATCGCTTTCTATGAAAATCTTATCGTCTGCATAAGCATCTATCATACCTGTCAGCCACATAAGTATCAGCATGAAAATGAGCAACAGCTGTGCTAATTGTGAAGAGGGAGCTATGAAGATCAGGGACAGTATAAGGGCGGTATAGATTATGACAAAATTAACGCCTTTCCACACTTCGCCTTTATATATCTGCCCAAAACCGCAGTAGATTAATGATAATATCAATGCTAATTTACGATTCATTTGTGATCGCTTTAATATCGCTTGCCTGTAAGAATAAGAAAGGCTATAGCGATAGTTGAAATGTCTGATGCCATTTTAACGATATATCCCCAAGTTGTCCTATCAGGCTTTCTTGGGATAAATATTGTATCTCCATCACTAAGTTTCGGCAGTAAAGAAAATTCTCCTTTTGTCAAAACTTTTTCTAAGTTTACCTTTTGCTGCTGTTTATTTTCCGATCCATCTATTTCATGTATTAAAGTCACTTTTGCTAAATCAGCTTGAGATGAGTGTCCCCCTGCTAACTTTAAGATGTCAAGCATACTTACATTAGCGGAAACTTGATATATATCGGGTTTAGCTACTTCTCCGATTATGCTCACACGTATAGTAGGAAAGAAGGCGGAATGGACTGACGGGATCCTCTTAGCTCCTTCCATCATAGGGACAAATATCGTATCACCTTTTGTTAATAAAGGATTATTGTCTTCATTACCAGAGATCAAATATTGTTTGACGTCAATTTTTATTTCCTCAGGTGTTCCAGAACTAATGCGTATGATCGTAACTTTATCAATGGCAGATTCGTCAGCAAACCCACCAGCCATATAGATAGCATCAACAAGCCTTGATTCTTCTGTAACTGGATAAGCACCGGGCTTGATTACTTGTCCGATAACGTTTACATAGAATGGCTTTTTTTCCTTAGGTTCTGCGGGGACAAATACCGTATTTCCTAATCCGATTATCGGATTAGCATCTGGGTTCTCTCCCTTCAAAAAACTTGTAAAATCTATACGTTCCCGTTTATAATCTCCGTCTCCAGAAGCGCTAAACACTACTATTTCTTCAGGGACAGCATTATTAGACAGTCCACCAGCTTGGGTAATCGCATCCATTAAAGATAATGGTTTTTCTGTCTCAAATGTACCAGGCTTCACCACTGCTCCAACTATGTTTACATATTTTATACGTTCTGATTCTGACAATCTTGGGACAATTATAATATCGCCTGATTTTAGGGGTGGATTGGCAGAACGATCTGCCTTTTCAATAAATAGATCAAGATTTAATATTTGCTCGGTAACCTCGTTTCCTTGAGGTGTCCCGATCTCTTCTTTCTTACGAATTAGGACTATACGCTTCTTATCAGCTAGCGGTGTAAAGCCATTCATCATTCCAATAGCTTCTTGGACAGTAGTGCCTTCTGGAACTCTTATGAATCCTGGTCTCTGCACCTCACCTAATACGTGCACCATAAAGCCCTCAGCGGGAATTATATAAACATAAGCTGTTGGATTGACAAGATAATCTTTTAGTTTTCCAGAGATTATATCGGATATTTGTTTAGCTGTTAATCCCGCAACATAAAAAGAGCCAATAGGCATTGGTAACGTCACATTACCGTTGAGGTCGACAGTTACATTTCCTGATAGCGACTGCTGTTCTACAACAGTAACAACAAGAGAATCGCCCGGTTTGGCAACATAATCGTTTACTGGGACCCCATTAGATATTAGCACTATAAAACATACCATTAATGTTAATGCGTTCGCCACTTGACCTTCCTATCTAGTTTATGAAACTGTTATATAACGATAACAAAAAAGTTTTATAGAACTACAATAGCTATCCCCCTTCCAATCATGTTAGAGTAACATTAGAGATTATTGATGATTATAAGACAGAGTATTGAAAAAGTCAAAAGAAAAAATTTCTACTTAATATTGAAATTGCCATAGTTCGTTTTAGATGTTGCTTTTCTTTCCAAACCATTTTTATGTCATGGTTATCTATGTGCTTTTAACATCTTTTGCGTTTGTTTAATTTGCCTTGTCATTTGCATAATGATAGTATCATGCCTCTCTGACATCTCTTGTATTTACATTTGCGGCTTATTTTACCCTTATCAAGTTGGCACTTGAAAATTCCTCCCACAGAAGAATAACAAATATTACCTACTAAAATCAATGGGAAAACGTAGATTAAGAAGCAGGGTAGATCTTATATCTCTATGAAAATCGAAAATAAAAGGATAAAGTCTTTGGCGTTTTTAATCTCAATAATTTTCTGTTGACTCAACAAAATAGGTTTTATAAAATACCAATGTTTGATTTATAAAGTAAACAACGAAAGCTATGATGATTTGGTCGTCGGCATTGGCGACAGAAAAGATAGTTCCTATGGAAAAATCTGTGAAGGCAAGACTTCGGATAGATTTTATCTTTTATGGGATCTAATCGCAGCTATTTGTTGACCATCCTATTTTATAGAAGTTATCTTTTAACACTGAACTATGAAAACATTGATGCCATAGATTTGAGCTATCAGTGGAAGCTTGTTACAGCAGTGAAAATAATGTGGGTCTCACTAAAAAGTATTGGCATTCTAAGGAAGATAGTGGCACTGCAATGAAAAAATAGTGGCATTTAGACAAAAACGTGGCACTGCAGTAAAGAAATAACAATTCTTGAAATTTGGCTAAACCCTTTATTTATAAGGTTCTGGCAGTTATTATCTTTGTGGAAAACTTCGGATCTAACTATTTTAAACCTAAATTTCGTCCAATGATGAGTCATTTTTGGTAATTTCACATCAAGCAAAATAAAAGAAAATACAAGCCATTGTGACCTTTTTAAGGTATCATAAAGATAACACAAACCTTTAACCTTAAGGAGGATCAACAATGGCAAAAAAGATATTATCAAAAAATCATAAAAAACACAAGCAAAAAATCTTCTTTCCATTAGTGGGAGAGTATGCAAAGTAGTTTTCAACCCTTTATATCCATTGATAAAACGCATCATTATTGCGTTTAGAACACTTTTAAAACCTTATGGAATTATGGTCTCATTGGACAAAACTTAGGTTTAACATTCTTTGTTGACAATTCTCTTCCATAAATGGTATCTTTTAACGAGATGATTTTATGGAAGAATGGATAACGGTCAAGGAAGCCGCAAAAATTCGGAATTGCACAGAACGAAATATTCTTCGTCTTATCGACAATAAAAAATTAGAGGCTAAGAGAAACGGGAACAAATGGCTTATACTTAGAAAAGCACTAGAAGTCAGTTCCGAAGGAAGTCCGAATTATTCCGAACTTATTTCCGTATTTAAAGTACAACTTGAAGAGAAAGATAGACAAATTGAACGGCTCCAGAAACAACTCGAAGATAAAGATAAGATATTAGAAGACGCTAGTCAGCGACACGATACTATTATAATGCAACTTACCCGGCAATTAGAACAGAGCCAGAGAATGCTAGAAGCACATAGGGACCCATGGTATCGGAGATGGTTTAGAAAAAGCCAGCAGTCCCAGAATAGGTAGGTTTTTGGGAAAAATATAATTGCTAATTATGAGTTTTTTGTCCTGCGAGGGCAGATTTACACCGATTTCACAATCATTATTAGAATGGTTTTTTTATTTCTGAAAACTGAATCTATTTGTGGATTTTCATACTTGAGCTGTAATTTGTGGTCCTTACTTTCTGAATTTGTGCTCTTTATTTTGTAGGGTGGTTTACAAAATGTTTAGGTTAAAAACATAAACGGAGTCTATTTTAGCTTGGATGCGGTTTTACACAAAGAGCTGCTGTGTTCTATGTAGCTAATTAAATAACAACTTAAACAACAACAACATAACGTTTTGATTGGATCTGAAACTTAAGGAAATAAAAAACACATTTACTCACTATGTTGTTGTTGTATTAATAACGTTTTAAAACAGTACTAGAGTACTAGAAAAAACTTGATTTTTTGTGTGATCGCATAAAGCCTTTATTCATAAGGGTTTTTACTATTTTTTTATATTGCGTTTTTTCAATTTTCTTGTGTCAGAAGCACCTATTTCTTGTGTCAGAAGCACCTATTTCTTGTGTCAGAAGCACCTATTTCTTGTGTCAGAAGCACCTATTTCTTGTGTCAGAAGCACCTATTTCTTGTGTCAGAAGCACCTATTTCTTGTCCTTAGGATTAGGAGAATGGCAATGTATGGTAAAAGAAAGTCTGATACTGATGTAAATATTGATAAAACAGTCCCTATTTGTATAAGAGTAGGCAAAGATGAAATGAATCTTATAGAACTGCCCTTCACCCTTTTAAGCTCTCGGAACCCTAATAGCTGTTCTGTTATAGAACGTCATTGGCAGGGAGTAGGAGAAGATGGAAAGGTTAGAGAGTTCTATAAAATTGTTACTGGTCATCCACAGTTTGGGTTGCCTACCTTTCAGGCTGAGGAAGTATATATTGCCTTAATGGAAGTAACCAATAGACAAGGCTTTACCAGTAGGAGGGTCCATACTACTCAATATGAAATCTTGAAGATAATGCGCTGGAAAGGCGGAAATAGATATAAAGCTCTTATAAGATCGCTCGATCAGATGGGAGCAGTTTGGATTTCCACTAATGCTTTTTGGAATAATGAAACGAGCTCATATGAAAAAGTGGGGTTTGGTATTATTGATGACTATCGCTTTTTTGAGCAGGAACGTAGAGGAAAAAGGAAAGAATACGAAAGCAGTTTGCCTTTGGGTTTCGTTGATTGGAACCAGATTTTGTTTGACAGCTTCAAGAGAGGCTTTATTAAGACTTTAGACTCCGATATATATTTCGGTCTTACTACTAATACAGCAAAGCGATTGTTCCGATACATCGATAAGCATCTTTACAGAGGAGAGGTTCAAGAGATTGATCTTTTTAGGCTGGCGTTTGATAAGTTAGAAATGAGTGGCAATTATAGATTTTCTTCTCAAATAATTAGAGAGCTTAAAGATGCTATTACCGAGCTTAAAGAAAAGGAAATTGCTGTAGTTGAAATTGTCGAGAGTAAGACCACTACCAGTGGCTACAAAGTAGTATTTAGTCCCATTACAAAACCCCAAGTGATGGTACATCAGCTTAGTTTTAAAGAGAATTTATCTTCTGGGAGTGAAGAAGCAAAAGAAAGCGAAGCAGATTCACTCGAGGAGTCTAATGCGGTTGGGCAGTTAACGCAGAGAGGGATGACAATAGCCACTGCCAGAAGATTGGCCAAGGTTTACCCTGCTGAACAGATACAGAAGCAAGTAGAGGTATTTGATTGGCTCAAAGAGAGGAAAAGTCTGTTAGTTGAGAGGAACCCGGGGGGATTTTTGCGTAAAGCCATTGAAGAGAACTACCAGCCACCGAAGGAATATCTTGAACAAAAAGACAAGAGGGACAAAGAACAGAAAAAAGAAAACAGACGAGAGCGTTGGCGTAGATACAGAGAAGAACTCATAGGACAGGGTGTTGCCAATTGGGATAAAGTATCGCCAGAGAGGAGGATAGAGGGCAGGTTAAGTTTTTGGATAGCGAGTGAGACGATGAAGGGTAGGAAGCCAACATTAGAACAAATAGAAGTTAAAAAGCAGGAGCTGATAGATGGCTTACCTCAGACTGATGAGGAGAGGTGGGAGTATCTATCGCAAAATTATCCGGAGGATCCACCGGAGGATTTTGAGTGATCAGAGGCTATACATAGGAATATACATAAAACTTTTGGTATACCAATAATAAGTGATATGCGGTCTTTTATCCGTCGGTTCGGCGGGATGCCTCCCGACCCATCTCTTTTTCCACACCCACTCCTCAGCCAACGGGTATTTATAGAGGAGTGGGTGTGGCGTAGCCCAAAAGGGATTTTGGGCTACGGGTTCGCTTGAGGCATCACCAAAAAGAGATGGGTCGGTAGCACGATCCCACGAGCCAATCAGTCGTCGTCAGAGACTCGCCTTCTTGGGTGGGATCGGCGCCCGACGGATAAAAGACCGCATGTATTGAAAAAACCGATATTAAGAGATTTGGATAGGAGGGAGGACCTTTGAGTAGGTCTCCGAGGTATACAAGGGACCCCAAGAGCATAGGGGGGATTGTAATACAGCCGAGGGATGAGGAGATCATAGATTTGGTCTGGCGATACAGGTTTCTGAACTCGGAGCAGATACAGGCATTAGTTAGTGGTTCGGATCAGACCATATTGAGGCGATTACAGAAGCTCTATCATCACGGATATCTTGACAGACCGATCAGCCAGATAGTGTTTTCCAACCCGTTGTTTGGACTGAAGAAGATGGTCTACGGTTTAGGCGACAGAGGGGCAGACCTTTTAGCAGAGAGATATGGGATCGACAGGGGGAAGATCTCTTGGCATGAGAAGAACAGGGAGGTAGGCGAGAGATATATCCAGCACACCTTGATGGTGTCAGATTTTAGGGCATGTCTGACATTGGCTTTGAGGGGCAAACCTGAGATCAGATTGCAATGGTTAAACGATGGCGGGAAGGAGATAAAGCAGGAAGTCCATTTCATAGAGGGAGGCAGGAATAGGCGTCTGCCAGTGGTGCCAGATGGGTTTTTTCAGATAGAGGACTCTGGCGGTAAGATGTATTTCTTTTTGGAGGCGGACAGGTCAACGATGACGAATGCCCGGTTTTTGAACAAGATGCGTGCATATTGGCTATGGTGGAGGCAGGGCGGTCAGAGGGAGTTAGGTATAGAGAACTTCCGGGTCTTGACCATCACGAAGAGCAAGGAGCGGATGAGGAATCTCGTTGAGGTGACAAAGGGAGCAGATGATAGTGGGAGAGGCTCTTATATGTTCTGGTTTAGTTGTATAGACAACTATCATTTATCTCAGCCGGAGAGCATTCTGGAAGGGATATGGCTAACCCCGAGGGATAATATCCCGCACCATCTTTTAGAATAAAAATAGAATAAAAAAAGAAGCTCAAACTCTAAAAGGTTTGAGCATAATATTAAAGGGTCCGATTCACCCGTTTTGGGTCTGCCCTTCTCCCGTTTTTGTGCTCAGCGTATTGTAACCAGCCAAGCACCCGTTTAGCGTCTAAAAATGCGTTTGGACCCAGTGGCGCAGCGCATTTTTATTGCCAGCGGAGTAACAGATGGAAAATTGCAGATGAGGTGAAGAACGAACTATCTTGATAATAGCAAGTTGAGATTTTTTGTCAAGGGATGTGAGAGAAAGGCAAAAGCATCGATGTAGTTTTTCATCTTTGTTTTATGGATATTGGGATTGTTGGGTGTGATAATGCTTATGATAGGGGTATTTGCGATAGGGATAGTTGCGATATTATTCTTCACAATTTATGGTTTTGTGAAGGTAATTCAAAAGCAGCGTATGTCTGGTTTTAGCTCTGTTAGGAGCAAGTATTATGGGGTGGATATTATGTCTGAGAGCAAAAGAGAGACCTTAGAAGGCAGGCGAGAGAAACTTGTAAAGCAGATAGCCCGGTTACAAGCGGAGAATCCTGAATTGATAGATAATAATACGATAAGTCGGGAATTATCTGGAGCCCTTTCGGATACCAACTTGAGATCGATCTATGACGGGTATTTTGCCGAGGCAGGCAAAAGGTCTGCTTTAAGGCAAGTTTCTAAGACCGTTCAGGAAAAAAGGATAGTATTGGACCAGATAACGATGCTCTGTAAACAATTGGCAAGGCTTAATAGGGCATTGGCTGAGCTATCAGAATCTGAGTATGAGCGTGAGATTGCACGTGTGAAAAACGAGATAAGAAGGGAGCGGTTAAGGAGTGGGCAGGTGAAAAAAGAGATAGAGAAAGAAGAGGAACTGAGAAGCAGGAGGCTTGATCTGGAAGAGGCGAGGTTAGATGCAGAGATTCAAGAGGAGAGGGATAGGGCGGAGAGATCGCACATTGAGGTTGAAGCGATGAGAAGAGGTGTTAGTGGGGCAGGTAGGGAAAAGGGGCTTTCTGCGGCAGAGAGAGGTCTTCAAAGCACAAAGGATAGGATTGAGATGATGAAAGCCAAGTCTGAAAGCCTTGATATGATAAAGAGAGCTAGGGACGAGGATTTAGCGTCAACCACGGATGAGGAGTTAAAAGAGAAGAAGCGTAGGATGTGGAACCAGTTCTTCATGGAGAAGATGGAGGAATAAAAGATGGGCAAGATTTTTATCGGCTATGATGCAAGAGGAAAAAAGATGTTTTTAGCGCCAGAAGATAGAGAGACACACATGCACATCATCGGTTCCACAGGGACGGGTAAAAGTAAACTTATGGAATGGATGATAAGAGATGACATAAAGAAGGGTCATGGGTTGTGCCTGATAGACCCTCATGGGTCGCTGTATAAGGACGTTGTGAAGTGGTGTGTTTATCACGATATCAGGGACAGGGAGATCATCCTGATTAACCCGTCTGGAGGCGATCATGTGATAGGGTTTAACCCATTTATAAGGTCAGCTGACGATATTTCTGTTCAGGTTGACTATATGATAACAGCGACGATAAGGGCATGGGATATGGAGGGGACAGATGAGACGCCAACGCTTGAGAGGTGGTTACGGTGTATCTATCAGACGCTAATAGAGAAGTCTGTATCGCTTTTGGCTTCAGAGTTTTTGATAGACCGATATGAATCGACAGTGCGAGAATATTTAACCTCGGGCATTTCCAATCGGCTGATCGCCAGTGAATGGCGTCGGGTGGATACGACAAGACAGAGGCAGTTTGATGAGGAGATAATATCGACAAAGAACCGTTTGATGAGGTTTCTCTGTTCAAATCAGGTTTGTAGATTCATGGGATTGAGCGGTTTTAACATTGACTTACGGGCGGCGATGGACGAAGGCAAGGTTATACTGGTGAACTTGGCGGAGAGCGATCAGCTGTCGCATTACAATGCGCGTTTGTTTGGCGCTCTGTTGATTAACGAGTTTTGTCGGCAGGCGAAACGGAGGAGAAAGGATAAATATGACGATAAGCTGAAACCGTTTTACCTGTATATAGATGAGTTTCAGAACTTCATGGGGTTGGATATAGCATCAGGGCTTGATCAGTTGAGGAAGTTTGGGCTTCATTTCATTTTAGCTCATCAGCGGTTGGGTCAGGTGGGAGGCAGGGAAACAGACATCATAGATGCCATTTTGCATAACACCAAGATCAGAGCGGTGTTTGGGGGATTGAGGCGAGAGGACGCTATATTGATGGTAGAGGAGATGTTTGTAAACCAGCTTGACTTAAAGCAGGTGAAGAAAGCGATCTACCAGACGAAGTTTTGGCCGAAATACAGCAGGGATAAGATTTACACGAGAATGGAGAGCCATTCAAGTGGGACATCCATGATGACAGGTGCTACAATCGGGACAGCTTCGCATAACGCTCCTCCGGCGGAGGGTTGGTTTGATTCTATAATGGAAACAATAGAAGGACCGAAAGTGCTTTCAGTAACTGAGAGCACCATTGATTCTACTAGTGAGGGGAGTTTTGAAAGCGATTCTTGGTCTGAGGGGGAGGCGGACATCCCTATTTTTATCCCTGTGCCGTTTAAGGAGCTTTCCAGTATGGAGTATTGGTCACTTGAGGAAGTAAAGTGGCAGATGTCCGATGCATTGAAAGGACAATTCTCTAGGCACTGTTTTATTCAGGTTCCTGGGGAGAGGACACAGCCGATGCTTGTGCCATTCGTAAGGGACTACTATGTTGACCAGGAAGATGTTGTGGCTTATGAACAGTGCTTATACGAGCAGTCAAAGGCATTGCCGACATCGGAAGTGGACAGACTGATAGCAGAGGAGAGAAAGATGTTAGAGCGGAGGGCTTTGGAGATTACTTCTATTGGCGAAGCTGCGGAGCTCACTCCCCAAAGGATGAGACATAGGGAGGATAACCAAGCGAACAGAAAGGAATTGGTTAAGCCATAGAAAGTAGTATTAGATGCAAATCTATGAAAGTTTGCATAATTGTCTCTGTGTTTTCATGGTTGTCTAACATGAGTTGAAGGTTGTTTCTCCGCAAAAGCTAAGGGATAAGAAAAAATGGGAACGTTTATTTTCTCATATATAGTTCCGCTGGGGATTTTGATTCTCGGTTTCATCGTGAAGCGTCCGCCTCTTGCTAATTGGGTTTTGATTAGCATCGGATCACTCTGGGGGCTTATCGCTATCTTGAAGTCCCTTCGCTACATTAACCCCGGTTGGGCTGGCGTGGTAAGAGGTAGGCTTCTGCTTCCTGGTTTGCACTTCGTTCGAATTGGACAGCGCGTAAAGCTTTTTATGACCGGACCATCAGCTTACGTTGAGAAGGTGTATATATCGTCGCGAGTGTCCTCTTATGATTTTACTGGCACTCTGAAAAGCGCGACGATGTATGTAACTGTCGAGGACCCTGTCGCGGCATCTGAAATGGTAAACGAGTTTTGCACGTTAAATAAGTTTTGCGGGTTAAATGAGCTGGTAGCTGATGCAGTGAAAAAGTGGTGCCAAAGCATTAAAAGCCGAGAAGAGCTTCTGGACGGAAATGTTCAGAATTTGAGTTTTTTCTCCCCAGAAGCCGCCGAATTGGCAGCTGATTGGGGGCTTAGTTGCAAGGTGTCACTGAATATTGAACTGGACCCGCCTCCTGGAAATATAACTTGAGGCAGAAGTTCGAAAAGCCAGAGAAATTGCGATTATGGAGGCTAAAAAACATAGGCGTCAGAGTATATACCTGACGCTTTTTGTTTTACGCTATTGGATGACCAATAGTTAGGGTGGAGTGTTAGTAAAATATTAATAATGGAACAAAAGCCTGCCAGGACCATGCTTGTTTATATTTGACCTGGCAGGCTATCTTTATGATACTCCGTTATATTCTCACAGTCAATAGTTGAGCATCGCTAATTTGAGCATCCCACTGGAAAAACCATCTCGCTTCGCTCAATGTTATGGAGGAGACAAAATGCTATCAATGCGGTAAGGTCTATCCCAGAGATGAACTGACGACTTTTGATGCGGAGATGTGGTGCGATAGGTGTCTTGATGAGCAGACAGTGGTCTGCGATGACTGTGGCGAGAGGATTTACAGGGATGATGCGACATATACAGCGGATGATTATCCGATCTGCGATAGGTGCTATGATGACAGTTACTTCTACTGCGATAACTGCGGTAGGGTATATCATAACGAACACAGGGCGGGGAATCTGTGCGAGTGGTGCTGTGAGGATAGCGAGAGGTCGCCGGAGGCATCACCGAACGACAGGCGATATTATCATAAGAGCCGAAGAGACCTGCCGATGGGTGTTGAGATAGAGGCAGAGGGCGGGGATTATATAGAGGTGTATGAGGAGCTGACGCCAAAAGGGTTTGGTGTTTCAAAAGACGGCAGTTTGCAAAACGGCATAGAGGTTCAGGTGCCTGCCTCTAACGGTGGCAATACCGAGAGGCTGATAAGGCAGGCTTGTGAGAGCTTGAAAAGGCATGGGTTCAGGATCTCAAGCAGATGCGGTCTGCATGTTCACATTGAGTTTCCAAGCAGAAAGAGGACTATCAAGCGGTTGATGCTGATGGCTTATGCCTGCGAGCCGATATTTTACGCTGTCAATCCGAAGAGCCGGAGGGACAATGACTTTTGCAAGCCACTCGCTTCCGCGTTCAAGGTCTGTGAGATCCTGACTGTCAAGCCGGAGAAGATTGATGAGCTCTTTTATTCCAAGGGGAACGGACACATAACCAAACGGGATATCAGGTCTTATAAGACGAGCAAGTGGAACGCATGCAGGTATTTTGGATTTAATCTGCACTCGCTATTTTACAGGAACACTGTGGAGTTCAGATACCATGCGGGGACGATAGAGCCGCAGAAGATAATCTCATGGATGAGGCTTTTAAGGTCAGTTCTGCTCTATGTGCGCTATGGTTATGACAAGTCGGAGGTTCTGGGGCTTATTGAACAGCCGACGGTCTCTGGCAAGCTCAGGTATTTGAGCCATATGCTTAAGCTGGACAAGTCGCTCACTTCATATTTTCTTGATCGGTATATAAAGTTTAGATGCCTATGTGTGGGATAATCTACGCTAAAAATCTAATGGGGAACGAGCCGGTCAATGACATAGTCAAGATAGTTTACCAGAACCAGAGGGACAGGGGGCAACAGGGCTTTGGTTTCTTGGGAGTGCGCTCAAGAAGCATAGATGTATACCGGGCTGTAGTGGAGAAAGGGATAATGGGATACCTGGACGGGAGGCGATATAGCGAGGTCCTTTTCCATCACCGAACCCCCACCTCAACGCCGAACACGTTAAAAAGCACACACCCGTTCGTGATACGATTAGGCGGTAGAAGTTATTACTTTGCGCACAACGGGATAATTCAGAACGCGGACGAGTTGCAGAAGTATCACTACGAAATGGGCATCTGCTATGAAAGCTATGAAGGGACACTCTTCAACGACAGCGAGGCGTTGGCATGGGATTTCTGTCTATGGCTCAATAACGAGCAGGACAGGATGAGAGCGATGGGCGTTTCTGCGTTCGTATGTCTTGAAACCGATGAGAAGAACCGAGCGAGGAGACTATATTTCTACCGGAACTCTGAGGCGCCTTTAAGGGTCTATAGGGATAGGACTTTGCTTTTAATATCATCAGAGGGGAACTATCCGCTTGTGAAGGAGGACAGGCTATACTTTTGGGATTATCTGAGCGGTCAGGTCTTCAAAGCCGGTAATCTCAAGATCGATTGTCCAAGCGTTTATGATGTCAGTATGATAGACGATGATGTCCCTGATTATGAGGTTATGCTTCTTAAAGAACTGCGGGATTTGGAGCGGAAGCGGGATCGTCTGGTGAGCATAGGGGATTACGAGGAAGCGGAATACATTGAGGAGGAGATAATGGATATAGCATATCAACTAAAAGGTCGGCATTTGACACAGTTTTAGTGTCAGGTGTAAAATATATCAAGACGCTTTCATGCTTGTGCGTCTGGTTTGTCGCAAAACAAGCATGGTTTGCGACTTTTTATTTAACAAAGAAGTCGCTCAATGGCTTTTCCAGTGGGATGCTCAACGATAGTTCATATAATAGTTCATATATTTTTTGTCATCCCCCCAAAATTCTCACTTTCTCCATTATAGCCAGCACCCTGACTTGTCAAGGTCGTTCCAGCGGAAAAAGAACGACCTTGCGCGAAAAGGACTTTTCACTTTGTCCTATGCGGTCGCATAAGACAAAGCGAGTTCCCTCCGCCCCAGCGAGGCTTCAGGAATGAAAAAGACCTTTTCGCCGTTCTCAATGATAATTCATAAATAGGTCAGGCGTTCCACCCTGCTCGTTCCACCTTGACAAATCAGGGGTTCTGCTGGCTCTTTTCATTTTGATGAGAATCAAATAAAGGTCGTCTCATCAGAGATAAAAAGACAAAACTATGAACTACTTGGATAAAACAGTGGCTGAGATGAGGGCTGAGATCCTCTCCGCTCTTGGTTCTTATTTGCCTGATGATGTCAATGAGATAGACGCAGATGTCGTTCAGGATATTGACAGGATTTTGAGGGACAATCTCAGGACATCGTTCAAGAACGGTCTTGAGGCGGGGAAGAAACCAAGAGGCAGGTCAGCCAAACGAAAGTGAGAACCAGAGGGAGTCCGAGAGGACTTCCTCTTTTTTGCTTCCCCAACCACCTCTCCTCCTTCCCCAAGCCCCAAGGAGGAAGGCAAATCAAGCGTTCCATTTGTGTCGTTCCACTCCTGACTTTCGTCAGGACAAGCTTGACAAAGCAAGGCATCCGCTGATCTTTGGGGAAAGCAGTTCTTTTTTGTAGAGCTCTTTATATAGAGCTTAAGCTCTTTTCATTGTTCCATTTTGCATCAGCACCTTACTTTGTCAAGGTCGTTTCTCAATATGTCTTTCCCCCATCCCCAGTGGAGCGAAAACGAGATCATCTTCTCATCCTCTCTCATTTTAGCCAGCACCTCAATTCGTCAAGGTCGTTCCAGTTAATCAGTCGTTCCATATGGCTCGTTCCATCTTGACTAATTGAGGGTTCTGCTGGCTTATCTCTCCTCTAAGTGAGAAGAATTTCCCGCCTGAAATGAGGGTGGGAAAATAAAGGTCGCTCTCACTTATGATAATCTTCCCTGAACTATGGCAAAGTTTGAGTCAAAAGAGGGTTGTCTCTACATTGATGGGAAGAAGGTTCTGAAGGCTTGGGAGAGCTTCTCTGGCTGGTATTGGTTCGCAGTTGCAGAGGAAGGGAAACAGGACAGCATCCTGTCTGATGGCAAGGTCATCAAGGATGACACGATCTGGTTTGGCTTTGTGCAGGGAGTTGAGGAGGAATGGGGCACTTGGAGCGAGGGAGAATTGAAGGAGTTGATGGCAAAGGGTATGGTCTGGGAGATCCCTAATGCCAACTTGCCTTATTCTGGAAGGAGACACTGAAACTATGGACAAAGAAGGAGCAAAGTTCTGGATCACCTGTCCACATTGCAAGCAGAAGTTTGGGATCGATCCGAAGATCATCATAAAGTATGCGGACAGATTGATCAACAGATTGGAAAGCAAGATCCAAGAGAGAGCAAAGGAGATCAGAGATGCTGGAAGATAGGAAGAGAGAGGAGGGGCAATGTTTGCTCCTCCTCGTTTTCGCTCCACGCCCCAATCTCCCCTACCCCCTCTTTCCTCCCAAAGAGGGGCTTGTTCTGTATTGCAGAGTCATATTTTCTATGTTATTATCTCTGTAAGACGATCTTATCATCGAAGGCAACAATCTTTTAGTTCTTCATTCTCTTAAAAAACGCTTTATTAGGATTAAAAAGTTATGAAAAAACCTTGGTCCATCTCGACAACAGTGAGAAATCCTGAAAGACTGCGGGATTTCTTAAGAGTATTAAAGCAGTTGGAAGGAAAACCTTTTGATAAAGATAACCAGGTAAAATATCAGGTATTATTAATCAAAGACCGTCTCTATAAGCCTCTTAATATTCCTTTAAAGTTTAGAAAGTATTACGAAGAGCCAGAAACAGAAATTCCATATGAAGAAGCCAAAAAAATTTTCTATTCTCAAAATTACGAGGACCCTCCTATGAGAGGGAGACAATCAGTAAATCCATTAAATAAACTTGGTTTTTCAATAGCGAGAGAAGGTTCTGGTCCGATAATAATTACTGAGTTGGGTAATAGGTTTTTGGCAGGAGATTATGATATAGGTTATATATTCTTCAAGAGTTTACTTAAACTACAATTCCCAAATCCCTGGAGTGCAGATTTTTCAGAGAAAGAAGGTTTTAATATAATGCCATTTGTTGCGGTAATACATCTAATTGACAAACTCAATAGAAGATCTACAAAGGGAGGATTAGATAAAACTGAGTTCAGTGTTTTTGTTCCAACTCTTATAAACTTCAATCAAATAGATGAACATGTCGAAAAGATTTTGGAATTCAGAGAAGAGAAAAATAAAGATAGATGTATTCTCAATTTCGCGAAGAAATTTTATGAAACAGAAGAGATGCCAGACAAAAAGATAAACAATCTGTTTGATTATGGAGATAACATAATGAGATATTTTAGACTTACAAGATATTTTAAGGTTTCGATGGATCCTTTAGGATATTACTGGAATATTGACATAGAACCTTCAAGAAAAGTTGAAATAGGACAACTTTTAGAGATGTATAGTGGAGAATCTTTTAAATTCAAAACTTTAGCGGATTATTTGAGTTATCTTTCTGACATTACAAAGCCGACTTTGCCATGGGAAAAGAAAGAGAATTTAGAAAAAATAGCTCAGTCCCTAAAAAATATGATCATTGATTTTATAAAGAAAGAAAATTTGCAGATTACCCAGAACAAACAAAAAATTTTACTTGCAGATATCCAGAGGATGAACAAGAGTCAACTGGAGAATTATATTTCTCGTTTAAGGGGTTTTAATCTGGAGTTGAAGGAGCAATTAAAGAAAATAAAGTTGATGGGTGACTTAAACAGAGTTGAAGAAATAATAGTAACCTTGCAGGACTCTAAGAAGCTTAAGAAGTATGAACCTGAGCAATTCGAGAAACTAGTAACAGAGGCATTAAGAATAATCAATGATGAGATTCTAATAAGACCAAACTATCCGATGGATGACGACGGGGAACCTGTCAATCATTCTCCCGGAAACAAACCAGATATAGAATGTTATTACCCAACATTCAAAGCAATTTGTGAAGTAACATTAAATACATCAAAACTACAATGGGTACAAGAAGGACAACCGGTAATGAGACATTTGAGAGATTTTGAAGTTCAACATCAAGGTGATGATGTATTTTGTATTTTTATTGCACCACAAATTCATAATGATACATATTCTCAATTTTGGATTTCTGTAAAATATGAGTATAATGGCTTACCTCAAAAAATAGTTCCAATGACAGCGGAAGAATTTGCAATTCTCTTAGAAACATTGTTAAGTCTTATAAAACAAGGCAAAAGATTTTCTCACAAAGATTTATACGGGTTATATTCTATAATAATTAATGAGTCAAAAAGGCTGGCAAGTTTCTTTGACTGGGCAATATTTATTCATAAAACTATAAAGGAATGGCAACATAGGATAGTAACGATATGAAAATTAATCATATATATTTAAGCGATTGCATCCAGGTAATGGAAAAAGAGATTCCAGAAAATAGTATAGATTTAGTATATGCAGACCCGCCTTATAATTTATCAGGTAAAGCGTTAACTTTAATAAATAATAAGACAGGTGGGCCATTTTACAAAATGAACGAAGACTGGGATATTTGGGAATACGAAGATTATCTTGTTTTTACTGAGAGTTGGATTGGTAAGGTGTGGAACATTTTAAAACACACTGGTAGTTTATATGTCTCATGCACATATCACAACATAGCAGAAATAATATTTATTGCAAAAAAAGTTGGATTTAGATTGAATAATATTATAACGTGGTATAAAACTAACGCTATGCCCAATATAACAAAACGGACTTTTACTCATTCTACAGAATATGTTTGCTGGTTTGTGAAAGGTAATAATTGGAAATTCAATTATGAAAGAATAAAAGATTTTAATCCTCACAAAACAAAAGATGGGAAGCCAAAACAGTTGAGAGATTTCGTTGATTTTGTGGAGATGCCTATTGTTCAAGGTAAGGAAAGGATAAAAGGGCAAAATGGGAGAGCGATACATCCTACACAAAAACCTGAAAAGTTGATTGAATTAATTATAATAGCTTCGTCAGATGAAGGCGATATAGTTCTTGATCCGTTTTTGGGAACTGGTACAACAGGGGTTGTTGCTTCTCGATTAAAAAGAAAGTGGATTGGGATAGAAATAAATAAAAAATATTATAAAAGTGCTTATGAAAGAATATTTGGAAAAGAGGTTGCCAAAAATGTCTGAGATTAAGTTATTTAAAGGAGATGCATTAGAAATACTTAAACATCTGGAAGCGAAGAGTGTAAATTTAATCTTCGCCGATCCTCCATATAGTCTTTCAGGTGAAAATTATCTAACCTGTAAAAGCGGGAAAATAGCAAAGTGTGATAAAGGTTCATGGGATCAGATAGAAAATATATATGAATTTAATGAGAAATGGATTAAGGAATGTATAAGGGTTCTAAAAGATAATGGAACAATATGGATATCAGGAACTTTGCACAACCATCCATCTATTGGTGTAGTTTTGAAGAAATTAAATCTTTGGATAATAAATGACATTATCTGGTTTAAACCAAATGCTCCTCCGCTGATTCAAAAGAATCGTTTTGTTCCTTCTACAGAACTAATATGGGTTTCCGGTAAATCAAAGCAATATTATTTTAATTATGAAATGGCAGTAAGATTGAACAATGGAAAACAGATGCGGAATTTGTGGGAGATACCTGCAGAAAGACATAAAACGCCACATCCTACTGAGAAGCCTGAAAAACTTTTGGAAAGAATAATTTTGATTGGCAGTAAAGAGGGAGATGTTATCCTTGATCCTTTTATGGGTTCTGGAACCACAGGAGTTGTAGCAAAACGACTGAATAGAGATTTTATAGGGATTGAAATTGATGATAAATATTTTGAAATCGCACAAAAGAGAATTGAAAAAGCTTCAACTGAGCGGAACTTAATTGAATTTTTAGAAAAGTCTACTCGAGGTGCCACGTTACATTTAGAGTTTTATCCGAAAAAGGAAAAAGAAAGTTACTAAAATGGGTTGTTGTTGGGGGCTGTCAATAGTTTTGTGTAAATTTCCATTCCGCCTTGATTCATAAATAACAGGTATCGGCATAACTTGGTGGACATCTAAAAAATCCCCATCTGGGATTGTGGAGGTCTATCACTCCAAATCCTTCTTGTCAGGATCTCTTTTTCCACTTCCTTTCTGGGTCTTGAGTATTTTCCCCTGCACAGCTTTATAATGCTTTCTTTATATGATTTCGTTCTCTCTGGTGGCGGTAATGTTATAGCGCTGAAGGGGCTTGATGTCACACCGTCTATCATCAGCTTGAGATAAATGTGATAGTTCGGTAGGTTAGTCAGGTCAGTCTCGTTGAACACAGGATAGAACTCCTTGGCTAAATATCTGGCGTCCTCTGCACCTACTCTGAAGGAGATGATCGTGCCGACATTCCCAAAGATGGCAGACCTTATCTTCTCGTCCAACTGTTCTATGTATTGATGGGCAAGCGTCATATACAGCCCATATTTTCTGGCTTCGGAGAGGATGTCAGCGAAGGACAGCGTCAGGAAACTGTGGATCTCATCAACATAAAGATAAAAAGACCTTCTCTTTTTCTCTAT
>Ga0078972_1006472_pt1 | contig 27717 bp, 24 predicted proteins | sample YelNatPaOPGAMG01_FD_67568 | JGI IMG/M metagenome (GOLD analysis project Ga0078972, IMG submission 67568) | Hot spring thermophilic microbial communities from Obsidian Pool, Yellowstone National Park, USA - OP-RAMG-01 (SPADES assembly) (version 2) | ecosystem: Environmental > Aquatic > Thermal...
TACAGGGGAGGTAACACCCTGTAACACAACCGGGGGGTTCACACCCCCCGCTCGCCCGAAGTGAACATCTAGCAGTAACACAACCGGGGGGTTCACACCCCCCGCTCGCCCGAAGTGAACATCTAGCCGATCCTCTGTTACAAAGAACACTTCATTTTTGTTGCTCCTCTTGCCGAAATCTTTATTATTATGATAAAGATGGTTATGTCGGTATCTGGGAAAGGAGAAATGATGCTCGAAACGAAAATGACCGCCGAGGAAATTGCTGAAGCCAACCAGCGATTGGCCGACGCGCCAGCAGAGTCGATCTTGCGTTGGGCCGTAGATACCTTCGGGGACAAGCTGACAATGGCAACGGCGTTCGGTGCTGAGGGTTGCTGCCTTATCCACATGCTAGCCCACATCGATCCGAGCATCCGAATTTTCAACCTGGACACCGGCTATCAGTTCGTCGAAACGCTCCAGTTGCGCGAACGGATCAAAGAGCGCTATGGCATCGAAGTAGAGTACATTCGTCCGGAAACAACGGTGGCGGAGTACGAAGCGGAGCATGGCGGTCCTTTGTACTACCTTCGCCCTGACCAGTGTTGCCACGACCGTAAGCTCGTGCCCTTGCGTCGAGCGGTGGCCGGCTATGCTGCCTGGATCAGCGCCATTCGCCGCGATCAAACCTGCCATCGTGCTGCCGCCCGTACTATACAGTGGGACGCCAAGTTCAACCTGGTGAAGATCAATCCCCTTTTGTCCTGGACGCGCAAGGACGTGTGGGACTTCATCCTCAAGCACGCCATTCCTTACAACCCCTTGCACGATCGCGGCTATCCGAGCATCGGCTGCTGGCCGTGTACATCGCCGGTCGGCGACGGACAAGACGAGCGGGCCGGCCGCTGGGCCGGTAGCACGAAAAAGGAATGCGGCCTGCATGTCATCGAGGTGCAAGACGGCGGTGGTATTTAAGGAGCACTCATGCGCATCTCCGCCAAAGCTGAGTATGCCTGCGTAGCCATGTTAGAGTTGGCAGCCAACTACGCCGAGCTCCAGCCGTTGCCTATTAAGGCTATCGCCGAGGCCCAGGAAATACCCCAGAATTTCCTGGTGCAGATCCTTCTGCAATTGAAAACGGCTGGGCTGGTCGTCAGCGTGCGCGGCGCCTCCGGCGGCTACCAACTGGCACGTCCCCCGGAAACGATCACGTTGGCGGACATCATCAATGCCATCGACGACCGCGCCGCTGTGCCGCGCTCGGCCCTGGTCAAAGAAAGCCTTTCGCCGACTGTCCGGATCCTGCTCGGCATCTGGCAAGAAGTGCAGGCGGAAGAGCAACGTGCCCTGCAACGTGTCACGTTGGCGGAGTTGGTCCGCCGCATTCAAGAAGATCATGCCCTGTCGTATCAGATTTAAGGAGAGTTTTACGATGTCGGATTTGATTCCGCCGCATGGCGGACTGAAAGAGCCGGTCAACTGCAACGTTCCTGCGGAGCAAGCGGAGGATTTCTGCGCCCGCATGGCTTCGCTGCCGCGCGTCGTCGTCAGCGAAGCCGATCTTTCGACGCTGTATCGCTTCGGCGACGGCGGACTTAGCCCGTTGACCGGTCCCATGGATCGCGAGACCTTCAACCGCGTCCTCGACGAGGAAGTGATCGTTTCGAACGGCAAAAAATACGCCTGGACCATCCCCCTGTCGTTCCCGGTGGACCCAGAACAAGCCAGGGCGCTCAAGCCGGGGCAAACCGTTGCTTTGGTGAATCCGCAAAACACCGTAGTCGGTTCTCTGGAGATTAGCGATATTTTTCCGTGGGATAAGGCCCATTATGTCCGCAGCGTCTACGGCACCGAGCGGTTCGACCATCCCGGTGGCCGCATGGTCGAGCGGGATACGCGGACGCATCTGCTGGGCGGTACCGTGCGTGTGCTGCCGCAGCCGAAACACCCGGAATATGGCCAATTCCTTCTGTCGCCGCGGGAGACGCGAGCGCTCTTCGCCCAAAAAGGTTGGAAGCGTGTTGTCGCTTTCCAGACGCGCAATCCGTTGCACCGCGCCCATGAATATGCCTTGGTCGCCGGACTGGAGCGCCTGGTGCGCGAGGGGCATTTCGCCGGCGCCGTCCTCAATCCTTTGGTCGGCGAAACCAAAGGCGACGATGTCAATGCCGTGACGCGCATGCGTACCTACCGGGCGTTGATCGAGAGCAAGGCGCTGGGCGAAGGCGACAAAGACGAGGAGTTGTGGAAAAAAGTCGGCTGCGACATTACCGATCGTATCCTTCTCCTGGGGCTAGACATCAAGATGTTTTACGGTGGGCCGAAGGAAGCGATCATGCATGCCATTTATCGCCAGAACTTCGGTTTCACGGATATCATTATCGGCCGCAAGCATGCCGACGCCCCTTACGAAGACGGCAAAGACATCTGGGACGGCCTCGCCGCCCAGCGCAAGTTCGACGAACTCAAAGGCGAATTACTCATTAAGCCCGTGAAGATCGGCTTCGCCGCCTACTACGAAGAACTGGGCCGCGTTGGCCTGGTCGAAGAATGCGAACCCAAGGGCTACAAGCAAGTGACTATCGCCGGGCGCATCCTCCGGGAGACGCTGCGCAAGGGCGAATTGCCCGATCCGCGCGTCATGCGGCCCTCAACAGCGCGCATCCTCATCGAAAGCATGAAGGGACAGTAAAGCTATTGACGGCTGCGGTGCCGACGAGCGGGATTGCGTGAGCGCCCCAAGGGAGTTGGCGAGCGGGGGGTGTGAACCCCCTGGTAGAACAACCGGGGGGTTCACACCCCCCGCTCGCCATGCATAACCGGGGGGTTCACACCCCCCGCTCGCCATGCATAACCGGGGGGTTCACACCCCCCGCTCGCCGGGACTCATCAGGTATAATTTCCTCGTTGGCACGCTGGGCTTGTCCAGCTCGCTTATTCGTCTTCCTCCTCGCCCAGCTTGGCCTTGCTGACAATCTGCTGCTGCACGTTGCTGGGCACCACATCGTAATGCTTGAACTCCATACTGAACGATCCCTGCCCTTGGGTGATGCTGTCCAGCTGGGAGGCGTAGCGCGTTACTTCCGCCAGCGGAACCAGGGCGGTGATGACAGACAAATCGCCGGGTAGACTCTCTTGATTTTCGATGCGGGCACGCTTGGTATTCAGGTCGCCGAGGATGGCGCCGGTGTACCGGGTCGGCACAATTACTTCGACTTCGACGATCGGCTCCAACAATACGGGGCGTGCGGCCAGGAAGGCATTCTTAAAAGCGATGCGGCCGGCTGTCTTGAAGGCGGCTTCTGAGCTATCAACCGGATGGTCCTTCCCGAAATACACCTCGACAGCCACATCCTGGATGCGATAGCCGGCCAAAGCACCGCGCTCTAGCAGTTCCTTGCAGCCCTTTTCGACGGCGGGCACAAACTGGTTGGGAATCGTGCCGCCGACGATGGTGTCGATAAAGGCGAAGTTGTACTCCGGATCATAATGAGCGGCGCGCATCTTCTCGAACTTTTCCTTGGTGGCGAAGCGCTCCAACAAGGCTTCTTCGCTGTCGATGTCGCGGGGCAACGGATAGATGCGCAAGTGGACCTCGCCGAATTGCCCGCGGCCGCCCGTCTGCTTTTTGTGCCGGTGACTGCCTTCCGAGGGGACGGTGATCGTCTCGCGGTAGGGGATCTTCGGTTCCTTGGTGACGACCTCTAGATCGAAACGCCGTTTCAAACGATTGATAAGCACGTCCAGGTGCAGTTGATTGGTGCCGTTGATGACCAGTTCTTTGGTCTGCATATCGCGGGTGACACGGAAGGTGGGGTCTTCGTTGGCGATCTTTTGCAAGCTGCCGGAGATTTTCTGTTCGTCGCCGCGCGCCTTGGGTTCGACAGCCAGGCCGAACATTGGCGTGGGAAATTGCGGCACGGGCAGCTTCGGAGCGCCGGCGCGGTTGCTGACGGTGTCGCCGATTTGCAGGTCCTCGACCTTGGTGACGGCGAAAATGTCGCCGGGGATGGCCTCTGGGATAGGCGTGTGTTTGCTTCCTTGCATAAGCAGCAGGCCGGCCACCCGTGCCGATTTGCCCGTGCGGACGTTGACCAGCGGTTGGTCCGGCTTGTAGCTGCCTGAGAAGACGCGGATGAAGCTCAAGTTGCCGACGAACTTGTCGGTGACGGCCTTGAAGACCTGGCCGACGAAGTCGGCGGTGGGCGACGGTTCCAATGTCACCTCGTTGTCCCCTTTCTTGGCCGTGCGCCGTTTACCCTGTTCGGGCGACAGAGCATAAGTGGCCAGACCGTCGAGCAATTCCGCGATGCCAAGATCTTTCTTGGCGGCGGTGCAGAAGATCGGAACGACCGTGCCTGCTTGGAGCGCTTTGGGCAGAGCGGCGGTCAGTTCGTCTGCGCTGATCGAGCCTTCGAGAAGGTATTTTTCCATGAGGGCGTCATCGGCTTCGACAATGGCATCGATGAGTTGCGAGCGGGCGGCGTTCAAATCGACGGCGCAGCCGGGGGGAACGGCCTCTGGCGGATTGAGGACGCTGACGACGCCGCTGAATTGCGGGCCGACATGGATCGGCGCGTTGAAAAGTACACAGCCTTTGCCGAAGGTATCGCGTATGCTCTTGAGCAACTCGCCGAACTTGATATTGTCAGCGTCGAGCTTGTTGAGAACGAGCAGGCGTGTCAGGCCGCGTTTGCCGGCCTCGTGGAACATGCGCCGCGTATTGACCTCGACGCCGTTGGCCGCCGACACCACTACCAATACGTTTTCCACAGCATTCAGCGCCGACAGGGCGGCGCCGATGAAGGCCGGATCACCCGGCGTATCGAGTAGATGAATCTGTTTGCCTTTGTGTTCCAGGTGCAGGACGCTGGTATCGATGGAGAAGTGCCGTTTGTGTTCTTCGTCGTCATAGTCGGAAATGCTGGTGCCGTCGTCCACGCTACCGCGGCGATCGACGGCCTTGGCCTGATACAACAGGGCGTCGGCAAGGGAAGTCTTGCCCGACGCCCGATGTCCCGCCAGGGCGATGTTCCGAATATCCGCTACTTGATATTTCGCCATGAGAAAACTCCTTAATGAGGATTTATGCGCCTCCCAGCGCCGCGCAGAAGCGTCGCTAACTGGAAGTTAGGGCAATCGCGGCCCGCAAATCAATACGCCCCTCATACAATGCCCGCCCGATGATGCAGCCTGCCAAGCCGCACCGCCTCAGCTGGGCAATGTCCTCCAATGTGGTCACTCCACCCGATGCAATCACCGGCACGGACACGGCGGCGGCTAATTCGGCGGTCGCCTCGATGTTCGGCCCTTCGAGCATTCCATCGCGGCTAATGTCAGTGTAAATAATGGCGGCCAACGGCCATAGAGCGCAGCGACGGGCCAGCTCGAGGGCCGATTGCTCCGAGTCGCGTTCCCAGCCCTGGATGGCGACGCGCCCCTGTCGCGCATCAATACCCACGCAGATACGGCCCGGAAAGCGCCGGCACATCTCCTCACACCAGGCCGGATCGAGCAAAGCGCGCGTGCCGAGAATAACGCGGGCAACGCCCCAACTTAACGCTTCGCGGATATGTTCCTCCTTGCGCAATCCGCCGCCCAACTGGCAGGCTACGCCGGAGGTTTGCACGATGCGCCGCACGCTGTCGCCGTTGACGGGATGACCCTGGCGAGCGCCGTCGAGATCGACGAGATGGAGAAACGTAGCGCCTTGTTCGACCCAGCGCCGCGCCATGGCAGCGGGATCGTCACCGAAGACCGTTTCTTGAGCGTAATCGCCTTGCCGCAGCCTGACGCATCGGCCGCCTCGCAGATCGATGGCTGGCAAAATCTGCACGAGAGAGCGCCTCCGACCGGAACAGGGACGTTTCGCGCCAATGTAGAAGGAGTTGCGGCGAATTGCAAGGGTCGGTGAAGATTTCGGGAGCGGGGGCGCTGTATTAAAATCAATGCGCCAGGCTGCCCGATCCTTCCGGCGGCTCGCGGTGGCCGTAGAAACTGTACAGCACCGGCATCAGGTAGCGCGTCAGAAATAGCGTTGTGACCATGCCGCCGACCACCACGATCGCCAGGGGACGCTGCGTTTGCGAGCCGATCTTGGTTGAAAGGGCGGCGGGTAAGAGACCGAGGATAGCGGTCAGAGCGGTCATCATCACTGGGCGGACGCGCTTGGCCGCGCCTTGCATGATCGCTTCGTAGAGCGGCAGCCCCTGGGCCCGATGGGCATTGAACGAGGAAACCATCAACAATCCGTCCATGATGGCCACGCCGAACAACGACACGAAGCCGACCGCCGCCGAGATGCTGAAATTGGTCCCTGTCAAAAGCAACGCCCAAATTCCCCCCATCGACAGGTCGATGACATTGGAAAGGACCACAAGCGTATCTAAAAGCGAGTGAAAAGCCATATATAAAAGGACGAAAATCAGTCCCAGCGACAACGGCACAATGAACAGCAGTCGCCGCTCGGCGTCCTCCATCTCCTCGAACTCGCCGCTCCAGACGGCCCGATAAGGGGACTGGAAGAGGTCTTTGGTGCGCGCTCGCGCTTCGTTCACTGTGCTGCCCAGGTCGCGGCCGCGGACGCTGAACTTGATGGCGATCATACGCTTGCCGTTCTCGCGGTAGATGTCCGAAGCACCGGCGCGCTCGAAGGAGCCGTTAGGGTCCGGGGCACCATCGTCGCCGATTGGCGACACCAGGTCACGCAGCCGCAGCCGCGGGGCTTGTTGCGTAATCGGGTTATCGGTTCGGGCCAATGTTCCCACTGTGCTGGGCGGCGGTTGGTTCGAGCCAAACGCCGAAGGGACGAAGCTGGCAGCGCCCGGCGGTAAGACTACCTGGTTGTTGACGATGTCTACTGGGATGTCCAGGATCGAGGACTCGTTGCTGCGCAGCGCCTTGGGCCAGCGAATGGCAATATCGAAGCGCTTTTCCCCTTCGATAAGGCTGCTCTGCGGCTGGGCGCCCAGAGCGCTGCTCACCACGTTGTTGACGTCGGCCGTTTGCACGCCGAATTTCTCGCACTTCTGTGGATCGACGCGGAACTCCAGGTGCGATTGCCCGCGGATGTGGAAGATGCCCACGTTTTCGATACCGCGAACGCCGACCAGGATGTTCTTGACCCGCGTGGCCAGTTTTTCCAGTTCGTCGAGGTCGGGACCGAAAATCTTGACCGAGTTGTCGCCTTTGACTCCGGACAGCGCCTCCATCACGTTGTCGCGGATGTTCTGGGAAAAATTCCAGATGACGCCAGGTATCTTTTGCTCCAACTCTTTGTTCATGGACTCGATGATTTCGCGTTTGGTCCGGGGTCGTGCTGGGCCCCAGAGCCAACTCCGCCAGCCACTCTGAGGGACCAGTCGAGGCCAGTCTTTCTCCGGCCGCATCGGCACGAAATATTCGCTGTTGTAAAAACCGGCTGGATCGGTGCCGTCGTCTGGTCGACCGAGTTGAGCGACGATCGATTCCACTTCGGGATAAGAGGCAATAATGGCTCGCGCTTGCTTGGACAGTTCGACTTGACGTTCCAGGGTGATGTTCAGGGGAGCGGTGCCGCGAATCCACAAGTTGCCCTCTTCCAGTTCGGGCATAAATTCCCGGCCCAGGTGCGGCACCAACAAAATGGTGCCGGCAATCAGCGAGCACATGACGAAGATGGTGGTCCAGCGATATTTCAAGCATACGCCCAACTGCCACAGGTAGCGGGACTTGAGAAAACGGACCAGCAAGTTCTCTCCGACCGGCTTGAATTTTTTGAACATAAACAGGCACAACACCGGCGTCAGTGTCGTGGCCAACAACAGGGCGCCCGCCAAAGCGAAGGCATAGGTATCGGCCATCGGTGCGAATAGCTGGCCTTCCGGCCCTTTCATGGTGAAGAGCGGGATAAAGGCGCACACCATGATAAGCGTCGAAAAGAGCAGCGAACGTTCGATTTCGTGCGAGGCGCGCAGGATGCGCTGCCCCAGCGGCAACTCGGCATATTCGCCGCTGGCAAGGTGGCGATAAATGTTCTCGACCATGATGACCGAAGAATCGACGATGATGCCAAAATCTACTGCTCCGATCGAAAGCAAGTTCGCCGACCGTCCGCGCAGGAATAACAAAGAGAAAGCGAACAACAATGCCAAAGGAATATTGAGGGCCACGATCACGGCTGTCCGCACGTTGCTCAGAAACATGAACAAGATCAACACGACCAAGGCGATGCCGACGAACAGGTTTTCCGTTACGGTTTCGGTAGTGACGTGGAGCAGGTCGGCGCGATCGTAAAACGGCTCGATCTCGACGCCGGGCAGCAGCCGGCCCGCTGTGGGATCGTTGAGTTCCTCGACTTTCTTTTTCACGTCTTTGATGGCAGGCAGTGTTTCCTCATTCTTACGCAGCAAGACGATGCATTCGACTACGTCGTCTTGATCATGGCCGATCTCGGCGAGGCTGAGGCGTGAACCGGAGGGCCGCACATGGTTTGTCTTCCAGTAGCCGACACGCCCCAGGCGCGTCTGGTTGCTGACGACCACGCCCCGTTCGCCAGGCAGCGAACCGGGATAGAGACGGCCGCCCTCGACCACGTCCTCGACCCGGACAGGTTGGTTGTTGACCGAAGCGATGACCAAACTGCGGATGTCGCGGATGCGGCGCAGCTCCTCCATGCGCAGAACATCGGCGGCGCGGCGAGCGGAGCGCTGATTGATGGTACGGACGTGTTGGCGTTCTTCTTCACTGAGGGCCACGGGCACCTTCCGTCCTGCCAACCGATCAAAAAAAGTAAGCACCGTAGACAGGCCCCAATGTTCTGGATAAGGCTTGTCCACGAATTGCTGGCGCAAACCAGCCCGGATGCGTGCTTTCTGCTCGGTGGGGATGTCAAGCTGGGCCAGATAGGCTTCGGTCTCCTGATGCTCAAACCCCAGCACTTTGTTCACCGGATCGATGCCGCCGCCGAATAAACCAATGCTGCGCACCGTCAGGGCCACCTGGCCTTGATTGACGTAATCGCCGCCCACGGCAGCGTTGCTGTTCGTCAGCGCCGCCTGGAGTTGGGCCAGCGTAATACCGTAACGGCGAAGACGATCGGGATCGGGCTGGACCTCGTAGCGCCGCACCGTGCCGCCGAAACTGACGACATCGACGATGCGCTGCACACTGCGGAACTCGCGCTCCAAGACCCAATCTTGCAGGGCCTTAATGTCATTGAGCGTATAAATATCGCGGCCATCCGGGCCTTTGGGGACTTTGAGGATGTAACGGTAGATTTCACCCGTGGGCGATTCAGGCGAAATTCTGGGTGTCACCCCTGGCGGCAGCGGCTGGTTCATGGTGCCCAGGCGGTTGATGACTTCTTGGCGGCACGCCTCATACGTGTATTGAGGCCCATAATGCCAATTCATCTTGATGTCGCACAGGCCGTAGAGCGATTGGCTGCGGATGGTTTTCAGACCAGGCATGCCAGCAAAGGTCACTTCCAGAGGGATGGTGACTTGCCGCTCGACTTCCTCGGCCGAGGCGCCGGGAAACTGCGCCACCACCTCGACGATGGCCGGCGCCGGGTCGGGATACGCCTCCACGTTGACGTTGAGGAACGAATAGATGCCGATCCCCGCCAGCGCCAGGGCCGCGAGGACCACAACGAGCGGATTATGCAGTGCGATCTCGATGAGCTTGCGGACCATTCTTAGTTGCTCACATGCTCGGCCAAGATGTGCGGATCTTTGGCCGGGCGCGATTCCAGATCAAGGAGGGCGGCCTTGAGTTCACCCACGCCGGAGCGGAGAATGCACTCGCCAGGACGGAGCGGTTCCAAGGGCAACAGCCCCAATTCTTTCTCGTCGGCCGTGAGTTGCTCATCCTTGGCGAATGGCTTGCTGCGGACAAACGCCGTCCTCTCGAAGCGATGCGTCAACTGAACGCGCCGCATCGTGTACTGGTGCTTGACCGGGTCGGTCTGCACAAAGACGACAGCATATTTGCCATCCTCCACCACGGCGTCGATCGGCACTTCGACCACGTCCTTGGGGGGCGGGATCTGGATGGTGCAGGAGACGAACTGGCCGCTGCGAATCTGTTCTTTGGGGTTGTCGATATAGCCTTTGATTACGGCGGTATGTTGATTAGGATCAATCAGATAGCCGATCTCTTCAATTCGCCCCTTAAGCCCGCCGACGGAGTTGGAGCCAATGGTCTGCACACTCCAAGTGCGCTCTTCCGGCCTGAGGGCGCTTAAAGTCGGCAGTTCATCTTCCGGGGCATTGGCGATGACAAGCAGGCGGTCCACCTGGGCGATCTGAAAGAGATTGGTCGTCGGGTCTTGGATGATCTCATGCACTGTCACGTTGCGCTCGACGATGATGCCGTCAAACGGCGCCCGCAGCGTCACTTTGCCCCACGGGTTCTCGTTCTCCTTGTCCGGATCGTCGCCGGTCGTCCCTTGCTTCTCGCCCTTGACCCAGCGGCCTTCGCGGGTCTTGAACCAGGCGTCTTTGTCTTTGCTGATTTTTTTGGCCTCTTCGTGCAAGGCGTCGATTTCTTCCTGCGGGATGTTCCAGACCAGAAGATTGTTGAGGGCGCGGCTGATGGCGTTGCGGTCGGCCTGCACTTTGCTCCACTGCGTATCGAGCATGATCTGGGGGATGGCCGTGGATTTCGAGGTCATGGTGTCGTAGATTTTTTGGTCCAGTTCGTATTGGACCAGGGCGTCGAGAAGATCGTTTTTCTTGGAACCCACATCGACGCTGAAGAAGACGCCCAGCACGTCGCCTTTCTTCACGCGGTCGCCTGGACGCAACTCCCGATACTCGGTTTGTCCCGACGTATTACCCGGTTCTCCAGGGTACACCGCATGTTCGCCGATCTTGATGACTTCGCAGGGAGCGAAACGAGCGCGAATGCGCACCAGACGGCCTGGGTCCAGAGCGGTTGACCCGTACAAGGTCAAGGGACGCGTCGTGGTCGGCACTTTGACCACTTCGATTTGATCTTTGCCACCTTTGCGGATACCTAAAGCCGTGCGGACCTGTTCGGGCACCCAGAGCGTATGGGCCTGGTCCGGAACCAACTCCACTCCCAGCCGCCGCGGCGCCTCGATCTTAACGTCGCCTTCAGCAGCCGCCATTCCCGGCAGACGCACGCCGAGAACGAAGCAGAGGAAGGTCATCAACACGGTCATCACAATCAAGAGTAAGCCAACGGAGCGCAGGGCCATCAAGAAGCGTTTCATCCCGCGCTTCTTGGGGAGGAGGTCTACGGGTGAGAGAACAGCGGTATCACCCGATTCGACGATCGGGCTCGGCGCCGGCGGGTTCATGGGAGAGGGATCCTCTAACTGCACAGATGCTCCGTATCCCGCTGTGAGCAAATAGGATGCCGTGCAGGAGATCGATGGTTGACAAGTTTACAATAGTTTAATTCGGAAGGAGTTGCATCGAAGACTTGAAGAAGGGACTTAGCGAGATCGCTGTCGGTATTGGGATTTGTTGGTTAGAGCTGTACAAATTCTGGTCATCCTGAACGGAACTTGGTCACTCTGGAGGGACAAAGGAGTGGTATCATAAATCAGCTTTGCTAGCCCGCCGCGCCAGTCCGATCTGCTTTTGCAGGCGCTGTGGGCTGGCAAAAAAACGGATCACGACCATGAAGATGCGATTTTTCGCGCGGATGACCTGGCCGATTCTGACGTTGAGCGTCCTCACGCTGGGGGGCGGCATCCTCGCGGCGTGGCTGGTTTATCATTCTCAGAGAGATGCCTTCAATGTGCTGGCACGGAATGCGGCGAGCATGTGGGCGGCCGAAGAATTGGTAATCGCTTTACGGGACGTGCGGCACGAGTTGCATTTATTCCTCATCACCAAACACCGCAACCATCTCGACGCCGTTCCTCGCTTGCGTCAGCGAACCGACTATTGCCTGGAGGAAGCGGAGCGGACGGCAGTGACGGAAAAAGGGCAGCAACTCATCAGCCGCGTCCGCAAGGGCTACGATCGCTTTTTCACGGATTTTCAGACGCTTCGGGATAGTGCCTTAGACCAGGAAGAGCGCATCCGCCAGTTGGCCGATAAAGTCCTAACCAGTGAAATCTTGGAGCCGGCCCAGGAGTACCTGGATAGCAACGAAGACGCCATCGCTGCCCGCAACGAGGAATACAAGCTCGTCACCTACCGCATCGTCTTGGGTTTAGTCCTACTGGGGATCTGCGGCGCGGCGTCGGGCTTTGGTATCTCGTGGGCCATCAGTCGCTCGATTGTTCGCCTCAGTGTGCCTATCCGCGATGCCGCGGGCAAACTGAACGAGATCGTCGGCCCGATCACGCTGTCGGCACGCTGGGGTCTGGATGAGCTGGAGGGGGTATTGCGGACGATTGCCGAGCGTATCGGCGCCGTCGTCGAGCGGCTCCAACAGAGCGAGCGCGAGGCGCGGCGGGCCGAGCATTTGGCGGCGGTCGGCCAGATGGCCGCCGGCATCGCTCACGAGCTGCGCAATCCGCTGATGCCCATCAAGATCCTGGTGCAGTCGGCCGCCGACCGCCGGCCCGCACCTGGCCTGGACGGTCGTGACCTGGCGGTCCTCGAACAGGAGATCAGCCGCCTCGAACGTTCCATCCAGACGTTTCTCGATTTTGCCCGTCCGCCGCGGATCGAGAAACGGACGTTCGAGGCGCGCGAGGTGCTGGAACAGATCATTCAACTGCTGCAAGCACGGGCTGAGCGGCAAGGAGTGCGCATCGAGCGCCGCTTTCCGGACGAACCGTTAGTAATTCAGGCCGATGTTGGCCAATTTCGCCAGGTTGTGCTCAATCTACTTCTCAATGCCCTAGACGCTGTCCTTCGAGGCGGCACAATCGTGTTGGAGCTTCGCAAAGAAAACGGGGGTTGGCTGGTCTTGTCCGTGGCGGATAGCGGCTGTGGCCTGCCAGCCGGCTTGGGCGCTCAGATTTTCGAGCCGTTTGTCAGCACCAAGGAGACCGGCCTGGGCTTGGGGCTCTCCATCTGCAAGCGCATCGTCGAGGCCCACGAAGGCGAGATTCAAGCCGCCAACCGGCCGGAAGGCGGCACCATCTTCACTGTCCGTCTCCCTTGTGGGGGTTCAAGCCCGGCGAGGGAAGGTGGACAGCTCAATCGGTCTTTACAAGGCCGACAAATACAGCCAAGATAATAATTCACACTGGTTTTCCCTCGCCCGTTGTCCCTGAGGAATGAACAGGAACGAACGATCATGGCAAACGATCGCGTCCCGATGACGAGAGAAGGTTACGAGAAACTCAAGGCCGATTTGGAGCGCATGGAGAATGTAGAGATGATTGAGATTACCAAGCGCATCGCTGCTGCCCGGGCGCTGGGGGATCTCAGCGAGAACGCGGAGTACCACGCAGCCCGCGAAGACCAGGGCATGTTGCAAGCCCGCATCGACGCCCTGAAGGACAAACTGAGTCGCGCCTACATCGTCGATCGTAGCAATTTGCCTTCGGACACCGTCGTCTTCGGCACACGCGTGCGCATCAAGGATCTTGATTCCGGTGAAGAGGAAGTGTACGAGTTGGTCGGCCCCGGCGAGGAAGATTACGACAACAACAAGATCCTCACCACCAGCCCGCGCGGCCAAGGTCTCTTGGGCAAGAAGCGCGGCGACATTGCCGTCATCAAGGTGCCGCGCGGTCATTTGCGCTACGAGATCGTAGACATCTCCTTCCCATCATAGGGAAGGTTAGCGCCTCCACAGGGTCGGAATATAACCGATCAGCATGCCGGCGAGGAGACCGCCAATGTGCGCGCCGTTGGCAATGGGGCCAACCCAGCCCGTCATGCATAAGAAGAACCAAGCAATCAAGGACGTTACTGCACCGGGTTGAATGTAAAGCCCTAATTCGGGCTGAAACCGCGCCTTCATCCAGATGTAGCCGAATAGCCCATAAATCACTCCGGACATGCCGCCGAAATTCGGCAGCGAGACCCACTTGAGGACGGCTCCCTCCAGGACCGGATGGCCGAAATAGTATTGCACTAAGTTCGAGACCACCGCCAAAACGAGGACAAGCAACAGGTAGCGAAACGGCCTGAGCCGCTGCTCGATGGCCCCGCCCAGGTCGTACAGCATAACCATGTTGAAGAACAGGTGCCAGATGCCGAAGTGCAAAAAAACCGGAGTTACCAGCCGCCAGATTTCGCCCTGAGCGATCGGCGTCAAGCCGGGCCATTCGATCGTATTCGCCCCCAAGCGATACGGTGAAATGGACAGGGCGCTTACGATCTTGCGATCGTGGCCGCCTTGCGAGATCAAGGAAACGAGAACGCAAACGACTATCAAAGCTACCGTCCAGCGTTGCGATGCGATCGATCCGCTCATACGGCGTTGAAAGCGTGCCTGGCGGCGGAAATAAGCGGCGTCTTCTTGCTGCTTGCGCTGGCGTAGCAAGTCCGCTGCATGAGCGATATTCCGATAGCGCGGATCAGAAGGATTGCGCGTGAATGCGTCCAATTCCTGCCGGGCGCGCGGCAGGTGGTCCTCATCGCGGACCCAGATGGCCCAGCCTTCCGGTTGCTTCTCTAGCTGGGTATCGATCTTCAGCGTCAGCAGATAGTCGGCCAGGGCGCGAGCGTCGTCGGCGCTGGGCAAAGTGGTGAGCTGTCGCATCGTCTGTTCTCACATAGGCAGTCTCTATCATGCTATTACAAAAGGAAGGCATCGCACACCGCACCTTTGCCGCAATTGTGTGGGTGATGCAGCACGAGCACGTTGGCATGGCCAATCCAGCGTTCCAGGACGTTAGAAGCGCCGTCATCGCTGCCGTCATCCACAAGGAGGAGTTGCTTATCGGGATAGGGCGCCTCCAAGGACCGCTGCAAGACGCGCTCGATGGCCAGCTTCTCGTCGTAGACGGGCACGGAACGCGGAGGGTAGGAGCTACCTATTAAACGACCTTAAAAATCGCGGCTTGCTTGACGAAGTGGTGTGCGACATCCTGGCATGAATGCTTTCCGGTCCCCTGCCCAACTGGGGAACAGCGACCCGGGCCTGACTCATCCAGGATCCATACAGCGGCATGGGGGAACAAGCGCCGTCGCCCGGAGCAAGTCCATAGAGTAGAGTAACATATAAGGCCATGCTTCGGCATGAGGATTGCTGGATAAAGGAATAAGTCCCTGTGTATCCGTGCGTTGCCCTTTCGAGGTCCATCTCATGAATTCGCAGCCAGGAGCAGGTAAAAGCATTCTGTTGGTCGAGGATGATGAAATTATTCGGCGGGCCATTCAGATGGTCCTGGAATGGGAAGGCTATCAGGTGCAATGTGCTAGCAATGGCCAAGAAGCCCTGGACGCCCTTCGGGCCGGCAGTCGTCCCTCTCTGATCTTGCTGGACATCATGATGCCGGTGCTCGACGGGGAGCAGTTCCGCCGTGAACAGCTGCGCGATCCGAATCTCGCTTCAATCCCCGTCATCGTCGTTTCCGCTGCTCGTTTCACGGACACCATCAAGGTTACGCACTATATCCACAAACCGTTCGAAGTCCAGGAGCTTCTAAGTGCGATTCACGAACAGTTCGCTCCAGTCGGTTAACGGCGCTTCGATATTCGGTCCTCCTTGAGCGAGGCATCCCATGAGCATTTCCGAGCCGTCCATTCTCGATTTGCCCATTGGCACCGGACAAAGCGGCACGCGTGTCGAATCGGATTCGATGGGTGAGATCCGCGTGCCGGCAGAACATTATTGGGGGGCGCAGACGCAGCGCGCCTTGCTCTATTTCGCTATTGGCGGAGACCGTATGCCGCTACCGCTCTATCACGCCTATGCTTTGGTCAAGAAAGCGGCGGCCCAAGTCAATGCCGAGTTGGGCTGTTTGCCGCGCTGGAAGGCGGACCTCATCGCGCGCGTCGCGGACGAAATCAGCACCGGCCAGCTGGACAGTGAATTCCCGCTGTTTGTCTGGCAAAGCGGCTCCGGCACGCAGACGAACATGAACGTCAACGAGGTCATCGCCAATCGGGCGATTCAATTGGTTGGCGGCACGCTCGGCAGCAAACAGCCGATCCATCCTAATGACGATGTCAACCAGAGCCAGTCTTCCAACGATACCTTTCCGACGGCCATGCATATTGCCACAGTGCTAGAGATCCATCGCCATTTGCTGCCGGCGGTGACAGCGCTGCGCGAGACAATCGCGGCCAAGGCGCAGCAATTCGCCGCCATCATCAAGATTGGCCGCACTCATCTGCAAGATGCCGTGCCTCTGACCGTGGGGCAAGAATGGTCGGGCTATGTTGCCCAGTTGGATGATGCCCTTGAACGGCTTCGTGATACACTGCCAGGATTGTATCGCTTGGCGATGGGCGGCACAGCGGTAGGTACGGGTTTGAATGCCCCCAAAGGTTTCGCCGAGGCCGTCGCGGCGAAGATCGCCTGTTATACTGGCTTGCCGTTTGTGACGGCGCCCAACAAGTTTGCCGCCCTGGCAGCCACCGATGCCACTGTGGCGGCGCAGGCCGCATTGTGCGGCTTGGCCGTGGTATTGATGAAGTTGGCCAATGACATCCGCTGGCTTGCGTCTGGCCCTCGTTGCGGCCTGCACGAACTCATTTTGCCCGCGAATGAACCGGGATCCTCGATCATGCCTGGCAAAGTGAACCCAACGCAAGCCGAGGCCATGCTCATGGTCTGCATTCAAGTAATGGGCCTGGATGCTGCCGCCGGGTTCGCCGGCGCCTTGGGCAATTTCCAGCTGCATACCATGCGGCCATTGCTTATCTACAATATTTTGCACAGCATCCGTTTGCTCGGCGACGTCTGCATGACGTTCCGCGAATATTGCATCGCTGGAATCGAAGTGGATCGTCAACGCGTAGAAGAAATGGTCCAGCGCTCGCTGATGCTGGTAACGGCCTTAAGCCCGGTCCTCGGCTACGATCGCGCTGCGGCCATCGCCCATAAGGCGCTAACAGAGAACACGACGCTACGCGAAGCAGCGGTTAGCGGCGGATTTATCTCGGCCGAGGAGTTCGACCGGCTCGTCGATCCAGCGAAGATGATTTAACTGTCGATCTTACACTGAGCACGATTGAATTTGGCACCATTCCCCCCACCCCAACCTTCCCCCACCAGGGGGGAGGGAGCTGTTTTTCTCTCTCCTCCCCAAGGGGGGGAGGGAGCTGTTTTTCTCTCTCCTCCCCAAGGGGGGGAGGGGGCCTTGTTTCTCCCCTCCTTGTAGACTTACAGCTGTAGGTTAGGTACTATTTATTAGGAATTCTTCTTCGGTCATGGTTGGCATATGCGAAGGCTATGGCGAGACATGGGAAACCTCCGCGACGCCGAATGCTGTTTTACCTTCAGCGTAGCAGAAGGCTCGTGGTTCGCCATTGTCATTCATAGTTCTGGACTTACGCAACCAACCTGGAAACCTACCCCTGTAAGGTGTGAACCCCCCGGTAGTTCTGGGCGAGCGGGGGGTGTCACCCCCCCGGTATCCGCGGGCGAGCGGGGGGTGTCAACCCCCCGGTTAGACTACCGGGGGGTTGACACCCCCCGCTCGCCTGCCAAGTCGATTTAGCACTGTTAGAGCATAACAATCGTATTGATGTGCAAGGCCTGAAGCAGCGACTGCATCTCGCTAAACACTTGATTGAGCAGCGCCGTCTGAGCGGCCTGGAAAGATTGGAGTTGGTTCAAGGCGTTCGATAATTGACCCGTCGGATTGTAAAAATTGGCAATCGCATTCTGAACGGCGGGCTGAGATAGGCCGACGCTTGTTGGTTGCAGCATCCACTCATTAAATGGCGTCAGTACAGGAACTCCAGCGCCAATGGCGCCGCCGAAGGCGCCGTTTAACGCCGTCCGGTCTTCCAAAACCTCTAGTCCCAAACGAACCTCCCTGTTGTGTTTCATGGTCAAGTCCTTTCTTTTCTGACGGCCCTTTCTTGGGTCTGGGCAGGGACATCAAAAGTCTAACCCACGAAAACACGGATACAAGAATTGTCTGTGCAAAATTTCGGCAGCGAAGACACCGAAATGCAGAATTTGACGACTATAATCGAAAAAAGGGTCTCTAACGATCGCGGCTCGGATGCGCCTGGTAAACCAATTTGCCGTCGGTGGAGGTCCGTAGCACGCGCGTATCTTTGATGGCGTCCACCGGGCAAGTCAACAGATCGCGGTCGAGGACGATGAAATCGGCCTGTTTGCCGGCTGAGCGCTTCCTCTGGATGCAGGCGGCCTTCGTACCACTTGGCCCGGCGCGTGATCATCGTCCACATGGCCAGGAATGGATTGTAGGGATTGACTGAACGCAGGGAACCAATTTTCTGCATGTGGTCGGAGCCGCCGCCGACCAGGAGAGGATGCCTGCGATTACGGTGCAGGTAATCATAATGCCGTCTCTGAAACGTGTTAATCCAGGCAATTCGCAAGAGACAAACCAGTCGCATCGTTCTTGCGTCGACGAAAAACGCTGCACACGCCTCACAGCGGCGCCTTCGCCGCTGTAACACATGATATGGTTTTGGGCGAGCAGTAAAAACTCTGGAAGGATCTGGTCGAGTCTCAAACGCAAGCGAAGAATTCCGGTCCCTTACGCTTGAGGCTCGGATGAAGTGCTTATCCCTGGGAGAGGGCCATGATAACCTCGACTGTGATTGTGGCGTTGTTGATTGTCTTTGGCGCCAGCGGCGGGGCAGCGCGGGGTCAATGCATGCCGAACGTCACCTATTATGCTCCCTATCCCATTTGGTATCCGCAATATATCGGGCCGGCGCCGTCCACGGATTACCTGGTGGTGCAATACATGACGCCGCCGGCCGAGACGGCGGCAAGCGTCAAGCAACGCATCCTCGCCGCCAATGCAGCGAACCCGGCCCTGCTGCCCGCGCCGAAAGGGCCTCTTCCCCTTCCTCAACCGTTCCATCTGCCGCCCCCACAAAAGTGAGGCAAGCCAACTACCCAGGCTGTGCCGCAGCCTCGGCGAGCCCTTGTTGATCTGCGGAACAACCCATTAGTGCGCCGTCGGGATGGTATAGCGCTTCTTAGTCAACCGCGGCCCGAAAGAGGAGCGCGAACGCGCTCGAAACATCCGCCGCGGCTGGGTCCGGCAATCACGAATCCTCGGTGCTGTTGCCGTTACGCAGCAGGCCGTACTTTTTCATCTTCTTGTATAGCGTGACGCGGCTGATGCCGAGGGCGTTGGCGGTATGGATGCGACTATAGCCGTTGACCACCAGAGTGCGCTGGATGATGTTGCGCTCGACCTGCTCACGGTTGCGAGTCAGTGAATCGCCGCCAATACGTGCGGGGATGAGAATGCGGGCCGGCCGATAGTCGCGGACCTGCTGGGGCAGGTGTTCCAGCAACAGTTCCGGGCCACTGCTGACCAGCACCGCTTGCTGGATGAAGTTCTCCATCTGCCGGATATTGCCGGGCCAGGGGAACGACTCCAGGGCGTCCATAGCCAGGAGACTGATGTCAAACAATTCCTTGCGGAACTTGGTGTTAAAGCGAGCCACCAGGGAGCGGGCCAGCGGGGCGATGTCCTGAACGCGCTCGCGCAGTGGCGGCAGATGAAATGACATGACGTTGAGGCGGTAGTACAGATCCTGGCGGAACTTGCCGGCGGAGACGGCCTCTTCGAGGTCCCAATTGCTGGCCACGATGATGCGGGCCGTGCAATGGCGCGTCTCGTTGCTGCCGACCGGCTCGAACTCGCCGGTTTCGATGACGCGAAGCAAGGCGGCCTGCTGCTCCATGCCCAAGGTGTCGATTTCATCCAGGAGAATAGTGCCGTTGCCGGCCGCTTCAAACTTGCCGATCTTGGCGCGATCGGCCCCGGTGAAAGCTCCCTTGGCGTGGCCGAAGAAGGCGCTCTCGATCAGATTGGCCGGCTGTGCCCCACAGGGGACCGTGACAAACGGCTCGTTACGCCGTGCCGAACAATCGTGGATGAGACGGGCCAAGAAAGTCTTGCCGGTGCCGGTTTCGCCGGTCAAAAGCACGGTGACTTCATGGGCAGCCGCCAAAGCCAAGCGTTCGACCAACGGCAACAGCGACGGCGTCTGTGACAGCAGCTGCCGACTGATGACCTGCTCGAGGGTTTCCTGCGTATTCGTAGCGAGGAAGCTGCGGACCCGACCGATGCGCTGACGGATCAGCTGCGTTAGCCGATCAGCGTCATAGGGCCAGTAAAGATACTGAGCCACGTATTGCTGCAGCTCGTCCATCCGTTCCACGCCTTCGCCAGCCACGATCATAATGACAGGCGGCAATTTGCGGATATAGATCTCTCGCACCAGCTGGAGGATCGATTCCGCCTCTGCACTGGAAGCAGCCGCCAAGAGCAGCAAGCCGTCGGTTTCCTGGCTTAGGTGAGTGCGGATGGAGCAAAAGTTGCACTGGAAGACCCGCTGGCCGAGGCTCTTTTTCAGGTGGTTTTGAATGCTGCCAGCAAGTTCTGGATCGTCGCTCACCAAGGCTACACGGCTGTTACTCATCATTTACCTCCCTACTACCGCTTGCTTTCGATAGGCCCCATCGCCTGTGGACCATGATTATGTGCTAGGGGACTTTACCCTCCTCCACACAGGGGGGAGGGAATCTGACCTCAGATTGTGGTTAGACAACAATGACTTCCGCGCGAATCTTTTCGTACAGGCGAAGAAAAATGAGGCGAACCGCCACATTATCCGTCGCCGACAAGACACGGCGTTCTCATCGTTGTTTGACGCACCACCAATCCCAGGGCGGGGCCCAAACACACTTAAACTTAGGAGAGAGACAAGCGAAGACAGACGGGGCTTCGCCTGATGGAACGTCCATCCGGTGAGACGTTCCATAACGTTAGGGTAGGTGCTTCCTTGACGCCCCCCGCGGAGCAGCAGTCGGGGCTGCCTGCATATGAGAATGTTAACTTTACGTTGCCTTCCGGCAACTGTCAAGCAAATCTTTTCGAGCTTCCGTGGTCGGGCATATGTCCCCCAGTTTGCCAGGGCCATGCGTCACATTTTCTCACTAGGACGATCCACCAGAGGTTGATAAAGGGAACTGAGCGATCTTTCCGCCTCATTCTTCTCTGGGGAAAAGAGCGGTTGAGTATCCAGCAAACACTGGGCGATATCACGGATAGGACGGCGCTGGCGTCGCGACTGCAAACGCAAGCGCTGATAGGCTTCCCGCTCCGAGATGCCCAAGCGTTCGCTGAGAATACCCTTGGCGCGCTCGATAATGATACGATCGTTCAAACGTTGTTGCAGCTGATCGATGCGCGTCTGCCAGCTACGTTGGCGGTGGGCTGCGGCCAAGGCACCGAGAATGGCCAGGCCCAACTCCTCGATGCTGGCAGGTACAGGCGTCATCTGGACGGCATACTGTTCCGCCAGCGGCAATAGGGCCGGTGCGCGTTCCAAGGACGTGGCCACGACCAAACCGACACCCTGAGTCAGCGCCTCGGTCAGCCATGAACCCGCAAGGCAAGATAAGTCCGATACCAGAAGCACGTGGGGTTGATGGGCTTGCACCAATGTCCCTATGTCCGGTGTCCAGCGCAGACAGTCGATGCTCCAACCGTCGTTCTCCGGGCGGCTGGCCCATTGTCGCAACAGACACCCCAGGGCGTCGCTCTCGCTGCCTTTCTCGCCCTGTAAGTACCAGGCTCGTTTCGTTTCGGACACGTCGCGCTAATCTCCTCTGACTTCAAACGTAAGCCGAAGCATCCTTCCTCTCTATAGATCTTTACGGAAACTTACCCCGGTTGTGACAACGGCTGAGGGAAATTTTAAAAATACCGAACTGTTCAAGCATTGGTTTCATTGGCCGCTTTGTCAAGAAGAACGGTTAGCGACACGTTTACGAAGTGTTTTTCTTCCGCAGCGCCTCTGTGAAGCATCGCTAACGGAAAAGGAGAGGCCTCGCTGCTAAATGAGGGCGAACGGGGTTGCGTAATGAAGGCGCGCGGGCTTGCGTCAGCACCCCGAGTAGGGCTTCTTTCTCCCTCCCCTTTGTGGGGGGGGTTGGGGTGCTTTCAAGGGTAGGTTTTCAAGCTACTTTCCGCGGTCGGCCAACGCCACCACCGTCCTGCACGAATTCGGATAATCCAGTAGAATCAACCGAAGGGCTGCGGCGCCTCCGGGAAGAAAGGCATGATCGCGCCAAGAGCGAGAGCGAGGAACAGATGGCCGACAAGCTGCAAGGCGGAGAAGTGAAAGGCGGCGCCTGGCGAACCGTGTGCCGAGTTGGTGAATTGGCCGACGGCGAGGGCAAGACCGTTACGGTAGGCGGACGACTGATTGCCGTTTTTCATGTCCAGGGACGGTACTACGCCATCGACGACACGTGCCCACACATGGGTGCCTCGCTCAGCGGCGGCTACGTCGAGGAAGGCGTCGTCACTTGTCCCTGGCACGCCTGGCGTTTTCGCTTGTGCGACGGCGTTTGGGCCGACAACCCACGCCTCAAGGTCGGCGCCTATACCGTGCGGGTTGAGGGCGAGGCCGTACAGGTCCGTGTCGAAGAAGCGCCGACCAACAAATCAGAAGGAACAAACCGATGAAACCCGTGCGCTGGCTGTACGGCCTTGTGGTTCTGGCGGGCGGCCTTGCGGCGACAAGTCTGTCTGCGCAGCTCCGCCGCGCCCCGGAACGGCTGCCTGCGCCAGTGCTTGAGGCCCCATTCACCCCCAAGTTCGAGGCGCTGGCGGAGACCAAACTACTTATGGAAGGGTTGGCCCAGCCCAATTACCGCGCCCTGGAAAAACATCTGCAAGGCAAAGGTCCAATGGATGTCGATACCTGGATATTCGCCCGCGGCCAAGCACTGTTGATCGCTGAGACAGGTAACTTGCTGCTGTTACGGCCCCCCCGCAACGAAGGACGCGATACCTGGATGCGCCGCGCCATGGACATGCGCCAGTCCGCCGGCGAGTTGGCCCGGCGGCTAGGCAACCGCGATCTCGCCCGCAGCCGAACTGCCCTGTCTGCTTTGACCGATAAGTGCAATGCTTGTCATCGCACCTTCCGTATTCCCGTGCGCATCCGTCCGGGCGCCGATTCGGAACCAGAGCCTTGACAGGCAACCCAGCAGCCATTACTTTTTCCGCAAGATCGAGCGACTAGATGCGAATCACTCAGAAGAAAGCCGCGTCGTCTTGTACCTCACGCACCCGATTAGGCGAGGACCATCCATGTCTGTTGAGCAATCCCAAACGCCGCCGTCCAAACTCGCGGCCGACAATCGGCAAATCACGGTCATTAGCCACTCTACCTTGTTTTACTGGTGGCCGGTCTGGGCCGTGGGTTTCCTGCTGGGCGTCCTCTCGCTGATGTCCGGACAGCGCATGGCCGTCGTCCCCGAAGGGACCAAAGCTGCCCATAAGGCCACCGTCCAAATTCCCGATCAAAACGAAACCGTCGAGAAGCGGGAGGTATACATCCTTCCGGCCAGCCAAAAAGAGCCGATTGCGGACCCTCATTTGCACATTGCCAAGGGCAAAAACTTCGGCGTCCTCTTCGCCACCATCTTGCTGCTGGTCATCGTCATCACCAATGTACCTCTGCGCGGGCTGTGGTCGTTCATGGTCATCTTCCTGATTGTGGCCTTATCCATCATTTTTGCGCTGGCGGGATGGTGGGACGTTATCCTTCTCCACCTCAGTTATCTCGACATCCGCATCAACGCCGGTGGCTACATGTTCATCTCCACGATTCTCTGCATTATCTGGCTGTTCACGGTGCTGGTTTTCGACAAGCAGATTTACATGGTTTTTACGCCCGGCCAATTCAAGGTCTGCACCGAAATCGGCGGCGGCGAACAGACGTACTCGACGATTGGCTTGACCTTGGAAAAACAACGCAGCGATCTGTTCCGCCATTGGATCCTCGGTCTGGGTTCCGGCGACCTCATTGTGAAAACAACGGGCGCCCAGGCCCACCATTTCGAGATGCCCAACGTGCTGTTCGTTAGCAGCAAAATGCAACGGATCGAAGACATGGTCCGCAAGGTTCCGGATTGATCTGCAATGCGCTATGCAGTGCTAGGAGCGGCCGGACAGCTGGGCCGCGATCTGTGTCCTCGCCTGCCCGGCGAGGTCGTCCCGTTGGGCCGCACCGGAGCGCCGGCGGTCGATCTGTCTCGGCCGGAATCGCTTCACGCACTCTTTGAGGAAGTGCGGCCTGATGTCGTTGTCAACTGCGCTGCCTATAACTTCGTCGATCGCGCCGAGAGCGAGCCGCAGGAAGCCTTCGCCGTCAACACTTGGGGCGTCCGCGAGCTAGCGCGTCTGTGCCGCGAGCGGGATTGCCAATTGGTACATTTCAGCACCGATTACGTTTTTGGACTGGACCAATCACGGCGGCAGCCGTGGACGGAAAGCGATGCGCCCGGCCCGATCAGCGTCTACGGTCTGAGCAAACTGGCCGGCGAATATCTGGTGCGCGCGCTCTGTCCCCGCCATCTCGTCATCCGCACCTGCGGCTTGTACGGCGTCTGGGGCAGCGGCGGCAAAGGCGGCAATTTCGTGGAAACGATGCTGCGGCTGGCCGGCCAAGGCAAGCCGCTCCGTGTCGTGAACGATCAGACCTGCACGCCTAGCTATACCGTCGATGTCGCCGAAACGACCCTTGCTCTCTTGAACGCTGGCCGGCCGGGTCTGTACCACGTCACCAATTCCGGCAGCTGCACCTGGTACGAACTGGCCCGCACTATCTTCGAGCTGTGCGGCATCCACGCCGACCTGACGCCGATCCCCAGCTGCGATTATCCTACTCCTGCCCGCCGTCCGGCCTACAGCGTTCTCGATCACGCCGGCTTGCGGTCCTTGGGCATCGCTTCGCCGCGGCCCTGGCGCGAAGCGCTGGCGGCTTACCTCCGCGAACGATCGCAGAAAACTTGACCAAATCTACTTTCTCCGGCGAAAATTCCGGTCCGATCGTAACGGAAATGAGGTCCGTACAGAGCGCGATTGGAAATTTATCTGATTCTGTTCTCGGAAAATTTGTTCTGGCCGCTCCATGATCTAGATTTGGAAGAGACGCCCTATCTTTTCCACGTTCCGCAGGGGGAGTAAGTTCTACTTATGAGCAGCCAGAGCAGTCTGTCCTCGGATTTCGTGGTCACGGATCGGCGCAGCGGCGAGCGGCGTCAGCAGGACGACCGCCGTAAACATTCCATTCCCGTCGCCCTCGAACGGCGCAGCGGTAAGGATCGGCGTGAGAAAGGCGAACGCCGCCGCCAGGTTGATCCCACCACTTGCGAGAAGGATTACAGCGACGAAGAAATCATTTTCATGAAGGCGATGGACCAGTACAAACGCTCCAATCGCCGTCCTTTCCCGACCTGGAGTGAAGTCCTGGAAGTGCTGCATTCGCTGGGCTATCGCAAGATCGCGGAAGCGACGGAGCTGCCGGGCCTACCAGCGGTATCGGACGCCCAAGAGTAAAAGTCCGTGATCGGAGGTCAGAGGTCGGAGACGGGCCTTTGACCTCTGCCGTCTCCTTGGGCGACAACTGCTACACTGGATGAAGGACCAAACGTACCTTCGTTGAAGTAGCGGCCATGTATCCAACTTTCTCTTGTCCCAACCCGGCCTGCACCCATACATTTTCTCCCAAAGCGGTCCAGGGTAAATCGAGCCTGGTGTGCCCCAAGTGTGGCATGGAATTTCAATTCGCCTCCGCGCCTGCTGCCCCAGCAAGTCCTCCTACCGCCGCGAAAAAAACGCCGCCCCCCCAAACGCCGCCTCCGCCGCCCCAGACAGCTGTGCCCATCGCCCAACCTGTGGCCGGGCCAGCCCCGCTGAGTTTCGATTTCGATTCGACTGCCGAAAGGGAAACGTTGCCCTCGCGTCGAGCGGTCCGTAAGCGCGGCAGAGGGATCGGCAGATGGGTCGTCTCCGTCGTCGCTCTTCTCAGCCTTGTCTTGACTGTCTGGGGCGTTCTGTGGATCGTTTATCTCCTTAAACACGAAATACCCTCAGATGACGACGCTCCCGCAATAAGCGCCTTCAACGCCCGTTTCCACTGGCCTGGCAAACCGTGGACGCGCGACAAAGACCTTCAAAGGCGCTTCCAGGTCCACATCGCCATAAGATCCGCTGAACACAACAATAGCATGGCCTTGCTCTTCAAGGATTACAAGGACCGCCTGCCCAGCGATGCGGAGCTGCTCGACGAAGCGGTCACCAAACTCCGCGCCTACTTCAAAGGTCTGGAATGGGAACTACTACCCAAAGACGAGCCAAAGCAGCTGGCGGGACATGCGGCCCAGGCGCTGCAATTCCAGGGCGACGATGCGGAGCAAGTGACTGTCAACGGCGAATGCTACATGTTGGCATTTCGCGGCTACGGCTATTGGTTTTTCACCTGGGCGCCTTTGGGCGAGCTGGAAAAAGACGGCGAAGCGATTCGCGCTGAATGGGCCGAGCTGCGGGACCATTTCCGCTTGCTCGACGGCCGGCTGGGTTGGAAAGAGAAACCGCGCGAAACGGTGAACGTCGCGGGGAAAAAGGCGAAATACCGCTTGGCCTATCTCAAGGGACTATGGACGCATGAAACCTCAGAAGAGGGAGATCCCCAGCTCGATCTGTTGCTGAAGGGGCACGAACCGGACCCCGAACGCAGACCACTGGCCGCCAAGGATGCCATTGTGCAGGTGTTGGTGCTGCCTCCGCAGTCGGACCTTAAATCGGCGGCGGCCGCTGCCCTCGCCTATGTGAAGCAGCGCGAAACGAAGTTGTATGAGCGAACGGTCTGGGAGCCAGTCAAGGACAAAAATGGCGAAAGCGACCGCGACGCCAAGATTGGCACGGAAACCGGGCGCCTGAGCAAGCTGCATGTGAAGAACACCGAAGAACTGGAGCGCTACCTCGCGCTCGCGGTCGTGAATCGACCGGATGGCGTGATCGTGTTGATCGGGGATTGTCTGTGGGAGCGGCGCGATTTCTGGGACCAAGAGTTCACGGCGTTGTTCCGGAGCTTCCGGGTGAAATGACGCCAGCAGGCGGCGGCGGCAACGGGCGCGGCGACGGCAGCGTCCCTTCCGCTGGCGCCGAGGGGGGCGGGAGAGTTGCGGCTGGAGCCAACGGTCGCGGCGGCAGGGGCACGCCGATGTTCTGTCCACGTGCCCGCAGCGCTTCGGCCCGCGAACGCACATCATCGGGCGGGATCGATTGCAAGGGCCGCATGGTGTAGGAGAATTTGCGCACGTCACGCAGCTTGAACGGCCAAATATTCTCGGTGAGAAAATCGATGCCCGGCCACTCGTACCAAGGAGGAGGATACGATTGCACCACGTCCAGGGTCTCGTAGCCTTCTTTGATGAGGGTAAACTGTTGCTTGCCGTAGTAGGTAATGTAGCCGTCCACGGGCGTCATGCCCAGATAGTTGCCATTGACGTATACCAGGGCGCCGGGCGGGTCTGAGTACACGGTGAAACGGCGCTCAACGCAACCGACCGTCGAACCGATCGTCACCAGCGCCGCCAGGCAAGCGATTCGCTTCATGTTCCGCACCCCTCCCTGGAAGCACCTCCTCGTAGCTGGAGATCGCTTTGGGGTCAAGAGCAATCCAACACCCTCCGCCGCGAGATTTGGGCAAGCGAGGTTGCCCCGAGAGCGAGCGGGGGATGTTATGGAGATTGGACATTTTTTCCGCTTTTCCCCCCACCCCAATCCGGATGTGCCCCCCCCGGTAGCACAACGGGCGAGCCGGGGGGGGGGGGCCCCCCCCCGGCCGCCCCCGGGGGGGCTACCCCCCCCCCCCCCCCCCCCCGGCACCCCCC
>Ga0078972_1006475_pt1 | contig 27704 bp, 22 predicted proteins | sample YelNatPaOPGAMG01_FD_67568 | JGI IMG/M metagenome (GOLD analysis project Ga0078972, IMG submission 67568) | Hot spring thermophilic microbial communities from Obsidian Pool, Yellowstone National Park, USA - OP-RAMG-01 (SPADES assembly) (version 2) | ecosystem: Environmental > Aquatic > Thermal...
AAGTTTTGGTTTGCGGTCGGGAGCCAGCATCTTTACGGACCGGAGGTGCTGGAGGAGGTCGCCGCGCACGGAAGCGTAATGGCGCAAGGGTTTAACGGCGACGAGAACATACCGTACGAAATAGTATTCAAGGGAGTATTGACCACTCCCGAAAAGATAAAGCGGGTGTGCGTCGAAGCGAACGGCGACGACGAATGCGCAGGGCTGATAACGTGGATGCACACCTTCTCGCCGAGCAAGATGTGGATAGGCGGGCTTTCGGTATTGAACAAGCCGTATCTGCACATAAACACGCAGTTCAACAGGGACTTGCCGTTCGGAACGATAGACATGAACTTCATGAACACGAACCAGTCGGCGCACGGCGACCGGGAGCACGGCTTCATAACGGCGCGGCTGCGGATGAGGAGGAAGGTGGTCTGCGGCTACTGGGAGGACGAGACGTTCAGGAGGCGCATAGGGGGCTGGATGAGGAGCGCCGTCGGGGCGATGGCGAGCAGGAACTTAAAGGTTTTAAGGTTGGGCGACAACATGAGGTACGTCGCCGTAACGGAGGGCGACAAGGTACAGGCGGAAAAGGACTTGGGCTGGAGCGTCAACACCTACGGGGTGGGCGGGCTTGCCGCGCTGCTTAAGGGGGTAACGGAGGCGGAGGCGGACGCGAAGGTCGAGGAATACGCCGGCAGGTACGACATAAACACGAATAACTTGGACGCGGTCAGGTATCAGGCGAAGCTCGAAGTCGCGCTGGAGCGGATGCTTACCGAAGGCGGATTCAACGCGTATACGGACACGTTCGAGGACCTTTACGGGCTGGAGCAGCTTCCGGGGCTTGCGACGCAGAATCTGATGGACAGGGGCTACGGGTTCGGCGCGGAAGGGGACTGGAAGACGGCGGCGCTTTGCGCTGTGATCGGGGCGATGTCGAAGGGGCTCGACGGAGGGCATTCGTTCATAGAGGACTATACGTACCACCTTGAGCCGGGGAACGAGGCGGTATTGGGCGCGCACATGTTGGAGGTTTCGCCGGCGATAGCGGCGCGCAGGCCGAGGATAGAGGTGCACCCGCTGGGGATAGGCGGAAAGGACGACCCGGCGAGGCTGGTGTTCGAGGGGAAGAAGGGCAGGGCGCTGCTTACTACGATAATCGACATGGGCGGCAGGTTCAGGATGATCTCGCACGACATACGCGCGATCGAGCCAATGGGAAAGATGCCAAACCTTCCGGTCGCGAGCGTGATGTGGCGACCGGAGCCGGACATGGTGACGGGAAACGAGGCCTGGATACTCTGCGGCGGCACGCACCACAGCGTCATCTCGTACGATTTGACCGCGGAGCACATGAGAGATTTCGCGGAGATAATGGGCATCGAGTTCATACATATAAACGCCGGCACGACCATCCCGGAGCTGAGGGACAAGCTCGCGGCCGGAGACGTTATCTGGGGCAGGTGAACATCACGAAGCCGCGGCGCTTGAAGGAAGGCGGATACTATGAGATGTCCGCCTTTTTTATTGCCGCGAGAATAGCGCAAAAATCCGTTTTATCATCAAAAACGGCGCAGGCGCAGGTTTGAAAAACATCTAATCCGTTTATATAAATAACAGGTGAATCATCCGAAAAGGCAAACCCGTTGAAAAGCGGGGACGCAAAGCCAAGGGTCTAAAGCCAAACGGGGCTATGACAGCCGGTTGCCGAAGAAGATCTAAGTCAAGGGTCTTTATGTCTTCCGTTCGGCGGCCGAGCCGGATGGGAGACATATTTATTTTCACACTAAAACGCCTTTCCGAAAGAAAAAGGAGGGTTGTATGAAAGCAAAAAACAAACTATTAAGCCTCGTTTTCGCGATTTCTTTTCTCCTATGCGTTATCGGGATACAGATGATCTTGATTTCAAGCACAAACGCGGAAGGCGAGCAAGAAAGCGAAACGCCAAAAAGCGAGACGACGGTACAAGCTTCAAATCCCCCCGCCGTACAGACTGTCGGAAAGATCGTAAAATGCAAAAATTACATTTACGTATATAAATCGGCGAGCTTATCGTCGAAGAAGCTGGGGAAAGCCGTAAAAGGCGCGGAATATGTGATAAATACGGATTTCAAAAGCGGCAAATGGTATAAGATAGATTATAAAGGCAAAACGGGTTACGTCAGGAAATACTATGTGTCCGTTTCAAAAAAGCCGGCCGAATCGCCCGAACAGACCGGAACTCCCGCGGAACCGCCTTCCGAAACTCCTAAGCCGACTGACGGATGGTATACGGTAGACAACGCCGCGTTCGGGATCGACAGCACGGGCGCGAACGCGCGCGCGACGACCGACGGTATAAACAACGCGCTGAGATGGGCGAAGGAGCAAGGCTATAACAAAATAAAATTCGTTCCCGGCACGTATATGATACAGTGCAAGTGGAACAACCGCTTCATACAGCCGACGGACGGCATTCTCGTTCCGTCCGGCCTTACGCTCGACCTTACCGGCTCGACGTTTTCGATCGAGCCAAACGGATATGCCGCGTACTGCGTTTTCGCGATCGTGAACAGCAGTAATATTACTATCAAAGGCGGGACCATAATCGGGGACGTAGGGAAACATAAATATACGGCAAGCAAGGATTCGCCAACTCACGAGTGGGGGTTCGGCATCATCGTATCGGCCGGAACCGACGTTACGATAAAGGGAGTGACGATCAAGAAGACGACCGGCGACGGTATAATACTCGAAGGATCGTACGACTATATCAAAAACGGAGGCAGGGAGTCCTCGAACGTGAGGATCACCGGCTGCGACATATCGAACTGCCGGAGGCAGGGAATCAGCGTAGTGGGGGCGGTAAACAGCGAGATCGACAACAATAAGATATACAACATAAGCGGCACCGACCCGCAGTACGGGATAGACGTCGAGCCGGAGCTCGATTACAGCGTTACGGGCTTGAAGATACATTCAAACACGATCTATGGGTGCAGCGGCGGCGCGATAAGCTGCTGCAAGGGCGCGGGATACGAGGCTTATTCGAATGTCTGCACGGGCAACAATATGCTCGCGGTGTTTTGCTCCGACGTTAAGATCTATAAGAACACGATAAACGACAGCTTCATAAGAATCTATCCGTCCGCGACGAACGTGACGGTAGCGGAAAACATATTGGACGACAAGAGCTGGATATATAACGGCTAACGGGACATCGAAACTTAGGAGCCGCAAAAGGGCTCCTTTTTATGTAAGCGAAGATATTTGCAAACGCCGGTCTGCGGGTATCGCAAGGCCGTTACCCCCTTAAATGCGCCAGTTTCCACAACGCTTTCGCGAGCCGGCGGCTGACGCAGAGCGCAAGCGCAAACGGTTTGTAAAGCCTGGGCGCGCGCGAAAACAGATAGGATAAAACGCCCGATCTTATACGGTTCAAATCACCGCGCGTCAGATCGTATCGCGCGGAGGAATGAAGCGAGGATATGAAAATATAAACGGCGGCGGTTATGAACTGGTTTTGAGCGGTTCGGTAAAGCCCCGGGAAATACGCGCGCGTAAAGTCCGCGGCGGCGCGGCGCGCGTCGACGAGCGTGGCTTTGCGCGGCGAGAATCCGGAAGCCGTCGCGCCGCCCGATGAAATAACGTACCGGCAGCGCGCAGCCGGATCGAATACGATGTTGCGCGCATACCGAAGGCATTCGAAAAAACACAGCAGGTCTTCGCATATGTGTATTTTTTCGTCCAGCCTTACTCCCTTCTCCGTAAAAAGATATGACCTGAACAGCTTGTTGAACAGGTAGCCCCCGAAACTGTCGTTTTTGAGCGCCTCGCGGCAGGCTTCGAACGGATTAAGCGTCCGGACGTCCGCGCGGCATGCGGCCGGCGGTTTTTCCGGCGCGCCCGCGACCTCGCATATCCGCTCTATGCCGCATACGGATATGTCCGCGTTCCCTATAAGCCCGATAAGGCGCGCGTACATATCTTTTTCCACCCGGTCGTCGGCGTCCACGAAACCGAAGAACTCCCCCCGGGCGAGCGATATGCCCGTGTTCCGGGCGGCGGAGACGCCCCTGTTTTGCGTGTGTACGGCGCGGACCCTGCGGTCGGACGCGGCGTATGAATCGATGATCGCTCCGGTGCCGTCCGTGGAGCCGTCGTCTACGACGATAATCTCGATATGCCGGTAGTCCTGCGAGAGTATGCTGTCCATGCATCCTCCTATCGTCTTTTTGGCGTTATATACCGGAACGATGACGCTTATCATATCCATGATATTTCCTCATGCGGCGGATCGCGCGCGGTCCGCGTGTTTAAGAAAGCGTTTTACGAGTCTCCTGAAACCGTCGTTTGAGAACCACAGCCCGGCGGCGGCAACGCCCGCCGAAACGGCTGAGCATACGGCGGCTTTAGCCGCGAACGCCCCCCAGCCTTCCGAAACGGTCAAAACCGCGCCGGAAAGCAGCCCCGAAGCGAAATAGGAAGCGGCGCAGATCGACGCCGCAATAATCATATCGGAATAAAGCGTGAGCTTTCGCCCGAAAACCTTAGAGTATACGAGCGAAAAGTTCATCGGCTGCAATATCAGGTACGTCGCCGAAACGGTGCCGATAAGTACGCCGGTTATGCCGAGAGGCGCGGCGAGCGCGACCGAAAGCGCTACGTTTACGGCAGCCTGCGCTATCGTGAAATTCTTCGATTCCGCGTAAAGCCCTTTCGCGTCTCTCGCCGCGTATACGGCGGGCATTATGAAGCTGTCCGCGAGTACAAGCGCGAACAAAACAAGAGTCGCCCAGCCGACGCGGTATTGCGCGCCGATCCAAAGGCTGACGAACGGGTTCGCCATCTGAAGGAACACGGGCACGATGACGCAGACGCAAAAGAACGAAAACCCGAGCAGTTCCCGGAACGCCGGATAGCTGTCCTCGTCGCCGCGGGTGATCTTTAAAGCGAGGCTTGCTCTCATGCCTTCAATCGTACGGCCGATAACAAGCGCCGGATAGGATATAAGAGCGGTATAAGAGCTCATTATCGTTACGTTTTTAAGGGTGCTTAAAAGCGACAGGACGACGTTGTTCGAGTTGCTTGTCGCGATCGAGGTTATCTGGTGCGCATAGACGGCTTTCGTGAGTCCGGACGGCGCGTATTCGGGAGGCGTTTTGAGATTGAAGGACGCGCCGAAATAGCTTCGGATAAGGCGCAGGTAGACGAGCTTCGTAAGCGCGAGGTATGCGAAATTCACGCAGAGTATAAGCGGCAGAGGGAGCGCGGTGAATATAATCAGCAGGACCTCGGTCGCTACGGACGCGCAGTCCTTGATTCCCTCGACGGCGAATATCACGTATTTCTTTTCTTTTATGTCGATCAGGCAGCGTTCGGGCAGCGTATAAAAATACGGGACGGTTATGCGCAGCCCGATAGCCGCGAGTATCATGGCCGTATCGATAAAAGCGGCGCCCTTGTTCACCAACAGCGCCGAATAGACGGGGATGACCACGAGCGAAACGAGAAGCATCTTGCCCGACACTTTTATCATGCTTTGCTTCAGCCCGCAAAAAAGCGAGGAAACGCGCCCGTATTCCCCTTCGGAAAGCGGCGAGTACATCTTATACTGGTAAGCGGCGCTCATTCCGGACTGGAAAAGCACGAGATACGCGCTTATCTGAAGCGCGGCCTGAACGACGCCGTTTATCTCGGCGCCGTATGCGCCGATGATGACGCTTACGCGGTAAAAGCTCAAAGCGCCCTGAACGAGCGCGATGACCGTTACCGAGAATACCGTTTTTATACCCGTCTTAGTCTTGCTCAACCGTTTTTCCCCGCGCCTTTTCTCGAATCACCGATTCGTATATACTAAAAGTCCGCTCCGTCGCGTAAGGCGCCGTATAGTCCCGCGCGCTTGCCCTCGCGTTCCCTTTCAGGCGCGAAAGCTCTTCCGGGTTCTCGTACAGGTATAAAATCCGCCCGGCCATGTCCTTCGCGTTATCTACGAGGAACCCGTTTTCGCCGTCCGAAATGAGGTCCGTATGCCCCCTGACCCGGGTCGCGACGACGGGCAGAGAAACGCAGAGCGCCTCGACGACGTTTACCGGCAAGCCTTCCTGGAGCGCGGACGAAACCGCGATGTCGGCGGATTGGAGCAGCGAGTCCATGTCGTCCCTGTACCCTAAGAGCCGCACGGTTTTTTCGAGCCCGTATTTTTCGATAAGCCTCCCGTATTCGGCCCGGGCCGGGCCTTCTCCGGGCAGCAGAAGCAGCAATCCGGGTATCCTGTCTTTAAGAAGTCCTGCGGCCTCGATGAGCATTTTCTGGTTCTTCCTGCGGCTTAATTCGGCCGCGAATACGAGGACGAACGCGTCTTCGCCGATGCCGTTCTTTTCACGCGAAGCGCGTTTCGATTCCGCGGTCTGAGGATAAAAACGCGAACCGTCGACGCCTACGCCGGGTACTTTGCAGTATCCGCCCGGCTTGAACCGGAAGCGCGAGACTGCTTCGAAATCCTCTTCGTTTATCGTTATCAGACGGTCGGTATATCTGCAAAGATACTTCTCGATATTTCTGAATACGAAGGAACGAACCGCGGGCGCTCCCCTGTAAAAGTGAAAGCCATGCGCGGTGTAGATTACGGCGGTCCCGCGCTTTCGCGCGTTGCGCGCGGCGAGCCTCGTAAGCACGCCGACTACCGGCGTATGGCAGTGTATTATATCGTAGCCGTTGCGCTCTATTATCTTTTTCAGCGTCCTGTAACACTCGATATTCCTTGCGGAAAGCGGGCTTCTGGAAAAAGGGATGTCGTAATGGATGTCCGAAAGCGGGCAGGGATTTGGGCCGTTCGCGGCGGTATGCACCTCGAACCCCTTTTCCTTGAAATATTCGAGGTACGGCACATGAAAAGCCGAAAGATGGGCGCTGACCGAAGCGCTAAACAGCGCCTTCATAGCATCCGGCTCCGGCGGCCGGTTTTAAGATCGCAGACGACGGCGCTTTTGACGTCCGAACCGCCGCGCGCCCGAACCGCGGTTTCGCGGGGGACGGGGGCGCTTTTTTGAAGCTGCGCGCTGCGGTAGATGTCGAACCGCTCTATGGCATTATCGTCGTCCGGAATGACGTCTTTGTGCGAGAACACGACGAAAAACGATTTCAAGAATATTTTCAGGTCGAGAATAAAAGATACGTTGTCGGCATATCGCACGTCGAGGGCGAAACGTTCGTCCCAGTTCAGGTTCGCCCTGCCGTTTATCTGGGACAGTCCGGTTATCCCGGGGCGCACGTTGAAACGCCTGCGCTCCGTTTCGTTATACCACTCGTAATATGAAAGCAGCAGCGGGCGGGGCCCTATAAGGCTCATTTCGCCGCGCAGTATATTGTAAAACTGAGGGATCTCGTCGAGGCTCAACTTGCGGATTATTTTGCCGGTACGGGTCAGCGTATCGGGAGACGGATGGATCTGCCTGCCGCACATCTCGCTTTTCATTGTCCGCAGCTTATAGATGGTAAAAACGGCGCCGTTTTTACCGTTGCGCTTCTGAGAAAAAAACACGCTCCCTTTTGGGTCTTCGAGCTTTATCGCAATGACGCAGATAAGAAAGACCGGCAGGACGATTATAAAAGCGATCACCGCGAACAAAATATCGAACGCGCGCTTGACGTATTTATCGTAAATGCTCCTTTTTTTCATCTAAAACACCGCCTCGTTTTTCAGCAGGGTATACAGCTCAAGGTTCTTTGATCCGCCGCCGCTGCGTATCCTCGAATAAAGCACCGCGTCGCGGCGAAACCCCGCCCGCGTTACCGCCTCCGCGGCCTCCGAATCGCCTTCGATGCAATAGAACGCGATATGCTCCATCCTCATCTGGTCGAACGCGTTTTTTGACAGCGCTTTGATCGCTTCCGTCCTGTATTTTTTCCCGCGCTCCCCCGCGCCGGCGGCTGCCCAGACCGTAACGCTCCCGTTCCTGTAATCTATATCCCTGTAAGCGCACAGCCCCACGGTTTTACCCGCGGCCCTGACCGCGAAGCAATACGCGTTCTTGCAGCACGCGGCGGTAGAGAGGCAGCACGGAAACTCGGGCGGCGGTTCTTTCGAAGGGCAGGCGAAGTAATACCGCTCGGTTTCAAACCCGCCGAGTATTTTTCTTATCGTTTCGCAGTCCTGCGTTTCGACGGCGGTCAGCTCGACCCCGTTCCCCCTGATGTTCAAATGCCCGCCATTTCCTTTCGAATAGTTTCATAATGTTCGCGGGAGCACGACCAAAGCACGAGATCGTGTCTTTGCCCGTTCTTATATACGGCGCTTCTTTGCACCCCTTCGTATGCGTAACCCGCTTTTTCCATTATCCGCCTCGAACCCTTATTGCTCTCAAGGTGGTTGACGGTTATGCACTCGATCCCGATCTCCTCGAACAGGTACCGCGTGACCGCGCATACGGCGCTGTACGCGTAAGATTTGCCCTGGTAGGCGGCGGCTATCTTGTAGCCGAGTTCCCCGGTTTTATTCGCCTTATCTAATTTGCCGAGCAGTATCGTGCCAACCGGACGCCCTTCTGCCTCGATGATGAAGCGGTACGCGTTTTCGACCGGGTACGTTTTTTCGAACCATTCGCGCTGCGCCTTTGCCGATACCGGAAACCCGTAGCTTACGACGGAATATCCGATATCCGGATCGTTCATCATGTCCCGCAAGAATTCAAGATCCCGCTCCTCGACCGGCCGAAGATTGACCGGGCCGTATGAAATCATGTGTCCCCCGTTCATCCGCATACGGATCTGTACTCGGGGAAGAAGCCGGGCGCCGGAGCGAATCCCGCTTCTTTCCCGCGCATGTCGAGCAGGTATTTATATTTCTCAGCGTCAAATATCTTTCTGCCGGCGAAAAACCGGAGGCTGCCGCCGGCGTTGAAATTGGTTTTAAACCTGTAAAGGCTGTCTTCGCTCGCGCCGACGCCTCCGCCCAAATGCAGCGATTTAAAACCGTTGCTCGCTCCCCATAAAGCGGTCTCGTAATACATGAATGCGACGGGGGAGAGGTTTAAGTATCTTTCGTCGTACGAAGTCAGGTGCAGATGCATTTTTGAATTACAGTGCAGCAATATCTCCATCGCTATTATCTCGCCGTTCAGTTCCGCATAGAAAATAAGGCAGTTGTCCTTTAAGCCTTCGTAAACGCTTCTGTAATGGTCTTCTTTGAAGTAATAATACTTCTTTGCGTTATTCCTGTCCATCGTCGGCTCGTACAGCTCTTTGAACTTAAGGAAAAGCTCCCACGCATAACCCGAACGTATCATGATGCCCGCCGATTTGGCTTTCCTTATGCGGTTTCGCGTCCTTGCTTTTATGTTCGCGTCTATAACTTCGGGCGACGAAAGATCTACGCTTACCGTGCTTCCCATGCCGGTCATCCCGTACATCGGTTCGAGGCCGGAATGGTTGCCAAGAAGCGGGTGGAACCTTACGAATTCGCTGACTATGTTTTCGCTCCGGCAATATTGCGAGTATTCCTCGTCAAGCGCCGACACGGCCGTTTCGCCGCCGTCTCCCTCGATCAGGAAACCGCCGTAGCCGTAAGGAGTAGAAAGGTCGAAGAATGCGCCCTTTTCGAGCGCGGCAAAATCCGCGCAGTCCGATATGTCGCGCTTCATCACGACGTTCGCCGCCCGCGTACCGCCCGACTCGAAATAAATAAGGAGCGGTTCTCCGTCGCCGTGTATCTTGAACGCCTTTGCGTATTGCGGCAGGTAATACACGTCGTGATCTTGGAAAGCCGTTATTATGCGTTCCCATTCATTCTGTTTGTCGAGCCCGAAAGCGCGGATCATAGGCACACCCCATACCTTGTAATAAACAAAAACAAAGGCGCCGAAACAAATACGCATCGTTTTAATTATCTTTATATATAATCGGTTAAAAGAGGGGCGTCCCTTAGGCTTATCTTCCCTGTATAAACCTGCTGAAAAGATCGAACTGGTTGTTGTAGGCGCGCGTATCCGCCGCCTGACGGTATATCCGTATGAATCCGGACTCGATAATATTGTCGTAAATTTCCACTCCGGAACACATCACGGCCGAAATGCTCCCGCCGTGGCACTTGTTCGCGAAAACGGAGTAGTCCGAACCGCCGTGGCATATTATCGAGCCTCCGGCGCAGCCGTATATCAGATTCTGGTAGATTTTAAGGCCGGAAACGGGGTGGTCGAACTCAGGCTCCAAGTCGATCCCCGACTGCGGCTCCGTACCGTTTATGCCGTGTATCGTGTTTTGGGCTATCTCGCCGTTTACCGCCCCGACGACGCTTATGCCCTGACGCCTGCAGTTGGATATGTCGCAGCCGTAAATACTTACGCCGGAAGAAACCGTTCCGCCGTCTAAGACGGCTTTGTACGAGCCTTCGACTATTATCCCGTCGCCGGTCATGTCGATTATAGTCACGTCCTGTATCGTTATGTCGCAGCTTGCGCAGACGCAGATTCCAAAGCCCCATTCGTGAGAGGGCGAGGCGGGGTCCGGCGAATAGACATGGCCTTCCCTGTCTCCTATAAGCGTCCCGCCCAATATGCGCACGCCGCTTTGCCCGACTATCCCGAAGACGCAGTAGCAGGGGCTTCCGTTCGGCTCGATAAGAAAGACCGAACCGCTAAGGTCGAGCGTAAGTCCGGACGGGACGAGTATCCCGTCGTTTGGAGCGGAAAAACGGTCGTTCCAGCGGCATTGTATCAGATAAGTGCCGCGCTCGAACCGCACGAACCCGTACCCGCTTTCCTTCGCGTAGCGAAGCGCCTCGTTTATCCCGTCCGTCGTAGCGCGCGCGTCGCCGCCGGAGGCGTTTATCCCGAACCGCGCGTTGTCGATGGTGAACCATTGCGCCTCGGGAGGAACTTCGTATTTTTCGACCGGATAGCTTTTCAGGCGTTCCGCCGGAAGCGTATAGAAGCCCGTCCCGCGCCACAGGAAAAACAGCGAAACGGCTGCGACGGCCGATGCGGCTAATACCGCGAAAATGATTTTTTTGTTTTTAGACAGTTGATTCACCTATCCTTCCGGTTCAGCCTTTTCGAGTATACGTATCTGCCGATAATGCAGGGATAATTGACGGGATGAAGGGCGCTCCGAAAAAGCGGCGAGCCAAGAGCCTCTTTGAGCGATGCTTTCTTTGCGAGGAGCGATTTTACGGCGATAACGAACGACCTTCTTAAAACAGCGCGTTTGAACATGCTTTCATCGAAAACTTTGTAAACTTCGTTCGCGCCGAGCAGTTTTTGCGCCCATTCTTGCGTTTCATCCAGGCTCTCAGGGATCATCTCGTTGCAGAAACGGTAATGCACTTGCGTTTCGCGCTCATCGGGTATGATGCCGATTTTCGAAAGCATCCGGGCGCGGACCCTGTTCGCGCCCGCGCGCTGAAGCTCCGCCGAGGCGGCCGAAACCTGGCCTTCGCGCGCGCGGTACAAAAGAAGCGTTTCGGGGTATTCGCGTATGTTCCCCAAAAAGACGCACCTCGACCATAGCTCGTAGTCTTCGGCGGCCTTGAACGAATCGTCCTCGCAATAACGCAGCGCGTTTTTTTTCAAAAAGGACGCCCGAAACATCACCGTCGGGTGGAATACCGGACAGACGAAGAACATCTCCGCCGCCATCTTTTGCGGGTTCAACAGTCCCGCGGCGTAAACGCCCTTCTTCGCGCCCGTGAACCGAGCGCGCGCGCAAAGCATGTCCGTATCGTCATGCCGCATTAAAAAACGCGCCTGTTTTTCGATCCTGCGCGGGAGGCATACGTCGTCCGAGTCCATGCGCGCGATGAATTCGCCGTCCGCCGCTTCTATCCCTCTGTTGAGCGTATGCGCCACATGCATGTTCTTATCGTTGCGCAGCAGTTTTATACGGGCGTCGCGGTACGACCCGATTACCTCCAAATCGTTTCCGTCCGACGCGTCGTCGACGATTATAAGCTCTATGTTAGGATATGTCTGTGAAAGCACGCTTTCTATCGCGGCTCTCAAATATTTTTCCGGCGTGTTGTAATTCGGCATGACGACCGAAACGAGAGGATCGCATTTCATTTAAAAAACCTTCCGGTCTATATATAATGCGGCGGGAAGAAAATCAAACAAAAATCACAGCAGCCCCGCGAAATACGCGTCGAATATGCTTTTGTAAGGAAGCACGTCCCCGTAGTTTTTGATAACGGCGTTGTATATCCACAGCCCCGCGATGACCGCGGCGACATAAGCCCCCATGCCGTACTGGGCGCGGCGCGTTCGCATGCAGCGCACGAGCGAAGGGAGAAGGACCATCCATGAAACCGCGAAATAAAGCGCGAGCCGGTTGAAAACGTCGTACACATACCCTAAGTGGCTGAACGCGAGCTCGAATACCGTCATGAATATCCAGAAATAATTGCGCTCGTCGTGCTCGACCAACCTTCTGCGGAACAGCAATACGGGTACGATTATCGGCAGGCGCAGGATCAGCAGCCCGTAGCTCAAATAGGCTCCCTCGGCCGTGTTTACTGCGAGCGTGTTCAGCAGAGGAAGCCCCTCGAAAAAGCGGCGGAAGAACAGCAGACCGAATATGATAAAAACGAGCAGCGAAAATAAGGCCATACGCGCGATATTATGCGGGCGGTTCCGTTTCCTGAATATCCAGAACGGCAATACGACGAGAGCCGTATAATGAAAAGAAACCGCGAGCAAAAGCCATAACGCGGCGGCTCCGAATCTGCCTTGGAACATATGGCGGGACGCGTAAAACGTGATCGCGACGGCTATCATCTGGCGCATTATATTGAAAGTCGCGCCGTAAAGGAGGCAAAGAAAGACGAGCACGGCGAGCATCACCGAAGACTGCTCATTGTAATCCTCGATAGCGCGATAAAAAAACGACAGAGTAAAAAGAGCCGACAGCGCGAAAACCGGCAAATACGACGAGAACAGCGCTTTCGAGAAAAAATTCAGCAGTATGAAAGACGGCTCCGTGACGGAAAGCTGGTTTATGAACGAAGGAAGGTCGCCTATGCTGTTCAGAGAGTAATAGAGGCTTACGTATGTGGGGTAATCCGTCCCCGTCTGCCACCTGAACGACGCGAGGAGCAGCGGTATAAGCAGAGATAGAATCCAGAAAACGCGGTTCGGGCGGCTGTACTGCGTTACCGAAGGCGCGAGAACGGCGGGCTTTACGCGGCGCGAATAAATCTGCGCCGCGCCCGCGAGAGCGGCGCAGCCCAAAAAGCAGACGACGTATAGAATTATCGAATCTGCGTACCCCGTCATAGCGCGTCCTTACCCGAGGCCGTACAGCCTCATATAGACCCCGACATTATCCGAAACGTCATGGCCTTTCTTCCGAAGGGCGGCAAACCGCGTATCCTCGTCCGGGCGTTTTGAAGACGAAACGATCTCTCTCGCGCGCAAAAGCCATTCATGCGCTCCGTCGCGCAGGCTCATCCGGAAAAAGAGCCCCAAGCCCATGTCCGCCTCCGCGGGGACGCAGGACGCGGCGAGGACCGGCGTTCCCGCGGCCTGCGCTTCCGCGCAGACAAGCGAAAAGCCTTCGGACAGCGACGGAACGACCACAATATCGAAGCATTGCATCAAAAGCGCGGCGTCCTCGCGCGTACCCAAAAAAACGCACCGCCCGCTTACGCCCGAGGCGTCGCTTTCTTTTTTCAGGCAGTCCGCCAAAACGCCGTCGCCCGCGAACGCGAACCGGAAACCGTCTCCCGCGGCTGCCGATTCCTTCGCCATTTCGATGATGAATCCGGGATTTTTTTCGGGGCTGAGCCTGCCGACATAACCGATAAGGATCTCGCGGCCGCAAGCGCCCAATTCGGCGCGTATCCGTTCCTTGTCCCGCGCGGGGATATCCGCGAACCCCGAAAGTTCGACGCCGTTTTTGATAAGCGTCACCTCGCCTTTTTTTACCGCCCGTCTGCCGAAAAGCGCCGCCGCCGCGTTTTCGCTGCACGCGCATTTGCGCGTGGCGTACAGGTTTATCACGAATCTCCCGATCAGCCGTTTCGCGAGGTACGCGGCGGAGCGCAAAGACCGCGTGTCCGTATGCGCGTGACAGATCCGCAAAGGGACGCCCGCCTTTTTCGCGGCGGCCGCGCAAAACCCTCCCTGATGATCGGTATGCGTATGCAACGCTATATACGGCCCGTTGTCGCGGATTATGCGGTATATTGTGTTCATGAACCGGAACACGCCGACCCGGGTCATGAGCGGCACTTTAAACACCCTGCCGCCCATTTCTTCGATCTCGCGGCTCAGGTCGTCGTTTCCCCGATCGTGCGCCACGAAATCGAACCGGAGCTTTTGCCTGTCGATACGGCGGTACAGGTTCATAAGCGCCATCTCGACGCCCGCGCGGGACGTCGAGGCTACGACATGGAGAACTCTTTTTTGTTCAGGCATCCGGATCCGCCTCCCTGTAACCGCCCGTCCTGCGCTGCAGGAAACGCTTCATCCTGCGGGGAAGCATGCCTACCGCGACGGGCTTGAATACGTAAGCAAGCCCCGCGGGCAGCAGCCCAAGCTCCTTAAAGCCCGCCCAGCGCACTTTCGCCTCGCTTATCCGGGCGCCGAAGCTTACCGGCTTTGGCTCGCGGCTTTCATAGTAATAAAGAAGGGGCTCTTCGAAGTTATATCCGGTATACCCTTTCGCGTACATGCGCATGAAAAGATCGTAGTCTTCGGCGCGCAGAGTGTCGCGGCATACGCGGTATCCCCCCACCGATATAAGAGCGTCCCTTCGCATCATAACGGCAGGATGCAAAAAACAGCTCCCCCAGAGAAAATCTTTTTTTTGCGGCCGTTGTATGCAGCCGCGGAACCCCCATTCGCCTTTTTCGTCGAAGAGCACGCAGGAAGAGCTTACGATAGCGTATTGCGCGTTGGATTCGAGGAACGCCGCCTGTTTTTCGAAACGCCGCGGGAACGAGACGTCGTCGCCGTCCATACGGGCTATGTATCCGCCGCGCGAAAATCCGAGCGCTTTGTTGAGCGAAGCGGCGAGACCGCGGTTTTCACGGTTGGAATATACGCGTATCCTCGCGTCCCGCCTTGCCCAGTCCGCGAGTATCTGCGGAGTGCCGTCGGTCGAAGCGTCGTCTATTACGATCATTTCCCAATCGGTAAAAGTCTGTTCGGCTATCGAGCGTATGCTTTCCCCGGCGCTTTTTTCGTTGTTGTAAACCGCCATCAGCACGGATATCCCGGGCGTCATCGCTCCTCCGTCAGACCGCATTGGATTCTATCGGAAAGTAATATTCCGAGTAATGCTTGTCCGCGTCGTTCCATACGCAGTAGATATGGCTGGCGCCCGCGCGCGTAAGTAGCGAGACGGCGGACTGCACGTCCGTGTATTTCGTTTTTCCGTACTGGCATACGAGCAGCGTCGAATCCATGTTTTTCACGAGCATCGAGCATTGTACGTTTTCGAGCAGCGCCGGGCTGTCGAACAGTATAAGATTGAATTCTTCCGCCGCGAGAGGCAAAAGCGACAGGACAGAATCGACAAGCGATATTTCGCTCTCGGATTCGTTCCAGCGCAGCAGGAATTCGTATACTCCGGGGTAAACGGGCCGGAGCTCCGGTTCCGGCGCGGGAGTGCCGGGATCTTTCTGAAGCGTCACTATGAGGATATTCTTCTTCAGCGACGAAATTATCTTCGCTATGTTGAGCGCGACATCTCCCGTGCCGCAGCTTCCGACGGGCGAAGTGCACATGACGAATTTTTTGTCATGCTCCTCCATCAGCCGGTTTAAGTACAGCGATATCGGAAAGAACTGTTTGTCCGGCCTGCCGGAAGGCGCGTCCGGGTTCTCCCGCCTTGCGATCGCTCCGATGACGCTTACGTTCCCGCCGTAATCGACCGATTCAAGGATGAACACCCGTTTGTCCGAGACCCCCAAAAGGAGCGAGAACCCTGCGCCAATAAACAGTCCCGCGAGAACGCCCAATATGAATATCTGAAAATACGGCACCGACGCGGATAAAGGCCGCGCGTCCGCCGCCGAAACCGTATCGAGCCACCGGACGGCCACCGCGCCTGCGGAATACGGCACGGCGAGCTCAATGTTTGCGCGAAGCGCGCTCATTATCTGCGCGGCCTGCTCCCTGTCTGCCCAAACAAGGCTTATTCTCACTGTCGCGCTGTTTAGATCGGTGTCCACGGAAATCGCGTCCGCGAGATTATCGGCGGAAACGAATCCGAGCGAATTTGCGGTCGAGCTCAGCACCTCGCCGTTTTTTACAAGCGAACCGTAAAGGCCTAAGCCCGAAGGCGAGGCCTGGCCGCTGTCGATGCCGACCGGTATGAACGTTGACGTAACGCTGTACATCGAGCCGTATCTGTACCAGAACAGGTAAAGAAAAACGGCTGCGAAAAGCGCGGCGAATATTACAAGCCAATACCATCTGCGCAGGATAAGCCCGATAAATTTCTTCGCGGAACCGCGCGTCATCTGGCGATATTGTTCCATTGGTCCCCCCCTCCATGTCATTCGGCGTACGAGATATTTTTTAAAGACGGTATGAGCGCCTTCATCCGCTCGTATGCCTTGGAAAAATCCTTCGCGTTTATTTCGTCGCAGAGCCTGTCAAGATCGGGCTTTATGTTCCCCGCCGGCTCCGCATCCCGTTTTAAAACGAATATCTTGTCGAGCGCCGTTTTGTCCACGGTTTCTTCCGACAGGCTCAGCTCTTCGTACAGCTTTTCTCCGGGACGCAGGCCGACGATCTCTATCTTTATATCCTTTTCCGGTTCAAGCCCGGAAAGCTTTATCATCGTAACCGCGAGATCGTATATCTTTACCGGTTCGCCCATATCGAGCACGAACACTTCCCCGCCCTTAGATATCGAACCCGCCTGAAGGACGAGCTGGACAGCTTCGGGGATCGTCATAAAATAGCGCCTTATGTCCTTGTGAGTGACTGTCAGCGGGCCTCCCTCCCGCAGCTGCCTCTGGAATATGGGGACGACGCTCCCGTTGCTGCCCAGCACGTTTCCAAACCTGACCGCCGCGAAAACGGTCCCGCCCGGCGCGTTTTTTTCCTGTATTATCAGCTCCGCTATCCTTTTCGTCGCGCCCATTATGTTTGACGGGTTCACCGCTTTGTCGGTCGATATCATTATGAATTTCTCGGCGCCGCTCGAGGCGGCTATATCGGCCGCGTTCTTCGTTCCTATTATGTTGTTGACAAGGGCTTCCCTGAAATTGAGCTCCATCATCGGAACGTGCTTGTACGCCGCGGCATGGAAGACGATCTGCGGCTTGTATTGCGCAAAGACCGCGCTTAAAAGGTCGCGGTCCCTGACGGAGCCGATGCACGTGACGAAAGACGATTCCCTGTATTTGCGGCGCAGCTCCATCGCGGCCTCGAACAAGCCGTTCTCGTTGATGTCGAGCATTATCAGCTGTTTCGCGCCGTAATTGAGTATCTGCTTGCAAAGCTCGGAGCCGATAGAGCCGGCGCCGCCTGTCACCAACACGGTTTTGTTCCTTAAGAACACGCTCAGGCTCTCGAGGTCGAGCCGCACGACGTCGCGCTGAAGCAGATCCTCGACGCGGACCTCGGTTATGGTCGATTTGGCGAGGCTCTCGAAAGCAAGGTTCGACATGTTGCCGAAGCGTTTGACGGTGCATCCCGCCTGGCAGCAAAGGTTGAATATCTCCCGTATCGTGCTGTTGTCGACGAAAGGTATCGCGATTATTATAGTCTCCGCGCCGTATTTTTTAGCCGCGTACGGAAGCGCGAGGCGCGGCCCGACTACGGGCAGCCCCTTTATCTTTTTGCCTTCGAGAGCGGGATCGTCGTCTATGAACGCCACGGGGCGCATCTTTTTCGAACTGTCCTGGAACAGCATGTTCGCGAGGTACTTGCCCGCGTCGCCCGCCCCGAATATGATCACGCGCTTTTCGTTCGAAGCGCGGTCTTTGAGCATATGCCGCCTCATGTAATATACCGAAACCGCGGCGAACCGGTAAAGGCCGCAGAGCGCCATCGAGTAAACCGCGATATTTATCAGGAATATATACGATACCGGACGCCCTAAGAAAATCATAAGCAAAGCGAAAAAGACATGGGATATGATTATCGCGGAGATAATCTTTAGCGCGCTGTAAAACGAATAATCGCCTGGAAGCTCGGCGTACGAGTTCATAAGCAGCAGGAAAAGCCCGGTGAACGAAGGGTACAGGATTACGATAAGGCGGCTTTCGGAAAGAAGACGCACGAAACCGTCGCCGGTCGCAAGCGCGAGGCTTACGACGATCGCGATGAAAAAGCAGACGGCGTCGAGCAAAAACATCAGGATTTTAAGCAAAAAACTTTTTTTGTCCCCCAAAAAAACGACCCCTTGATATATAAATTCGGCAATGCCGCCAAAACGCTTTCAGGATATATTAAACGGCTTTACGCCCGACATCGCGTACGTATCCGGTATGTCGAACGACACGCACTCGGGGCAGCGGCCGAAAACGAACCGGCAGAAATCGAGAGTAATGCTGTTCGAATCGTATATGTAATAAAAGCGCACGATTTCACCCTGCGAATCGAAGTAATAAACGTAAACCGTGCCGTCCTTATAGACGCGCACGTAATCCCGTAAAAAACCGTTTAAGATCTCGCTCCCCGCGTCCGCGGGTTTTCCGGACAGCGCGCCGGTAAAATGAACGTCGGGCGGCCCGATGCACTCAGAGTCCGGGTAATAAGTCTTATTCGTATCGTCAACGAATACGTGTTTCCCGGCCTTGTATATCTGCCTTAAGATATCCCCGTCGCGCTCGATTTCCACCGCGTAATCGTCGCCGGACATGGTGAACGAATATTTTGAATACGAAGCGCCCCGCCCGGCGACCGTCTTGACGACGCAATAGCTGTATTCGGGCGCCGATTCGAGTTTCGCGGCGAAATCATGGAACTTCTTTACCGCGGCGTCCGCCGCGGAGGGCGCAGGCGCGCCGGCGTTCGCGGGACGCAAATACGGCGCGGCGTAATACGCGGCCGCAGCCAATACGAGCAGTCCTAAAATTACAAACGCCACTCTCGCCCTGTTCATCTAATCACCATATTTTGCGCAGCGCGCCTTTTCGGACAGGCGCTTCTTTATTATCCCGATTATTCGAGACTGCGTTTTTTCGCTCATCGCCGACCCGGAAGGGAGGCATACGGCGCGCCCGAAAAGATAATCCCCTACCGGAACGGAGCCTTCCTCCGACCAGAAATCAAACCCGCGGTACGCCGGCTGGGAGTGCATCGGCTTCCAGAAAGGCCGCGACTCTATGTTTTCTTCCGAGAGCGCCTCGATTATATCTCCCGGCCCGGCTTCGCAGGACTCGCCGATCACCATTACGCTCAGCCAGCAGTTCGGCTCCGCGCCTGCGATAAGCGGGTTGAAGCTTACCGGAAAGCCGCAAAGCCCTTCTTTATATCTTTCCAATATCGCCCGCCGCGCGGCGACATACCTGTCCAAAGACTCCATCTGGCCTCTGCCTATCCCCGCGGTCACGTTGGACAGGCGGTAGTTGTAGCCTATATCCCTGTGCTCGTAATGCGGCGTTTTCTCGCGCGCCTGCGCCGCCCAATACCTTATTTTTTCGGCCGCCGCCCTATCCCGCAAAAGCGCCATGCCTCCGCCCGAGGTGGTTATGATCTTGTTGGCGTTGAAGGACAGCGCCCCGATATCCCCGAACGAGCCGCACTTTTCGTCTTTATACGAGGAACCCAAGGCCTCCGCCGCGTCTTCGAGCACCGGAACGCCGTAACGGCGGCATATTTCGAGTATGCGGCCGTAATCCGCGGGCAAACCGTACAGATCCACGACTATTACCGCCTTTGGCAGGCGGTTGCGGCTTTTATATTCCGCGAGCGCCTTTTCCAGCAGTACCGGCGAAATGCACCAGCTTTCCATGTCGCTGTCGATGAACACCGGCTCCGCGCCAAGATACATTATCGGGTTGCAGCTTCCGGCGAACGTGACGTCGGAGCAAAACACTGCGTCGCCCGCCGATACTCCCAAAGCCTTAAGCGCAAGGTGTATTGCCGCCGTCCCCGAACTCAAAGCCACCGCCTCGGGCATCCGGACGTAGCTTCTGACCGATTCCTCAAACTTGTCTATATTTTCCCCCAACGGCGCTATCCAGTTCGTCCGGAAAGCGCGCCTGACGTATTTCATCTCGGCGCCGTTCATATGGGGAGGGGACAAATAAACCCTTTTATTTCGAGTTTCCATATCGACCGAAAGCCGGATTATTATATCCGGATATATTATATATAGTTAAAAATGCATAAACCCCCTACTATATATAGTTATATTATAATGTATATATATGATGATGTCAAAGTTTTTTGTTCCATTTTCAGGGGAAATAACGAAGTATTCCGTAAAAACGGCATATTTTCGGCACGGTAATGAAATACGCCTATTGAAATGCGGCAATGATACATATATCATTAAACATAAGAATCTCCGTTAATATAAGCGCGTTGCAATATTGCCGTTTATCCGCGCCTGCGGACAGGAGGAAATTATGAAAAGAAGGGTTATAAAATTCTTCGCAGCGGTGCTGGTCTTTTTACTCGCGGTGTTTATGGGCGTTTCGGTGCTTATTACCCCGGCGCCCGCGGACGCCGGCGACACCGCCTTCTCGGCGTACAGGGCGGCGGAGCACATAAAAGTCATATCCGAATCGGTGCACACCATAAACGACCAGGCGGAGCTTGCGAAGATCCGCGTTTATCTGAAGCGTCAGCTTGAAAGCCTCGGGGCAAAAGTCGAGGAAAAGCACTACACCGTCGACGGGTACGACGTTACCAACGTTTACGGCACTTTTCCGGGCACGTCGGGGGACGACGCGCTCCTTCTCGTCGCGCATTACGATTCAAACCCGGGGCTTGGGACAGGCGAAACGCCGGGCTCGCACGGCGCCTCGGACGACGCTTACGGCATCTCGGTGATACTCGAAGCCTTAAGAGCGATAAAAGCGGCGGGGGAATTCAGAAACACGGTATACGTCGCGTTTACGGACGGAGAGGAAACGGACATGTTGGGCGCGAAGGCCGTTTCGGGGGATCCTTCCTTCGCGGGGCTTAAAGCCAAGGCGGTAATGAACATAGAGAGCAGGGGCCTTAGGGGACCGGCCGTTATGTTCGAGACGAGCGCGAACAACGAGGCGATATTCGCGTTTTACGCGGACAGGACAAAGCTTCCCGCTACGTGGTCTTTAGCGTCCGACGTATACCGGATAATGCCGAATTTCACCGACTTCACATCGTTTATCGAAAAAGGGATGACCGGACTCAACTTCTCAAATCTCGACAGCCTTTGGGAGAACCATACCAATCTCGACGTATACGAAAACATAAGCCTGTCGGCGGTTCAGGGCTACGGGGAGCAGATGCTGCCCGTAATCGAGGGCTTCGCGCGCGAAACGCTGCCCGAAAGCTTTGCCTCCGGCGGCGACATGGAGTTTTTCACCGTGCTTCCGGGAGTCGTCGTAAGATACCCGGTCAGTCTGAATATGATACTGCTTGCCGTCTCGCTGGCGGCGGTAACGGCATACATCGTGACCGCCGCGTTAAAGAAACGCATTAAGCCGGCAAGACTGCTGTTCGCGCTGGCCGCAATAGGTTTCGCGGCGGCGGCGGCGGTCGCCGGAGAGGCGGTATCGTACCTGCTGTCGCTTGTTTTCGGGATACCGTTCAAGCCTGCGAACATGCCTCAGGTACCGTTTCAGGGCGGGATCGCGATAATATTTGCCGCGCTTTTGGGTGCCGCGCTGTTCTTCATAATACGCTCAATGATGAAAAAGGGATGGAAATACGAAGAGCTTGCCGGAGGAACGCTTGCCGCGTTCCTGATTCTTCAGGCGGGCTTTACTTTTGCGCTTCCCGGAGGCGCGTTCCTGTTCGGCTGGGGCTGCCTGTTCGGCGCGGCGTTCGCGCTTATCGCGCTGTTCGTTCCCGCGTTTAAGTACCTGACCGGATTCGTCGCGGTCTGGATCGCGGCGCCCGTCGTCGTATTGCTTCACGTCGCGCTCACTATCGGCGCGTTGGGAGCGATACTGCTCTTCAGCGCGTTGCCTATGCTTTTGTTCCTGCCCGCGGCGGCTATCAATATTGCAGCTATCATGCCGCCGAGGCCTGTCCAAAACCCAATGAGGTAAGTTGACGGCTGAGGACGGTTGCTATGTCTTTCACAATTAAGTTTCCTTTTTGCTGCAGATGCTCATATATATTGCCATATTAGCAATATTATTACCCAATCACACTTCCATCAATAGCATTTATGGATAAAACACAGATATCTTTACGCAGCCCTGTTTGTTCTCTTGTAATTCCGTTGACATTCTTATCCTGAATACCTCCATAAAAATTCCATGTAGGTACAAGTAAATAATTATCCGCGTTGTCCTTCTGTTGGATACATGTATATTCCAAAACGATTCTATCAACATGGATATTATGGAATGAATTATTGTTATTTGTTTCAATCCAGGAAAATTTATTTTTAAGCTGTTGTCTTGCTATATCAATTATATTCTCAAATGTAAGCAACTCTACGTCTGATGTTAACTCTTTTTGAATTTCCCCTTTATCTGACCAACTAAAATCCGAAATACCGTTATCGTCAAGCCTTACTGTAATCAAATCGCTGCGCCATTTTGCGGACATATCCTGCTTTTCCGAATAATTTAATATTGTATTTAATGCAATAGGAAGTCCATTAACGCTTCGACGAAAGGTTACAACGTAACCCTGTTTTTTCTGATCCTCCGTTATGCCAGTTTGAACATTTATTGCTGTCATGTTTTCTATCCCCATTGCGTCTAAAGCTTCTTCAGCTTTATTCTTGGCCTCTTCCCGGGTCATTTCCTGGCCTTCAGGATTTTTATCGATTAATAAAGCACTAGATATATAGTATCTGGATTTATCCACCATTATATGTATCGATTGAAATTTTAGCCTGTTTGAAACATGGATAGTAGAAAGGTCTTTATATCCAAGGTCAGCACAAGCCTTCAATGATTCGTAATCTGCATCCGAAGGAATAGTAAGCGTCGAAGTAATCTGTGTTCTTTGAGCCGTATCCGGGGCAGTTTTGTATTCTCTTTCAAGATTATTAAGCTCATTTTGCGCAGCTTCAAGATCGTCCGAATCCTCCCCGCTCATGTTATGTATCTCAGCCTTAACTTGGACAATCCTATCCAATATCATACTCTTTGATCTGATATAGTTTTGATCGTAAAGAGGGCTATCTTTAAAAAAGTATTTGATTACCATATCGACTTCCGTTTGCTTAAAGTCGTTACAGGTAATTAGATATACTGGATATTCTGACAGCTTAATTTTTTCAACAGAAGCATCTATATTAATAGAATATTTTCCTTCACTGCCATATACGTTTTCTTTAATACTACCAGGAATATCAAATAATTGATTAGGTGATACTTCCTGCTCTATTTTGCTTTCGAGTACACCCTCATTTTTATTAATAACGACAGCATTTTCAGGCGTTGATTGACAACCTATAGTAAAAAAACATACAATCAACATCAATATTATAACATAAATAATTTTTCTCATATACGCTCCAATCTTTTTTCTATTTAAATTGCACATATTAATAAATTGCACATATTAATTCAGCAAGTGGCGAATGCCACTTGCTGAATATCATTTTATTACCATCCAGTATAGCCATATTGGAAACTTGCGCTCGAACATAATGCGCGCCATGTAATTGGCCCTACTATTTCATCACGCGGGATGTTATGGTCCTCTTGAAAATCACCTATTGCATCCCTTGTCCTAGAACCACAGATACCATCAACTTCAGACCAATCAGTCAAACTATCTCCTAAATAACCCATTGACACAAGAATAGTTTGAACTCCCTTAACCTGTTTTTCATAATTACTCTGGTTTAAACCAACCCAATTACTAGAAGCATATGGATTAATTCTAAGATCGCTACCATAGTTCACTGGATATACTCTAACCCTTTCTATATAATTATAAATAGGTTCGTCAAACTGAGCGTCTCTTAAAGCAACGGCTTTTGAATAACTTGCATATAACTCTCCATAAGGATATTGCGGCGGATACACGGGTGGCGACATGGCTTGTGTAATATATGTGCTTGATGGTACTACTATGCAATTGAATTCGTATAGTCCATTTCGATGGAATTCAACACCAGTTATTGAATAGTATGCAAATGCAGTTGTTGAAAATGCAAATATTAAAGCAACAGCTAAGACAATAGTTAGTATCCTTATTAGTAATGACTTTTTCATATGTTTATTTCCTTTCCTTGTCTGCATCATCGCAAATAAATATCTATATTGACAATAGTATCTTTTATGCTACGATTATTTATAGTCCTTGCGAAACCCGCCTGCCGCTCTTACGGTAGGGTTACATCCATTGGTTTTTGCAGGGACTTTTCTATACCCTCATAGACATCGCCTTCCCTCCTTTAATGGATAAATTGAGTAAATAACGGAGATATATATTATTTTATCTTTTTTATTAACTATTATAACCTTATTAACGAAAAATGTCAATAAATCGAATTGCCTCATAAAAAATAACGTTGAAAATACTATCGTTGCCTCATAAAAAAATAACGTCGAAAATCAGTACCGTAAGGTCATATGATCGGAGGTGCGGATTTGGCGAAAATAAGCATGAGTGCACGAGATGAAGTCATCAGGAAGAACAGAAATAAATATCTGAAATCAACGAAGAAGGAAAAGGGCCAAATTCTTTGTAGCGTTTGTCTTTCCACAGGGCTGAGCCGAGGCCGGGCTGCCCGAAATATACCGATATCACCTACACGGCTCTCTGCCGTAACGTCCGGGTACGGAAGTCCTGAATATCTCATACCCGCTGACGCCGTCTGATTTGTCCCAGCTCAGTTTTATACACCCGAAGCCTGAAGGCTCCGCGGTAAGCTCCGTTTTTTCTATTTGTGAAAACGTCGCGCCGACGGAAGTGTCGCCGTTAACGGTAAATTTATAGACAATACCGGCGCAGGCCGAATCCGTCCCGCCATCGCGCGTCCACGCCCCGATACGGTATCCCTGCGCGGGAACGGCGGTAAGCTTCACCGTATCGCCTTTCCCGTACAGCCCGCCGGCGGCTAATCCCTCGATTCTGCCGTTAGCGCATTCGCCGACCGTTACGGAACATATTTTTGCCCATCTGGCGTACGGCGTCATGCTTTTCGTTACCGGATAACGGAAGTCCCATTTGTTTTTGGCGTAATACGTCGTGTTTTCGGTATACCATCCTCTGAATAAGAAGACTTCGAGAACCGGGTCGGCGGGTCGCGCGACCTTTTTGCCGGGGATGACGTTAACGGGGCTGCCGGGCGCCGGGCTTCCTCCCTGGCTGTCGAAAGTCACCTGACAATAAACCGTCGTTTCCGTGACGCCGTTAATTTCGCCGCCGTCCGTCCCCGCGGCAAAAACGTTTTTTGGCATAAGCGCCAATGCCATGCATACGGCGAGGATTAATGCGGTTTTCTTCGGATTCGGCATAACGGTATCTTTCTTAAAAATTATGATCGCATAAACGCAAAATGACTCACGGATATGTTATACCATAAAACGGCTGTGTTCAATCACTTTTTGTCGGATTCATGAAAAGTGTTTCGTTCCCGCCAAGCAGAAAAAGAAGCGCCATATCGGGTGCCGCTTATTTATAACGGCTTTTCAATTCGTCCAATGTAATGACCAGCGATCCTTCTCCAAAGACACGCTTATCAGTTTTTCCGGAAAGCGGTTTGGCGTACGACCCGTCCTCTCGCGGGAATAGTTTTCCGTCGTATCCTCCTATGAAACCATACAACGGCACGTCGAATCCGTCTAAGAATTTGCCGACATCCTCCGCAAAGACAAGCATCGTTTCATTTTCGCGGCACGGAAAAAATCCGTCCAAGCCCACGACAAGCCGCTGATCGCCGGGCATTCCCGGCGCGTCTTTTGCAAATTCTTTTTCGGGGATCTCACATCCCTTTGTGTACTCGCTGTTTGTCACCCTCCCTCCGTACTCGACGAATGACAGGATATCGCCTTTTGATATATCGCCTTTATATACTTCTTCCACTTTTATCTTTGATAAAGTATATAACGTCATGTTTTGGAATACCGGTTCGGCTGAAACGCATTCGCCGGTAAATACGGCGTCCGCTTTGGCGTCAAGATCTTCGATGCTGTCATATCCTTTGAGCCTGTCGGACATCATGGAAATATACGTCACATCATCTTCGTTTGACGCAGGCATATCCTCCTGAGCGGTTCCTTGACCGGCAGGCCCGGCAGCGGGGCCCGTAATATCTGAGGCGGCGGGTGCCGTATTATCGGCGCCGACGCCTGCGGCCGGCGCCCGGTCCGCCGGACTGCATGCGGCGCATGCCGCGGCAAGAATCAAAACCGCGGATATCGATGCAAAAACGCTTCGTTTTTTCATAATAATCATCCTTAATTTTTGAAACGTTAAGCGCTATCAGAACACATAATATGGATTTTATATCTAACAATGTTATTTTAACACATATCCAATTTAAGTCAAGAAAAAAGTTGCCCCGTTAAGGAAGCCCGCAAAATCATGCGCGGGAACGTTTTTTATTGTCCGAAGGCCGCGCGAAAATCTCTTCTTCAGTCCCTCCGGCCTCCTTTATCATGCGAAGAAGATCCCGTTCGACGGATTTATTATAAACGATTCCGTTTTTCCCGCCGATAACGGCCGAAAAGAGCAAATCGCCGATCTTGCTGTCCAGCTCGATCCCTTCACGGCGCTTTTTTAGGTAGAAATTAAGCATAGCGTGCAGCCGCGCGCCCAACGGGTACTTCGCGGCGGCTATTATTCCTGCGAGTATAAGCAGCGCGGGCACGGCCGCGAGAAATATCCGTATAACGAGAAGCACGCTCTCCGGCTGAGGCTGCTTTATGTTCCCGACGGGCGCGGCGTATCCGGCTAATCCGAGGGAAGCGAGCGCGAGGAAATTTATCAACGCGTCGCCGCCCTTCCTGAGGAACAGCATAAGACCGGAAAACATGCCTTCCCTGCGCTCCCCGAACTTGAGCTCGCCGACTTCCGCCATGTCGGACAGAATGCTGCCCGTCATTATCATGATCCCCGAAATGCCCGCGCCCATAAGCATGCCGAGAGGAAGGAGCCACATGACCGAGGCGGGCGAGGAAAGCGGCGGAAGAAGGAATATGACCGCGCATCCGAGGATCCAAAGCACCCCGCTTACGATATACGCCGCGTGCTTGCCGGAGCGCTTCGATATGCCGTTATAAACGGGCACCGCCGCTGCCTGTACGATAAGCGCGCCTCCGATGGGGACGATCAGCTTCTCGAAAGAGAACCCGCCACCGCTCCCCAACAAATAGTAGTCCGCGTAATAAACGAAAAGCATCGATATAAGGTCGAGGGCGGCAATCGCGCTCAGATACATTACCGCGAACCTGCGAAACGACTTGAACCCGAAAGGGCCGAGCGTCGTGCGCACGAAGTCTATAAAAGAGCGCTTCGCGGGAGGGAAATTATCCATGCCGCGCGTCGAAAGAAGCACGAGCGGCCATGGAAGCGCGAACAGCAGGCCGAGTATGAGCGCCATATAGGTATAGCCGGAAAGAGAGTCCCCGCCGAAATCGGCCAGCGCGGGCGGGAGTATATACGCAAGCGCGGTCGCCGCGCTTGAAAATATCATCCCCATGAGCGCGA
>Ga0078972_1006476_pt1 | contig 27698 bp, 19 predicted proteins | sample YelNatPaOPGAMG01_FD_67568 | JGI IMG/M metagenome (GOLD analysis project Ga0078972, IMG submission 67568) | Hot spring thermophilic microbial communities from Obsidian Pool, Yellowstone National Park, USA - OP-RAMG-01 (SPADES assembly) (version 2) | ecosystem: Environmental > Aquatic > Thermal...
TTTTTTCTGCAAAGGCTTTAAGTTCATTTTCTGCTTTTGAAATCAGTACGCCGTGTCCGGCAAGTATAAGAGGTTTCTCAGCATGGTTGATAAGAATTGCTGCAGATTCTATTTCTTTGGTTTTTAGCGGTTTATAAGGATTATAACTTCTTATGAATCTGCATTTTTTATATTTATAGTTCAGCTTTGATGTCTGTGCGTCTTTGGTGATATCAATCAGGACAGGTCCGGGCCGCCCTGTTGTTGCGATGTAAAATGCTTTGGCAACCATTTCAGGAATCTCTTCTGCTCTTTTTATCTGGCAGTTCCATTTGACAACCGGCATTGATATGCCAATGATGTCTGTTTCCTGAAAGGCATCTGTGCCAATGAGGTTTGAGGTTACCTGTGCTGTAATGAAAACAACGGGTACCGAATCGAGAAAGGCATTTGCAATGCCTGTAATCAGGTTTGTGGCTCCAGGACCTGAAGTGGCAAAACAGACACCAGGTTTGCCGGTAACCATGGCATAAGACTGTGCTGCATGTGCCGCTCCCTGTTCGTGACGTGTAAGTATATGCTTTATTTTTTCTTTATAATCATACATTTTGTCATATACAGGCATTATTGCTCCTCCGGGATAGCCGAAAATTGTATCAACACCTTCTTCAATAAGACATCTGAGAAGAGCTTCTGCTCCTGTAACAGGCTCAGGCACATTTTCATAAAAATTTTCTTTGTTGTCAACTGTGTTTTCAGTCCTTATCCTGTCGTAATTGTTCATCGTTTATGATTATTAGAAATTTATAATTAAATGATGCGTATGGCCCCTCTGTCGGCTGATGAGACATGAGCTGCATATGCCCTGAGAGATGCGGGAACCTTTCTTTTTCTTAATGCCGGTTTCCATGCCATCCCGCCTTTCTGTTCCTCTTCGTGTCGCCGTTTTGTAAGTTCTTCTTCATCAAGTAACACATTTATAGATCTTTCCGTTATATTTATTTCAATTATATCTCCGTCATGCAGCAATGCTATTTCGCCTTTTGACGCTGCCTCGGGTGAGATATGTCCGATGGAAAGGCCTGCTGTGCCTCCTGAAAACCTTCCGTCGGTAATCAGTGCACATTTTGTGGCAAGGCCTTTTGATTTCAGGAATGATGTAGGGTAGAGCATTTCCTGCATGCCGGGCCCACCTTTTGGTCCTTCATAACGGATCACAACCACATCACCTTTCTTTATCTTGTCCCCGAGAATTCCTTCAACGGCATCTTCCTGTGAATCAAATATTTTTGTGTTTCCCCTGAAAACAAGCAGGGAAGGGTCAACCCCTGCTGTTTTAACAATACACCCGTTTTTTGCAATGTTGCCGTAAAGAACAGCTAATCCGCCATCGCGGCTGTAAGCATGTTCAAAATCACGGATACATCCGTTTACCCTGTCCTTATCATATTCTTTATAAACCGAATTACTGAAAAATCCTGTCCCCTGATTTTTTTCCATTGATGGAGCACTTTTCCAGAAATCGAGGGCAAGAGGTATAATTTTTTCACTCATCAGATCCCATTCGGTAATAGCATCATGCAGGGATGGATAATCCACTCTGTGCACTGTGCTGTCTATAAGATTGTTGCGTTCGAGTTCTCCCATTATTGACATAATACCCCCGGCACGGTTAACATCCTGAAGGTGATATTTTGAACTGGGAGCAACCTTGCATATATTAGGAACTTTTCGTGACAGGGCATCAATGTCTTTCATGGTCAGCTCCACACCTGCTTCATTTGCTATGGCCAGAAGGTGAAGGACAGTGTTTGTTGAGCCCCCCATGGCAATATCAAGTGCCATTGCGTTCAGGAAGGCACTTCTGGTTGCAATTGAACGTGGTAACACTGACTCATCGCCGTCATAATAGTATCTGGTGGTTATGTTTACGATAGTTTCGGCTGCTCTTTCGAGAAGGGTTCGTCTGTTTTTATGTGTTGCGAGTATTGTACCGTTTCCCGGAAGAGCAAGTCCTATGGCTTCTGAGAGGCAATTCATGGAGTTAGCTGTGAACATTCCCGAGCATGAGCCGCATGTCGGGCATGCTGATCGTTCCATTTGCATAAGTTCCTCATCTGTAACCCTGCTGTCGGCAGCAGCTACCATTGCATCAACAAGATCAATGTAGGTTTCGTTATGCAGGCCTGCTTCCATTGGTCCGCCCGATACGATTACCGCAGGTACATTCAGGCGCATTGCAGCCATGAGCATTCCGGGAATAATCTTGTCACAGTTGGTGATACATATCATTGCATCGGCCATGTGCGCATTCATCATAAACTCAATGCTGTCGGCTATCAGTTCCCTTGAAGGAAGGGAATAAAGCATGCCGTTATGACCCATTGCAATACCATCATCAATAGCAATGGTGTTAAATTCGGCAGCGAAGAAGCCCCGTTTTTCAATGCACTCCTTGATAAACTGACCTGCCTGATGCAAGTGAACATGTCCGGGTACAAACTGTGTAAACGAATTGACAATGGCAAAAACAGGTTTGCCGAAGTGTTCCTCTTGCATCCCGTTGGCACGCCATAGACTCCTTGCGCCAGCCATTGTACGGCCTTCGGTTGTCACAGAACTTCTCAGATTCTTTTTCATATTCATAATCTCTTTTTTTAAAAAAAAATTTCCGGGTCTGCCTGACCCGGAAAGTTCTGTATTGTTATAATTATCACATATTACTTCCGGGTCATCTTCGGTGGAGAAGAAGAACAATTATGGAAATAATAAGTAATAAATAATTCTTCATTTTACTCAAATTTGATTGGCAAAAATAGTCACTTTTTTTAAATTTCAAAGAAAAATTTCAGATTTTATTAAAAAAAATTTTAAAAAAAACATCTCTGTATTGATTAAAATGTTTTTAAGTGATTGTTATGTAATTATTTGAAAAAATCAATCATAAAAAACAATTATCACATTTAATTATATTTTTTAAGACTGTTTTACAGAAAAATGGAATGTGACGTATTAAAAATTGAATTAAGAATTAATCCGGTGAAAAAATCATTGATAGTTACCGGAACCATGTCTTTTATTTTCTTTAAAGAAAAGAAAGTTTGAAAAAAGAACTCGGAGAGAAAACACCTTTTGAGGCATTAGAAAAATAGTTTGATCCTATAATTATAGGATTAAAACCAAAAATTTTTAAAGAAAAACTTTTGCAATTCGGGGATAAAGTCTTTTATTTACCCAACAAAAATAAAAGTTATCTTAAAAACCTTGTGAAACTTGACAGATATCCCATTGATTCGCGGTTGTGCTATGATAAGGATTTTTAACAATAAATAAAATACAATGATCAGAAAATTCACCATCGTATTGTTAAGTTTACTGGCAATCAGTTTATCTCCATGTAGTGCAGGTATCAAAATAGAAGAGCATGGGGACAAACTGGTGTTGTCGAATGAAAAAGTTGCCATAAGTTTTGATTTTGGAAAATGCACTTACCAGATTTCCGATGTCATCACCGGAAAAATTGTGTTGATTGACGCATATATAAGTGCAAATGGCTGGGTTCCGGTACCGGTGCGTAACCAACAAATGAAGGGATGGAAACTCAGCCATACCATTGAACAGATATCTGATTCTTTTGGAAGCGGCATGAAGGTTCTGTTATCATGGGAATGTCCCGACAGTCCTGTAATTCCAGTTTATCTGTTCAGTTACATAATTTATGATGATAAAAGTGCTATCGTTATGGGATTCGGAATGAGAAACAACCGCGATATTTCTTTGCGATTGATGAAAACCGAGCCATTATGCGGAGCCGGTTTATATAAAGGGTACAGAATAGAAAATGCCCTTATGTTAAATGGTGCAGCAGGTGCGGAGGCGCAGCATGTAATGCCAGTTCCTGATAAGGAATATGAATCAGCGAATAGTATGATGTGGACAGCCCTTGTTGATGGTAAACGTTGCACAGTAGTCTGGGGCGGACTTACCTATAATGATTTTGGTAAATGGGCTGCGATCCACCGGGTTAAAGGGAGTCAGGATAGTTTTGTTATATCCTTTTGTGCAGATGACCCTGTTGGCCGTCTCGTAGATCCAGGAGAGACTTACTGGTCTTCAGACAACTTTTATCTTGATGTCATAACTGCTGATCCTTTTGAAGCTCTTGAGAAATATGGGAGGGCGATGCGTATAGCAAATAATGCCAGACCCAATGTCTATGATTTCCCTGTGCTTTGCGGCTGGTCGGTTGGAGCAATGAGCAATTTACCAAATATCAATAATTCAAAGCTTCTTGTAGACGAACTGGAAGCTGCCAATAAATGCGGGTTAACAAAGTACACAAAAGTGGCGATACGTCTTGAGCCAGATACCTATTGTTACAAAGATCAGGGCAACACTGAACAGGGATGGTGGGATGATGAGCACTGGGCAAAATATGGCCATCTGGTTCCTCCTTATGAGACCTTTGCAAAATGGTGTAAAGCCATTAGCGATCGTCACGGAATTCCCTACACATATTTCCAGGTGGGACTGCCCTCAAATGATTATGCCCTTACTTTCCCGGAGCATATGCTTTTTAATGATATCAGCCGGCTGGCGGTTCAACACAACCATCATCAACCACTTGTCACCTACGATTATACTGATCCTGAATTTCAGAAGAGAACCCTTACAATGTGGAAACGTTTGCGAAGTGAAGGTATCAGGGGGATCAAGTTTGATTACCCTGAAACAGGCTGGAGACCGGAGGGTGGTTTTGAAAACCGCTATGCCACTACAGCATCCGCCTATCGAGAAATTTTCCGGCTCTGCCGTGAGGGATTAGGCCCAGATGCGTTCATTGATGAACGCAACTTAGGTGAATCAGGACGTCCTTGCCTGGATTTAACGGCCGGACTGGTTGATACGCAACGCAACTGGAGAGACGCCAATACTTTTGTCCCCGCTATGGTTACACTGGGGGGACTGCGTTGGTACAAGAACCGTACAGTGTTCAATTATTTTCCGGACACCAAAACGGTACATAACACCACAAAGGAACTCCGGCAATCTATGCTCACAATGATTTTTTTAACTAGCGGGCGTATAGACCTGGCAACTCCATTCTCCCTGTTCACAGCAGATATTGTTCATGACTTCTCAAGAATCTATCCTGTCTACCGTGAACCATTTTCTGCCCGTCCAATAGATGCATTCACTGGGATAAATGACCCTCAGGTTTATGATCTGGAACTGACACCTGAATGGCACCAGGTAGCCCTGTTCAATACCGGAGAAATAAAAAGAAAGATATCATTTGCACTTTGTGGCGACAGGGTGATGGAAGGAGCACTCGGACTCGATTCAACGGTATTTTATTATATCTACGACTTCTGGAACGATACTTATCTCGGAAAGAAGTCGGGAAAAGATATTGTGGAGCGGGAGCTTGAACCTTTACATTGTGCGATGCTTTCAGTTCGAAAAGTGGAGGAAAATCCACAGGTTCTATCAACTAACCGTCATGTCCTGCAGGGTTGGGTTGAACTAGCAGACGTGAAGTGGAATCCTATCAGTATGAAACTAACCGGTATTGCTAAAATAATTGGCGGTGAACCATTCCGTATTGTGGTGGCAAACAATGGACGAAAAAATATAAGTATTACTTCAGCTGGGGCAAGTGCAAGAATGGAATCACACCCGGCAGGCAAAGATTTTACAATATTGGTGTTAGAAAGCAAGGATAGTAAAGAGACCTACTGGGAAGTGAAATATAAATAAAATGTGAACTTTTTTTTTATTTTAATATTTGAACGTTTGGCCTTTTGTTTTTCTATCTCTTTCTTTGAAGTCTCCGAATCTGCTTTATGTAGTTTTTTTTTGAAGACCGAAAGCCTGAATTTTCCTCTCTATACTTCTCTGACTTATATCATATCCCGCCTGTTGCATCTTTTGTGCTATAACCTCACAACTTGCCTCAGGATCCAGAAACCTGTGGCGTATTATCTGTTTGGTCACCTCTTCCGTTAGCTTATAATTGCGCTTTGGCCCCTGTGGATTGTCGGCTAGTGCTGCACTGCCCCTTTTTTTATATTTCCGGTATATTACATGAAAGTGTTCCTTGGTATAATTATATTTTCGCGCAATCTCTTCAATTGTAACATCTTTCGAAAGAGCAGTCTCAAATAACATTGAAAACTTCCATGCTATGGCATCTCTGGGATCAATGGTTAAATCAACTACCCCATTAAAATTAACAACCTGTGCATCTTTTTTTCATAACTGTGTAATTTAATATATGGCGACAAGATATATAATTACACAGATTATCAGATTAATTAAAAAGAAAATTTAACCAAATTTAAAGAATTATTGACACAATCCTGAAAATAGTAAAATAAGATTAGATTAGATTAGATTCTAAAATGTATCGTCATATATTAAATGAATTTTTTAAAAACAGTAAGCTCATTTTTAAAGAATATTAATAGAAAATGTGTCATATAGACATTTTAAGAAAAATCGTTGATAACTATTGAGATCGGGAGCTATCGGAACGGGGCTCGGTAGAAGAGGGGGTTATTACATTATGATAAAAACCACCCTCGCCTATCTCGTTAATCCTAAGGAATAGTCCCTACCCTTATAAAGGAGGGGAGCTGCAGATAATTATATCTTTTTACAAACCCTTAACCGGTACACTGTAAAATCCCAAATCCGAAATAATATTCAATCCGCATTAAACAGGGGAACCTTTCCTATTTGTTATTTTTAATTTTATTCTCCACAGTTCCTTTTACATCCACTTTTATAACGGTTGCCACCGGGTCGGGTGCTGATTGCGGCAGGCTGATTGTCAAAGTATTGCCGTTAACTGAGGTTTTTACAGGTGCTCCTGTAGCAAGGAGTTTTGCTGACACTACCTTATTATTAAAGTAACTTATTGTAAGTTTTCCGTTGGCCGGCCAGTTAAATACTGAAAAATAGAGATTGGTTCCGTTTTTGGTTACCTTTTTTGTGCATCTACCCCAGTCAAACAGACCCCATGGACTGGCGGTTGTTCCGTAAATAGCTTCGCCGTTAACTTTCATCCATTTTCCTATTTCGTGCAGTATTTCAACACTTTCGGGTGGGAACTCTCCTTCTGCGGTTGGTCCTACATTAAGCAGGAAGTTACCTCCTTTTGATGCTATATCAACAAGGTTCCGTATCAGTGTTTGCGGCGATTTGTAGTTATGGTCGTAGCTTTTATATCCCCATGTGTTGTTCATTGTCATACATGTTTCCCAGTCGGTTCCGTCGAGGTCGGCAAGGTTTGGAATGCGTTGTTCAGGGGTTTTATGGTCACCCGGGAAATTGGGCCTTTTGAGGCGGTCGTTAGTAATAATTTCAGGCTGAAGGGAAAGAAGTGCTTGAAGTTTTTCAGCAGCCGCATCAGTCATGCCTATCGGGGTATCCCACCAGAGAACAGCGACTTTGCCGTAGTTGGTAAGAAGTTCACGCACCTGAGGTACAGCCACTTCATCTATATATTTGTCGAAGCTTCTTGTTTCCTGTGCCGGATCCCAATGACCGTTATGTTCCTTTGTATATGCATCAATTATCACAGAATCCGGATTTGGCCATCCTTCTTTTGTGAGTTTTCTTGAAGCCGATCCGCCCGGATTGACCCAGTCCTGTGCTTGCGAATAGTAGAATCCCAGTTTTATACCGTGCCGCTGGCATGCTTCGGCAAGTGGCTTAAGCAAGTCTTTACCGTAAATGGTATGATCAACCACGTTCCATTTGCTTGCTTCGGATTTAAATAGTGCAAAGCCATCGTGGTGCTTTGAAGTGATTACGATATATTTCATTCCGGCATCCTTTGCCATTTTTACCCAGGCGTCAGGGTCGTATTTTACAGGGTTGAATTGTTTTGCCATTTCCATGTAATCGCGTACAGGTATTTTGCCCCTGTTCATTATCCATTCGCCTATACCTCCGATCTCATGTCCGTTCCATACTCCGGCAGGGATGGAATAGACTCCCCAGTGAATAAACATTCCGAAGCGTGCTTCGCGCCACCACGCCATACGTTCGTCTTTTGTCATAACTTTCTGGGCAGTGAGCAACTGCTCCATGAACAAAATCACAATAATTGCAATAAGTGTCTTTTTCATTTGTAAATAATTTTATAAGTTTCTAAAAATTAGCAGTATAAATACGGATAAGAAAAAGTAAAATTTCATGTACTCACCCTCCCGAGGTCTCGGGACAGGCTCTCCTCCGCTTCGCACCGGTTTCCCCCTCTCTACGTCGTATAGAGGGGGATTAAAGGGAGTGAGTACATGAAGAAAGTAAGAAAAATAAGACATTTTTTTGTCACTAAATGTTTAATAACATGATATTTTTATCAGTAAATAATTTAATTATTAATGGTCACCCTGCAAAGCGGGAGAATCCACATGTTTTTAAAATTATTTTCATGTTTGTTTGTGATTGAAAAATCATGTTGGTTTCATAATATAGTATTAATTAAAAATTATATACTGGTCAACTCGAAACATTATTTTTTTAAGCCATTATTTGAAACAAATTTACCGTTTGATTTTCAAAAATCCAAAAATTGTTTTAATCCGACTTGCACTCTCTATTTCTCTTTTCAACCAGCTTTCTGTTATTCAGTTGCATGATAAGAATTTTGAACAATATCAAAAGGTTGAATCTGGGACGGCTTTACTTTGGCAAATCCCTGACCTCATTTATTATAAATGTTTCTTTTTTAGATGATTCATATATTATTCAGTTGATAAATTTGTTCAATTTTTGTGGCGTATTATTAAGTGCAGTAAGTTTTTATTTTAAAAATGATTATCCAGTAGGTTTACATTATTTATGCTTTTCATCCCCATGTTTTTTTGCCAAGAAAGAAAATATTGTCAAGAAGATTAATCATATTTTATTAATAAACAGATAAATATATTAACAATGGGCTTTTAAAGAACTCCTTTATTAATCGCAATTAACGCGTTAATGCCAAGCCTTAATTCATTAATTTTTTAATCCACCTTCGGGTACCGCTTCGGCTTTCAATCGGCATGGTAGTCGGAAAAGCCCTGAGAGGAGACTATTGATATACATAAAATTACAAATCGGACAAAACTCAAAACATTATGATTTATATATTTTGAGACAGCCCTCCGGAAAGGGAGAAATGTATGGAAATTTGTTATTATTTGATGGTTTTGATTTCTGATTTAAAAATTTAATTTTGTACCCTTTACTGATGGATTAAAATTTAAAGATGAAAAGAGTTCTTGTTACCGGCGGTGCCGGTTTTATTGGTTCACATCTGTGTGAACAGCTGCTTGAATCGGGGCATTATGTTATCTGCCTTGATAATTTTTATACAGGAAGGGAAAAGAATTTACGGCATCTTACAGGGAAAAGAAATTTCAGGGTAATAGAGCATGATGTGACTAAAAAAATAGTTCTGGAATGTGACGAAATTTACAATCTTGCATGTCCTGCTTCACCTGTTCATTACCAGAATGATCCTGTGAAAACGGTTACAACAGCAGTGATAGGAGCAATTAACGTTCTGGAACTTGCAAAGAAGACAGGCGCAAAGATACTTCAGGCATCCACAAGTGAGGTTTACGGTGATCCTCAGATTCACCCCCAGCATGAGAATTACTGGGGTAATGTGAATATGCTGGGTCCACGTGCATGCTACGATGAAGGTAAAAGATGTGCCGAAACTATTTTTATTAACTACTACCGGCAGGAAAAAATCAGGATCAAAATTGTAAGGATATTCAATACTTACGGGCCACGCATGAGAACCGATGACGGCAGGGTAATATCTAATTTTATAGTTCAGGCATTAAAGGGAAATGAAATTACCATCTACGGTGACGGTTCACAGACAAGAAGCTTTCAGTACGTTGATGACCTTGTACGCGGAATGATTAGTATGATGGAGTCGCCCGATTCCTTTACAGGTCCCGTTAACCTTGGCAATCCGGATGAATTCAGGATAATAGACCTTGCACAGGAAATAATAAGAATGACAGGCTCACGGTCGAAGGTTGTCTTTAAACCACTTCCGGAAGATGACCCCCGCAAACGCCGGCCCGATATTTCCCTTGCAAAGGCTGCCCTCCAGTGGACACCCGAAATTGACCTGAAAACCGGGCTGAGAATGACTGTTAATTATTTCAAAAAAGAAATCACACTTTGATATAGGTAATTTTTTTCATTATTTTTGTTGATTCATCTGTATATTGCTAATTAATGATCAAGACACATAAAAACAAATTTTTACAGGGGGGAAAAAGAAAAATCTGGTTTTTTATTTCAGGCTTCATAGTTTGCATTTTATTGATTGCCGTTTCCCAGAAAATTATCTTATATACATCATCTGATAAATACTGCATGTCGTGTCATATACACCCTCATGCCGAACAGACATGGAGGCTTTCGACCCATTACAACAACAGGTCAGGTGCAATTACCCATTGTGTTGAATGTCACCTTGCCCCGAAAGGGAAAGGCTACCTGTATGCCAAAGCAAAACATGGTTTAAAAGACCTTTACGGATACTGGTTCAGGGATAGTGCTTCAATAAACTGGGAGGCAAAGAAACTTATCGAAAATGCAAAGAAATTTGTTTATGAGCAGTCATGTCTTGAGTGCCATCAGAATCTGTTTCCGGTAACTCTCTCAAAAGAAGGATGCGATGCTCATCTTTTTTATACATTAAGCCAGAATCCTCCTGCATGTATTAACTGTCATGCCGGCGTTGGTCATTACGATAGGAATATCCGGCACGCAAAAGACACAGCATTCGGAGTTATCAGATCAGTTTCTGCAGTCGTTTATACACAGCCGGCAAAAGTCGAAAAGTTTGAAGACTTCATAGAAACGATTCCGGGCACAGGTGTATCGTTTAAGATGATTGCTGTTCCCGGCGGAAAATTTATGATGGGAAGTCCGGATGATGAGCCTCTAAGGAAAGATGATGAAGGACCCGTGCGTGAGGTCACTTTATCGCCCTTCTGGATTGGAGAGGTGGAAGTCACATGGGATGAATATCTGACTTTTTTTCAGGCAACATCTTCACAGGGCAGGACAGAAGGGCAGATTGTAACCACAGGAAGGGTTGATGCGGTATCGGGACCTACACCTCCATGGGGTGCACCTGACCAGGGGTGGGGGAAAGGGACACGGCCTGCAATTACCATGTCATGGCATGCGGCTAATGTTTACTGTAAATGGCTTTCAAAAGTAACGGGGAAAAAATACAGATTACCTACAGAGGCGGAATGGGAATATGCATGCAGGGGAGGCACATCTACCCCATATTTCTTTGGCGGCAATCCTGAAAAATACACTTCAGAAGGATTATTAAAGAAAATATTCAAACCGGATACTTCATTGATTTCATCTTTTGTGATTTACAAGGTAAACAGCAATTACAGGACTGCTGAGCCATCGTCAGTAAAACCCAATCCGCTGGGAATAAAAAATATGCTTGGGAATGTAGCAGAGTTTTGCCTCGATTACTATTCACCTGTTGCATATAAAAATGATACAGTTAGGTTTAACCCTCGCGGACCGGAGAGTGGAGAGGAAAGAGTGATAAGAGGAGGTTCGTTCAAGAGCGATGCAAAAGATGTCAGGTGTGCATCGCGCGACTATACAAAAACAAAAGCATGGCTTGTCACCGATCCGCAGATGCCAAAGAGCATATGGTGGTACTCCGATTGCATTGACGTAGGCTTCAGAGTAGTATGCGAACCCGACAGTTCAATAAAAAACAGAAAATAATTTGTTGAAAATGAAAAATATAGACAGGAGAAAATTTCTTGAAAAGGCAACCGTTGCAGGAATAGGTCTTGCGGGGGCAGCATCATTCATTGGGGGATGTAAGGGGAAAAAATCAGTTGTTACCGAAGGTCTTCCGCCGATACTCAAGGGTGCCCCGAAGGGCAAAAAGCTGAAGGCGGGTCTTGTCGGTGCAGGTGGGCGCGGAACAGGAGCAGCAATAAATTTTATCAGTGCCGGCCCCGGCCTTGAAATCATCGCAGTGGCAGATGTTTTTCAGGATAAAGTAGATGCTTTACGGAAAAGGTTCGAATCATTCAACCAGCCTATCCCTGCAGAAAACTGCTTCACAGGCTTTGATGCCTATAAAAAACTTATGGCCATTGATGAAATTGATGTGGTTATTCTGGCTACCCCTCCCAAATTCAGACCCGAACATTTTCTTGAAGCAGTTACAATGAAGAAACATGTTTTCATGGAAAAACCTGTTGCTGTTGATTCGAACGGCATACGTTCAATAATGGCAACCGCAAAAAAAGCAGAAGCACTGGGTCTGAATGTAGTTACGGGTACGCAGAGAAGACACCAGGAAGACTATATCGAAACATATAAACAGGTTGCCGCAGGGGCAATTGGCCGGATAACTTCAGCCAAAGCCTACTGGAACCAGGAACATGTGTGGTTCAGACTTCGTGAACCGGGATGGAACGATATGGAATATATGATCCGCAACTGGAACAATTTTATCTGGCTCTCGGGCGACCATATTCTCGATACACACGTTCATAATATTGATGTCATCAACTGGTTCATCGGAAAACACCCTGAAAGAGCCTTAGGCTACGGAGGAAGACACAGAAGAGTTACAGGCGACCAGTATGATTTTTTCAGTATTGATTTTGATTACGGCAACGGGCTAAGTTCTCACAGCATGTGCAGGCAAATAGATGGTTGCGCAAACGGCACAGGTGAAATTGTTGTTGGAACGGAAGGTTATACCAATTGCCAGAATACAATATGGGATCTCGACGGCCGGGTAATATGGAAATTTGAATACCCGAAGGATGAAAACGGCAATGCGACAAACTCAGTGGCAATTTCTCCATACATACAGGAACATATGCACCTTGCATGGGCAATAAGGACAGGAAATTACGTAAACGAGGCAGAACAAACAGCAATATCAACACTTACGGCAATAATGGGTAGGACAGCAGCTTATACCGGCAAGATGATTTCCTGGGATGAAATACTTAAAATGGATATGAATCTCGGGCCTTCCAAAATTGAATTTGGCCCGGTTGACATGAAATTTGAACCACCAGTACCGGGATTACCTGTACAAATCTAAAAAAACGTATCTTTATCATAAATAAAAATCATTAATACCATGCTTAAAAAATCATCACGGAGGATTTTCCTCAAAAAATCGGCTTCTGCACTTGCAGGAACTTTTGTTATTCCAAACCTGGTTCCGGCTTCTTCACTGGGACTGGGGGGAAAAATTCCCGCAAGCGACAGAATAGTTATGGGAGTAATTGGCACAGGCTCACAGGGAACGGGCGATATGAAAGGTTTCATTAGACTTAAAGACCAGGTTCGTTTTGTAGCACTGTGCGATGTTGATGCCAAAAGGCTTGAAGCTGCAAAATCAATTGTGGATAAAGCCAATAAAAGTACAGACTGTCGTACCTATAAAGACTTCAGGGAATTCATGGACAGGGAGACACTCGATGCTGTTATCATTGCACTTCCCGATCACTGGCACGGAATTATCTATACCGAAGCCGCAAAGAAGAAATGGGACGTATACGGTGAAAAACCTATTTGCAGGACAATAAATGACGGAAAGGTGATAGTGAAAGCTGTCAAGGAAAACGGCATTATATGGCAGACAGGTAGCTGGCAGCGGTCACAGGCTAATTTCCACCGGGGAGCTGAGCTTGTAATTAACGGAAGAATAGGAAAGGTGAAATATATTGAGGTCGGTTTACCCGACGGTGTAAGAGGTATCGGTACACCGCCTGTTAAGGATGTTCCTGAAGAACTCGACTGGGATATGTGGCTTGGCCCGGCACTCAAAGTGCCATATAGGGGAGTGTGCCACTGGAACTGGCGATGGATACTTGATTATTCGGGAGGCCAGCTTACCGACTGGGCAGGCCATCATGTTGACATTGCAAACTGGGGCACAGGACTCGAATATACAGGACCTGTGGAAATAGAAGGAACTGGAGTATATCCTGTTGAAGGAATTTATAACGCACCAGTAGAATACGATATCACATGCAAATATGCAAATGGAATAATTATGAGGGTGGCCAATGCATCGCGCCTTCCTAAAGGAATGGGTACAGCATGGTATGGCGACCTTGGATGGATACATGTCGACAGGGGTAACAAAATAAGTGCTTCCGATCCAAAAATACTGGATGAAAAAATAGGTGACAATGAAATTCACCTTTATAAGAGTACTGACCATTCCCAGAACTTCATTGACTGCGTCCGGTCGCGCAAAGAAGCGATTGCTCCTATTGAACCGGCATACCGGGCAATTTCGGTAGCCCTGCTTGGTGAAATTTCTATGACAACCGGACAGAAAATCCAATGGGACCCTGAAAAGGAAGAAATAATCGGGAACCCTGTGGCAAGCCGCCTTTTAAGCAGGCCATACAGGAAACCATGGACATTACCAACATTATAATTTTATAAACCATGAAAAGAATAAACTATATATTTCTGATATTAAGCGTGCTGTTAATGATTTTTTCAGCATGCAACAAAAGTGTCCAATACAGGGCATTGATTGTGACCGGACAAAATATTACCAACTGGCAGGCCAGCACACCTGTTCTCAAAAAAATACTGGAACAAACCGGCCTTTTCCGGTGCGATGTGGCCGTTTCACCCGAAAAGGGAAAAGATATGTCGGGGTTTAAACCAGACTTTGAAAAATATAATCTAATAGTGCTGAATTATTCAGGTGATGCGTGGAGTGAAGAAGTGAAAAACAATTTTTCCAGTTATGTCAGTAACGGAGGAGGTGTTTTAGTCTATCATTCAGCTTCCCAATCTTTTCCTGAGTGGAAAGAGTACAACGAAATATGTGGTCTTGGAGGTTGGGGAGGCAGGTCTGAAAAAGAAGGCCCATATGTTTACTACAGAGGTAATCAGATGGTTTTTGACTCAACTGAAGGAGTGGCTGGCTGGTATGGTCTGCCGGGTGAATTTGAAGTAAGAATACGGAATATGGAACACCCTGTAACCAAAGGTTTGCCTGTACGATGGATGCATGGCAGTGACCTGCTGTATGCCAGGCTCAGAGGACCTGCCAAAAATATGGAAGTTATTGCAACGGCCTATTGCGATACCACAGGAGGAGGTACCGGAAGACATGAACCTGTACTGATGACTGTCAATTATGGTAAAGGCAGGGTTTTTCACACTACACTTGGCTTCCCTGCCGACGGTAATAGCCCTGCAATTCAGTGCGTTGGTTTTATTACCACCCTTCAGCGAGGGGCTGAATGGGCTGCTTCAGGAAAAGTAACCCAACCCGTTCCACTCGATTTTCCGAGTATCTCAGGAATCTCTCTCAGGCCTGAACTTAAAGCTCTTACTCTCAGGGAAGATATCGAAAATCTTGCAAAGTATGAAATTGGTAAAAGTACTAAGTATTATACCGATTTGCAGAACCGGATACGGAAAGCTTCAGGAGACAAAGAAAAACTGCTTGAGATTGAAAAACTGTTGACAAGGATACTGAAAGATAAATCAGCCACTGTTGAATCGAAAAAGCTTGTATTGCGCGAACTCGGCTGGATGGGATCGGATTATTCGGTTCCTGCAATAAAAAAGCTGAAAGGGATACCTGAACTGGAAGATGAGGTCAACTTTGCACTGGAAAGACTTGGTGTCAAATAAAAAAAAGAAATGTTATCGGTTGTCATTCCTGTTTATAATGAGGAAGAACTTATTGATGAACTGGTGCGCAGAACTGTACCGGCAATAGAATCAATAACAGGTGACTATGAGATAATATTTGTGGATGATGGCAGTACCGATAACAGCCTCACAAAACTTCTTACATTCCGTGAAAAAAATCAGAAAATAAAAATATTATCCCTTTCACGAAATTTCGGACATCAGGCAGCCTACACTGCAGGTCTCGAACATGCAAAGGGAGATATCATTGCAATGATGGATGGTGACCTTCAGGATCCTCCTGAACTGCTTGCAGAAATGTACAATAAAATACGGAATGAGGGATTCGAAGTTGTAAATACAAGAAAAACAGGAAGAAAGGGTAAAAAGAGAAGAAACTTCCTGATAATAATGTTTCATGTTTTCTTTAAGAATGTCGCTGAAGTTCATAACATAGAGAATGCCGGTAATTTCTCAATGATGACCCGTAAAGCCGTGAATGCTATTCTTTCTATGAAGGAAAAAATACGTTATATACCAGGCTTGCGATCTTTTGTCGGTTTCAGACAATGTTTCATTGATTATATAAGAGAGGAAAGGTTCAGGGGAAAGCCGAAAATGGATACCCTGAAACTTTTCCGGCTTGCTGCTGATGCAATCTTCTCATTTTCAAAATTTCCGATCCGGTTATGCTTTATTCTTGGTCTTCTGGGTGTTACTGTCTTTCTTGCAGCCGGAATCTACGTCCTGATAGCCAAAATTATGCATTTTGCCATTCCCGGCTGGTCATCAATACTTCTCAGTATCTATTTCCTTGGGTCTGTTCAGCTTGTGTTCCTCGGTATTTTAGGGGAATATATTTACCGCAACTATAAAGAATCCCAGAACCGTCCTGTTTATTTCATCAGGGAATTTTACGGTGAAAATGAACAGGCATAAATATCTTTTTATAATCATTTCAGCATTACTTCTGTTTATAATGATTTATGAAAGCAGAAGGGCAGGAGTAAGCTGTGATGAGGTTCTTCATTATGAACAGTCAGAACGGGTTTACAGCTACTTCACCTCATGCGGTAAGGACCTTTCAGCACTCAATACCCCGGGAACATACCTGAAATATTATGGACAGTCGTATGACAACATCGCTACAATCCTGACAAAAGCCTTCGGTATTGAAGATATTTACGGATTCCGCAATATAATGGCTGCAATTGCAGGATGGCTAACTATAATTTTAACAGCTCTTTTTGCCGTCTGGCTTGCAGGATTTGAAACAGGCATAACCGTTTTGCTTCTCTTCGCTGTCTCACCTACATTCCTTGGTCATTCACTGAATAACCTGAAAGATATCCCTTTTGCCCTCGGTTATATTTCTGGTACATTCTTCATTATTAAATTCTTATTATCAGAAAAATCCATTCCGGTATTTGAGGGTATAATGCTGATACTGAGCATTGCTTTCTGCATGAGTATTCGGTCAGGTGGAATGATGCTTATATGTTATCTGGCAGTTTTTTTCATTCTGTGGGAAATAATAAAAATTTATAAAACAGGTAAAGCTGATTTTGCTTTTGCTGGCAAAAGGCTGATAGTTATTCTCTTTATATCAATACTGGCGTGGTTTCTGAGTCTCCTTCTATGGCCTTACGGACTTCAGAATCCACTTGTTAATCCTGTTAAAGCACATATTCTGATGAGCAGATACCCTTTAACCTTCAGGGAAATCTTTGAGGGCAGGGTGGAATGGTCCGATTACATGCCATGGTATTACCTAATTAAATATATGGTTATTACAATACCACTGACAGTATTGGCCGGTATTATTTGTATCATTTTTACAGTGCCTGAAATTATCAGGAAAGGGAAACTGATTCATTACTTTTTGCTGACACTTACAATCATTTTTCCGATTATATATGTAATTTATTTCAGACCAAATATATACAGCGGCTGGCGTCAGTTCCTTTTTCTATATCCCGGCATTGTAATATTGTCGGCAACAGGAATTACAGGTGCTTTTAAATTATTAAAAAACAAGTATGTACGTTATCTTTTCCTGTTTTTGATTCTCATTTTAACCATTCATCCCGTAAAGTATCTTATAACTGACTTCCGGTATGCATATATCTATTATAATCCGCTTGCAGGCGGCGTGAAAGGAGCAAACGGCAATTATGAAACCGATTATTATTTTACCGGTCAGCGTGAAGCAGCAGAATGGCTTAATAAATACCTTGAGCAGAAGGGAATTAAGGATACAATGGTTGTAGGTTCGAATTTTTCTGCAGCATGGTACTTCCGCAATAATCCACTGATAAAAAACATTTATTTCAGAAACGAGGAAAGAGCTAATTACGACTGGGATTATTATTTATGCACAAACAGGTATATACTTCCATGGAGGCTGAAACAGGGTTTATGGCCGACCCGAGATGCATTAAAAATTATTTATGCCGACGGCGCTCCAGTTTGTGCGGTAACTGAAAGAAAATTAAAAGATTCATACTTAGGTTACAGGGCATTACAGGAGAACAGGCTGAAGGAAGCAGAGCAATTTTTTTCAAAGGCTTTAAAGGAATGCAATGATGATGAAATGATTTTTTATAATTTTGCAGTTACTTTGAACAGGGAAAGGGATTCTGTGAGGGCTGATTCAGTTCTGAACCTGTGCCTGAGAGTTAATCAGTTCTTTGAGCCTGCCTTGATGTATGCCGGGAAGGTAAGTGTACTAAAAGGTGAATATGATAAAGCTGAGAAATATTTTGAAAAACTTATATGGTATAACAGGAAATATTTTGAAGCATATATATCTCTTGCTGAAATAGTAGGCAAAAGAGATGTTGTGCAGGCAAGGTCGGTATTAAGGAGATGTCTTAAAGTCAATCCTGCCTATAAGCCTGCGATACTGGGCATGGCTGATTTGTACAGGAGAACAAACCCTGAAATAGCGGCAAAATATGACAGTATTGCTAAAAGATTAAAATAAAAATAATTGGAATCAGATTTTAAAATAAAAGAAAAGGATTTGGATATGAAAAAAGTATTTTTAACGGTATTATTTACTGCATTAATTATGGCTCTGGGAAGCTCTGCAAAATTAGCAGCACAGGATGAGCCTAAGCCGAAAAAAGACTCGGTGAACATGGATACAATAACCAAACCCACAACTTATTATGCCATTGAGGATGATAAATCGCTGGGTACCAAAGAAGGGAAGGGCACCGCTTCAACAATTGTTATAATTGCAGGTGCTGTAATTATTGCCGGAGGCGTTTTGTATTCTCTGCTGAGGAAAAAGAAACAATAATCTGCTCCAAAGGCTGTAAGGTTTACAGAGTAACATTAAATTAAACCCTGTGAAGGTCTGTGTTATTATATAATCAGCACAGGCAAACACAGGGTTTTGTTTTAAAATCAGTTTTTGCTGTCAGGCAAGGATTTTTCGCATGAATTCAACGCATTTTTTTACTTCCTGAACTGCATCAGATCCCTGAGGTACAGGGTATTCAAGTTCGATGTCAACGTAGATGGGCCATTTCTGTTTTTTAATCAGAAGAAGGATATCAGCGATAGGTGTTTCGCCTTTGCCCCATTCAACGTTTGTATTTGCAGGGGTGCTTTTTGGTCCTGTTTTGTCTTTCATGTGAATGCTGAAGATCCTGTCGTGGTACTTCCGGATTATCTCGTTCGGATGGATACCTGTTGATCCGAAGAAATGGCCGGCATCGAAGTTTATCATCACTGCCGGTGAGACTTTCAGGAACGGGTCGTAGCTGAAGCCGGGAGTTGCAAACTGCATGTGGTTATGGAATATGGCATACATTCCGTGTTTTGCAGAAAAGGGTGCAAGCCTCTTTACTGCATCCTCACCTATTTCATCGGTTACACCTTTGGCTCCCATTGTCTTAGCCACCCTGAAGGCATAGTCAATTTCTTCGTCTGACCAGCGGGCTGGTGAGAATTTGACGATATGAACATTTATTCCTGCGTCTTCAAACAGTTTCTTTGCCTTTTCAACTTTTGACATGGGCAATGATGTGCGCCATTTTTTAAGTTCCTCGTTGTATTTAGCTATAGCGGCTTCCTGTTCGGGAGTTCTCTGTGGTCTCTGGCTGCCGGCCTGCCGGGTGGCTGCCGGAGGTTGTCCAGCCGGCATACCTGCCATAGGATTCTTCGGTGCCCCGAGATAATTTTCAAGGTCATTACTCATAAGCTCAATTGAGCTGACTCCGGCTTCCTGACAATATTTAATAATGTTTTCAATTCCACCCTGCATGCTGCGCCAGCTGTAGGTAATGGCTCCAATCTGTACACCCCCGAATTTCGAATCAGGCTTCTTTACCTTCTGATTAACATTGCATCCTTCTGAATCTGACAAAGAAGGTATAAAAAATACAGATGCTGCCGCGGCTGTAGTTCCCAGAAATTCCCTTCTTGAAAAAACCTTACCTTTTTTACGGTTGATTTTCATTTTATTACAAATTAATGGTTTAGTTATCAGTTATTAAATTTTTATATTACATATCAGTAGTGTCCGGATAAAAAATTATAAACCCTCATAATACATTTAAAAACAGTGTTATTGACCGATAATTTCATAATATCGGGTATTAAATTAAAAAGTAGCTTGAAACAATTTTTAATTTTAATTTTTTCATGTACTCACCCCCTCCTCCGCTTCGCTCCGGTTTCCCCCTCTCTACGCCGTAGAGAAGGGTACGGAAGGGGGTGAGTCCATGGAGAGATACAGGCAGATCAGGTATATTTTTTGTTATATAAAGGCTTAATAAAACATGATTTTTTTAATCTTACAAAATTAGTCGGACACTAATGATTACATATAACAAAGCTAAAGATTTACCCACACATTTCCCGCTTTGTATGAATTTACCACGGCATGAATAAATTTCATTCCCCTTACTCCGTCGTGCACAGTGGGAAACTCACCGGAGGTAAAGGATTCACCTCTGATTGATTTTGCCATACCTTTATAAATGTTTGCTATGGCTTCATATATTCCTTCGGGATGTCCGCAAGGCATGGTATGACTCTTCTCTGCAAACTCGCTGTTATATCCATGAGCTGGCTTCAGAACTTTAACCGGTTCAGCATCGCTGAGAAGGTAAAGGTAATTCGGATTCTCCTGCCCCCACTTCAGAGATGCCTTTGAGCCGTAAACGGCAATTGTGAGGTTGTTTTCTTCTCCTGTAGCAACCTGACATGAACGTATAACTCCTTTCAGCATCTGGTTCTCAAAACGGAGAAGGACTGTACCGTCAAGGTCGAGTTTAAATCCTTCCTTTATGTTGTTAAGGTCAGAAAGCACCTTTTTAATTTCCAACCCTGTGGTATACTCAATCAGATTGAATGCATGCACACCAATATCTCCCATACAACTGCTTACACCCGACTGTTCCGGATCGAAGCGCCATACTCCGGTAATGCGGCTATCGGCACCATGGATGATGGAATTTACCCAGCCCTGATAATACTGGGCGTCAATTCTCTGAATTGTGCCGAGGAGCCCCGATTTTATCATTTCCCTCATCTGCCTTACCATCGGATAACCTGTATAGGTATGCATGAGGGCCAATGTAAGTTTGTTTTTATTCACCAGTCTTTCAAGCTCTTCTGCTTCTTCTACCGTCATTGTCATAGGCTTTTCGCACATTACATGGAACCTGTTTTCAAGAAGCATTTTAGCGAACGGGAAGTGCAGATAATTTGGTGTTACTATGGAAACTGCCTGTATTCTTTCTCCTTCAGGGCGTGCAAGTTCCCCTTTTATCATTGCTTCAACAGTTTCATAGCATCTGTCGGCAGGAATACCTTCTTTAGTGGCAAATTCCCTGCTTTTTTCATAATTTGCATCAAACACACCGCCAACAAGTTCGAAGTCGTTGCATATGCGTGATGCGCGGCGATGGGCATCGCCTATGAATGCCCCAATTCCGCCTCCTATCATTCCAAGTTTTATCTTTTTCATATTTTTCTTTAATAAATGATTATCATGCTTTAGGTTTACCAACTCTTCCTATGAAGAAAGAAACAACTAATAATATTGCAGCCATTAAAGCTGCAATAGGCAAGCTCTGTTGAACCGTTGATCCGATACTGAGGTTACCTATAAATTTGGGTATAAGCGTACCTCCCAGCATAGCAAGTGCAAAGATAATCCCAAATATACTTCCATAAAGACTTGGATCAAACTTAGAAAAAGTGATGCCGACAATAGTCGGAAAGATAGGTGCAAAAGCTAATCCTGCAAGTAAAACAGCTATTATACCCAACAGAGGACTTTTAGAAATAATCATCAGGAAAATTGCAACCAGTGCAATAAAAGATGCAAAAATGACCACTTTACCACCCATAGCTGTAAGGTTCTTTATTGAGGCAAAAGCAAACCTGCCAGTCATCATCGCTACGCCGAAAAGACTTAAAACAATGCCTGCTTTTGACAGTGCATCAGCATTTCCGTTTCCTGTGAAAAGTTCTTCCATGAGTTTCTTGATCCATGTGCCCATTGAAACCTCCAGCGACATATAGCAGAATAGTGCTAGAGCTGCGATCAGAACAGCCGGTTTAAGAAATAATTTAAGAGCTACCGATAATTTAAAACCAACCTGAACTTTTGGAAAACTCGTTGTTAAGGTAAAGCCAAGAAAAATAAGAGAAAGAACCCCGATAATGATCAAAGCAGCAGTGTAGCCAAGTTTCAGATTATTCAAAATGAAAACAATCAATAATGGGGTTAAAATATAACCCAGACCAAAAAATCCATTGCCAAAATTGCTGGCGCGTGCTGGATCTTTACCTTCAAAGAGGACTATCGGTATAAGGGTGTTCCCAACTGTATTCAACGACATGGCTCCGATGCCTAAGAGAATGCATGCAGATATTGCAATAGCAAAGCTTGAAACAAAAGCTAATATAAACATGCTGAGCGCCGTCACTACGAATCCAAGAATAGCAACAGGTTTATATCCTATTTTGTCAACTAGCGGTCCGATGAACAGTTGTACTATGGTGCTTGTGAGAAATAGACTCATTACCAGAGTACCGAATTGACCGGCATTAATTCCAAGTTTTTCCATTAGTTCGACTGAAATAGAACCAAGGATAATAAAACAAATGGCTAATGTAAATACAGCCATTAACGCTACGGTTGCAGTCATTTTTTTCATTGTTTTCTCCTCTCTTTTTTATATTTTTAAAGGTAATTTATTCATAGATAAAATAATTATAGTTAATTAATAACACTCAATAGTAATACATGCGATAGGGATTATTTCTTTTCAAATGCCGCATCAAATGCTACGGCTGAAGGCGGGAAATCTATTTTTCTGACGAATGCCGCAGCTTCTTTTGCCCCGAATTCCCGGTCCATCCCGCTGTCTTCCCACTCAACCGAAAGAGGGCCATTGTATCCAATCCTGTTAAGTGATCTGATTATTTCTTCAAAATTAATCTTCCCCCTTCCAAGACTTCTGAAATCCCAGAAGCGGCCTTTGGTTCCGAAATCGGTATGCCCGCCGAAAACGCCAGCATCTGTGGGAACATCCGACCAGTAAACATCCTTCATGTGTACATGGAAGATTCTGTCGGCAAAAGTGAAGATGAATTTTATGTAATCAACACCCTGATATCCGAAATGGGAGGGATCGAAATTAAATCCGAAAGCAGGGTGATTGTTGAGTGCCTTCAGAGCTCTCTGGGCTGATGGAATGTCGAAAGCAATTTCTGTTGGATGAGCTTCAAGTGCAAATTTTACCCCAAGCTGTTTGAACCTGTCAAGAATCGGAATCCACCTTGAAGCAAATTCCTCATAGCCTTCATCAATCATCGACTGGGGAACGGGTGGGAAAGAATAAAGCAGGTGCCATACCGGACTGCCTGTAAATCCGTTAACCACTTCAACACCAAGACGGGCTGCTGCCTCGGCAGTCTTAATCATTTCCTGTGCTGCCCTCTGGTTAACCTTTTCAGGATAACCGTCAGCCCATACATAATCGGGAAGTATGCCTTTGTGCCTCTGGTCTATTCTGTCGCTTACAGCCTGACCAACAAGATGGCTTGAAATGGCATAAACTTTAAGACCGTATTTTGCAAGCAAATCCTTCTTTGCCTTGCAGTATGCAGCATCTGCCTTGCTGACCTCAAAATGGTCGCCCCAACATGCTAGTTCCAAACCTTCATACCCGAATTCCTTTGCCTTTTTACAAAGATCTTCAAGTTTTAAATCGGCCCACTGGCCTGTGAAAAGTGTTAATGGTCTGCTCATATCCGTAATAATTTAAGTTAATTAATATTTATGTATCTCATAATTATATAGTTCAAAGTTTAAGGTTCAAGGTTCAATAATTCAAAGTTATTAACATTTGTTTCATCCACCTTACTACCTACTACCTACTACCTACTGCCTACTGCCTACTGCCTACTGCCTACTGCCTACAGTTCCCTTATCCATATATTCCTGAACGACACCGGATTGCCATGATCCTGAAGTCCCAGCGGCAGTTTAGCCTCATGATATCTGTATGCCGGAATGCCGATAAATTCAGTCGGTCCTTTCAGTTCCACATGGTTCTGAATCAGCACCCCGTTATGAAATACTGTTATGTATCCAGGTGTTTTAAGGGTTTTGTCCTCATTAAATCTGGGAGCAACAAACACTATATCATAAGTTTGCCACGTACCAGGAGGTGTGCTTGCATTTACCAGAGGAATGTATTGCTTGTATATCGAACCTGCCTGTCCGTTGTAATATGTTTCATTTTCCCATGAATCGAGAATCTGTACTTCATACAATCCCATTAGAAATACTCCGCTGTTGCCACGGCCCTGTCCGTTACCCTTAACCTCTGCTGGTGTGCGCCACTCAATATGGAGCTGGCAATCGCCGAAGGCCTGTTTTGTTTGTATGCTTCCCGAACGTGGAGTAACAGTAAGGCTATCCTCCGCTTTCCACATGGCAGGATTCCCTTTAGCATCCTGCCATTTGTTGATATCTTCTGCCGAACGGTATAATATTATTGCATCAGAAGGTGGCTGGTTACATCCGCCGGGCGTTACCATCTGAGGTTTTCTTGACCAGTCTTCAGTTTCTTCAGGTTTCATCTGCTGCTGCGCAAAAGCAGATACAACTATAAACGATGCCGTAAATACAGATAATATTTTTCTCATAGTCTGTTTAATTTTTTATGATGAAATTATATTCAAATATATTTAAAAAATTTATTTTGGAAATGTTTATCATAATTAACGTTCATTAACATTCAAAAAAAAAATTTCAGACATAATTATAAATGCAGGAATTCTTAAATTTATGAACAGAATTGACCTCAAATATTAGTTTTATCAGGCTTCACCATAAAAAATATTATTGATTATGAAAGTGTTTGTTTTGCCAAGAGTTTTTATTATTATATTATTTTCAGTATTTTATGGTATTAATCTGATTCCACAGGAAGTGAAACGTGAAGTGAAGAATTTTAATTTCGACTGGAAATTTATTAAAGGTGACCAGCCCGGAGCTTTTGCCCCTGATTTTGACGATTCAGGATGGCGAATACTTGATCTGCCTCACGACTGGAGCATTGAAGGTCCCTTCAGTGCAAAATGGGCAAGCGGAACAGGATATCTGCCCGGAGGCATAGGATGGTACAGAAAAACATTTACTGTGCCACGAAACTGGAATAAAGGAAAAGTTTACATATTATTCGAAGGGATATACAATAACAGCGAAGTGTGGATTAACGGAAACTACCTCGGTAAAAGACCTAACGGTTATATTACTTTTCAATATGACATGACGCCATATCTTAAGTTCGGAAAGCCTAATACGATCGCCGTTAAAGCCGATCATTCAAAATACGCGGATTCACGCTGGTATACAGGCTCAGGGATTTATCGCAATGTAAAGCTTATGTTTGCACCAGAGGTAAATATCGTCCAATGGGGCGTATATTATTCAACTCCTTATGTATCTGATGATAGTGCAGAAATAAATATACAGGTGAAAGTAGTAAATGAAGGAAAGAAAAATTCAGACGCCGAAGTGATAAATATCTTGTTTTCAGATGATAAAGTGATTGCCCGTTCCTCTTCACATGTATCAATTGCCGCTATGAGTGAAACGGTTGTTGAACATAAACTTAATATATCAGACCCGGTTCTCTGGAGTACTGATAATCCTTATCTGTACAAATTAGTTACTACTTTAAAAGGTAAAGGTTTTCGTGACGAGCTTACAACAAATGCAGGGGTACGGTATTTCAGGTTCGACCCGGAAAAGGGTTTCTATCTTAATGGCTTTAATATGAAACTAAAAGGGGTTTGTCTCCACCATGATGCTGGTGCACTGGGTTCGGCTGTGCCCCGCAGCGAAACCGAAAGACGTTTGATGCTTCTGAAAGAATTGGGCTGCAATGCAATACGGACAAGCCATAATCCTTATTCTCCTGATTTCCTTGATTTGTGCGACAGTCTCGGTTTCCTTGTGATAAACGAGGCATTCGACGAGTGGGAACTTCCGAAAAAAAAGTGGATTGAAGGCTGGAACAGGGGCACACCGGGGAAAGACGGATATTCTGAATATTTTAAAGAGTGGGCATTTAAAGACCTTGCTGATTTTATTCTGCGCGACAGAAATCATCCCTCGGTAATAATGTGGAGCATAGGTAATGAGATAGATTATCCCAACGATCCTTATACTCATCCTGTTCTGGATACTGAGGCCAATCCTCAGACATGGGCTAAGTTTGATGAGAAGCTTCCGCATGCCGACCGGCTGGGCGAGATAGCAAGAGAGCTTACTTCAACTGTTAGAAAATATGACAAAACACGTCCGGTTACTGCAGGACTTGCTTCGGCACTTATGTCAAATGAAACAGGATATGCAGCAGCCCTCGATGTTGTGGGTTATAATTACCAGGAATTCAGATATGAAAGAGATCACCTCACTTATCCTAAAAGGCCACTCTATGGCAGTGAAAACGGCATGAGCCTTGAAGCATGGAAGTCCGTTGAAGACAATGATTACATTGCAGGACAGTTTTTATGGACAGGCATCGAATATCTGGGTGAGGCAGGACAATATCCTTCGCGACACAGTACCTCCGGACTGATAGACCTGGCAGGAAACAGAAAGCCGGAATTCTATTTCCGGCAGAGTCTCTGGAGCAATAAACCGATGGTGTTTATCGGCACAACCAAAAATATCACAACGGGAGAACCTGCAAACATTTGGGCTCACAAAAGGGTTGATCCTGTGTGGAACTACGAGGCCGGACAAACGGTAAGTGTGAATGCCTACACAAACTGCGGGGAAGTTGAACTCTTTCTTAATGATAAGTCACTCGGGATCAAAAAATTGTTGGATTTTCCTAACAGGACAATCTCATGGGAGGTGCCTTTTGAAGCAGGTGAACTGAGAGCTTCGGGAAGAAAAGACGGAATGGAAGTTGCTTCTTACTCCCTTAAAACTTACGGTAAACCGGCTGCAATAAAAGCAATGTGCGATGCAATGGTACTGAAAGCAAACCGTACAGATATTTCAAGAATTTATGTTACAATAACCGATGAAAAAGGTAATACGGTTTATAATGCGGATAATGAAATAGTGTGCCGGATAACCGGCCCCCTGAAACTTATGGGCATGGAAGATGCAAATCCGCGCAACACTGAAGATTATAAGGACAACAAACAAAAAACATTTCACGGAAAACTGCTGATTTATCTTCAATCAACAGAGACTCCCGGAAAAGCAAATGTGACAATTTCTTCGGAAGGGTTGAACAGCCTGACCTTTACGCTTGATATTGTTAAATAATCACTATTGTCCGGATAATAATTTATTCAGAAAGTGGATTGCACTTATTATGACAGGAAAGAAATAAAGAATGTTTGTCACTTTATACTACATTACTGAAATAATGGGATTCCTCATTCGTCCCGGTTTGCACCGGGACTCATTCGGAATGACGGGTTGTAAGGATGGAACAGGGAGA
>Ga0078972_1006478_pt1 | contig 27685 bp, 27 predicted proteins | sample YelNatPaOPGAMG01_FD_67568 | JGI IMG/M metagenome (GOLD analysis project Ga0078972, IMG submission 67568) | Hot spring thermophilic microbial communities from Obsidian Pool, Yellowstone National Park, USA - OP-RAMG-01 (SPADES assembly) (version 2) | ecosystem: Environmental > Aquatic > Thermal...
TGAAATCCAATCTCTCAAATATATCCTTAAGATCAGGATTTCTTCTAGCTAACTCTTTCATAGCAGCAGACAATTTTTCCGGCAATCTTTCAGTCTCTTTTCTTATGTTCTCCCATAAACACTCTTCAGGAATATCAAAACCTTCATGCCATTCAGGTTTCTTCGCCTCTTCTTTAGCTTCTTCTTCACTCAAACCTTCCTTCTTCAAAGCTTCAACAGTTTTTTTGTACTCAAGCTCCCACTTGTCGCTCAACCTTTTCAAAAACAATAGAACCAAAATAAAGTCATAACTAACTCTTGTTCTTATGATATCTGCTGCTCTTTTTAAAGTTGAAATTAATTCATCTTTTGTTACGATTTGAGGTTTAATCAAAGGTTTTAATCTATAAAGAACTTTTCTAGAATCTTGGGGATGCGGTAATGTTTCTATCAAATCAAGCTTTTTCAATTCAACAATAACTTGATTTATACTTTTTTCATCTCCTATTAAATCCAACGACTTTAGCACCTTTGCTGCTTCTTCGCTTTCAAACTCCCTTTGGTCAAACTTTTCCAATAATCTTAGATACTTCTCCGAAATCCATTTTTTCTCTTTAGCCATATATTTTATTTGATAGAAAAGTTTATAAACTTATCGCTTGTTGATTTCTTTTTATCTCCAATACTTCCTTAATCTTAAATCCCATATACTTCCCTTTTTCTTCTATTGAAATATTGAGCAAATTCAAGCAGAACTTCTGAAGAGTCCTCCCATCATTCATTCCAAAATTGTCTATCACAAAGTCTACTTTTTTCTTTAAATCTTCATCTAGTTTGACTTCTTCTTTAAGGTCTTCTTCTTTCAGCCTATCAAACTCTTTCGAGACCTCAAAAGAGAATGGCCCCAAATAGTAAATGTAATATTCATTTCCAAGCAAACTATCTTCTCTTATCGTTTTTGTCTCAGCATCATAATGTTCTATCAAAAACATTAGTTTCATGACTTGTAATTTCCCATAAAAATATTTTTTCTCCATTAGTCTCTTTATCAGATAAATGAGAACATCCTTATTTTTATATTTCTTACTCATATTGTATCACACATGCTAAAACAAAACCAACTTGCTAATTCTTTAATATCTCTTTTATCTTCAAACCCATGAATCTTCCTTTTTCCTGGAGAGAAATTCCTAACATCTCCATACACTTTTCTTGAAGAGTCCATCCATCAAATTTACCAAATTTATCAATAATCAAATCAACTTTTTCTCTTATTTTTTCGTCCAACACCACTTCATTTTTTAATTCTTCATCTTTAATCATATCATATTCTTCAGAAACTTTAAATGAGAATGGGCCAAAATGATAAATAATGTATTCATTTCCCAAGAAACTTTCCTTACTTATCTTTTCCTTTTTCCCTTCAACATCGAGATGGTCTATCAAAAACATTAGTTTCATGACTTGCAACTTCCCAAAAAATGTTCCTCTTTCTTTAAGTCTTCTTATAACATACAACAAAACTTTTTTGTTAAGATTCACAATACCCACCTAATTATACTTTCTCTTCTAAAGATTTAATAATATTAGCCGTTCTTTCTATAAGCCTGGAGATACTATATTCTTCTATCCTAATCTCAGTAATATACTGACATAAAACCTTTACATTTTTCAATTTGTTCTTAAGATAACTCTCAATAACATAGTAGATTTCTGTTAATCTAGAAACTCTCTCATAATTTTCTTCTCCAAACTGAGGAAACAATAAAAGCACCAAAATTTTCTTCTCTGAATTTTCATATTTCTTCTCTATTTCTTTTATATAATTATCCAGCTGAGTTCCTGTAACTACTCTTTTTATCTCTATGATTATGTTTCTGTTCTTATTTATTACTAAATCATCACTTTTAGAAAATCCACATTTTATTCCTTGCTTCTCAAGCTCAAAAGCGATAATAAACTTACATAATCTATCATTATACACATTCTTTTGAATAAAGTCATCTACAGACATCTTCTTAAAAATTCCCTTTTTGAAAAAATGTGAAATTCTTTCCTTTACTTTCTTTTCAACATCTTTCCATATTCTTCTCATTATGTCACTTTTCTCTAAATCTTGGAATGAAATGTCAAAAAGACTAAGATAAAAAAGCTCTTGTTTGATATTTTCGTCTTCAATATCTTTGTATTCTTCTTTGAATCTGCTAAATGATAAAAATCTCATTCTAAAAACTCTCCTTCACGCTTTTAAAAGAATTGTTTCCTATAATCAAATGGTCCAAAACATTAACTCCTAAAAGCTCTCCTAATCTCATGATTCTTTTTGTCATTTGAATATCAGCATCGCTAGGTTCAGCATCTCCAGAAGGATGGTTGTGAACTAAAATTATTGAAGCAGCATTATAATCAAAAGCTAGCTTGAAAATTTCTCTAGCAGAAAAAACATTTTCATTCAAGCTTCCTTTAAACACATCTTCAACTTTAATCAATCTATTTCTCGAATCTAACAACAAAACTTTCAAAACTTCTTGCTCCAAATCTTGCATCTCGCTTCCAACAATCTTAAAAACATCTTCAGGTTTTTCAATTATTGGCCTTACATCTTCAACATAAGAATTAACTCTTCTAGCTAACTCAAAAATTGCTTGAATTTGGGCAGCTCTAACTTTTCCAATTCCAAAGAATTTTTCTAATTCACCAATACTAGCTTTTGCCAATCTTTTCAAATCATACTTTCTCAAAACTTTTTGAGCTAATTCTAAAGCTGTTATTTTCCTTCCTTTCCAATTGACGTCTTTACCAAAAATTATTGCTAGGAGCTCAGCATTAGATAAGCTGTTAACTCCTTTTTGAAGCAATCTTGTTAGTGGTTTGTCTTGCAATTTTTTGGAATAGTTTTTCATTTAAAGTTTTGGAGTTTGGGAAAAAGGTTAATTGCTATAAGATGGTTATAAGATAGTTCAAGAAACGTATAAAATAAAGCCACGAGTTTAAAACAATGTCCCCTAAGATCAAATAATATTATACTTTAAGTATAGCGTAAAATTGAAACAATGAGAAGGAAATCTATTCCATCTACTATGAATAAGGAAAAATTAAATTTGATAATTATTTTGATTGCTTGGGTTTTTTTGCTAACTATTTACATGATTATTTTTTCCTCATTGAATAGAGTACAGACATATTGGTTTATAGTGCCTTCATGGACATCTGTTACATTTTTAGTTTACTTTCGTTTGCTAAGAGAAGATGAAATTCTCAAATTACTAAAACATTCACTAAAAAATAAGATATTATGGTTTGTGTTTTTCGTACTACTAATAGTATACATTTTCCTTTACCATCTAGTACCATCATACATAATGAAAATGGTAGATAGTAAAAATCGTGAGACTTTATTAAATTCGATCTCCTTTATCGTCGGAAACTCTACTAACGATGTAGAGAAGGCTTTAAGAATATATAACTGGATAGAAAATTCTGCTGGTTTAACGAATGTTTATGCAGATAGGTATAATATTGATCATTATATCTATTTTATTAGTAAACCTCCTTTTGTTTGTTTAAGATTAGGAAATAAAAATTATCCTCTATGGGTTTTAACCTCTAAATGTGGAGCTTGTGAGGAGTACTCTTTATTGTTTAGAGAAATAGCTAACATGGCAAATTTAACAGTCAGAAGCATTCACAATCCTGGAGAAGATCATAATTGGGATGAAGTTTTAGTTAATGGGAGTTGGATAATAGTTGATCCAGGTTGGCCTATATTTAATCCCCCACCAAGCTTTTATGAGATGAATAGGAGTATTAACGGTTCTAATGGCTTGAATATGTCATATGTATACGGTGTTTATCCTAATGGAACAATAATAGACCTAACAGAGAGATATACAAATGTAAGCTCAATAAAAATATCAGTTGTTGATGAAAACAACAATCCAGTAGAAAACGCTATCTTAAGATTTGATAGCTTTAATTTATTGGAAAATGGAAAAGAGATATCTAATCTAGAATGTGCTACAGACAAGGATGGTACTTGTGAATTAAAGTTAGGTGGAGGTAGTTATAGAGCAAAAGCTTTTATTGGAAACAAAATATTTGGATATGGTAATGAAACTAAGTTTTATTTAAACGAAGAAGAACCAAAGGAGATAAGAATTATCATTAAAAGTAGCCTACTGAATATAAGACTATCTCCTATGACAGAAGAAGTGATTTCAGAATTAGTAATCATAATAATAGGTTTTTCGTTACTCTGGTTCTATTTTGTTATTATTTCATGGGAGTCTTTTCTTCTACATAAATTTTTGAAAGGAATAGTTGATCGTAAAATTCTATAAAGAACTGTCTTACTAATTTTTTATTTCTACTTGAATAAACTTGATAATAGTCTTTTCTTTACAAAATAAAATGGGGTCAAAAAACTTTTGAGTTCATTAGTTTTAAACAAATTGCTTTTAGAAGTCTCTTTAGTGTTATTCTCGCTAATTAACTCTTGCTCTAATTTCTTAGTTTTATTGAGTGGTATAGTTTTGCCTTCTTTATATTCCTTTAAAGCCGCTTTAACTCTTTTGATCTCCTTCTTGCTGCTTCTTTCAGACTTGAGTAAATTGACCCCCATGTTAATTACTCTTGTTTTAATTTTTTCCAATTCGTTTAGCAGTCTTCTGAGCACCATGTTAATAATGAAATTTCTGGTATTTATTTTACATAATCAAACTATAAATTATGGCGACATTTGAAGAAGATGTAGTAAAAGCCTATTACAATTTGAATAATTATTTTACAATTGAAAATGTCCCATTTCATGCAAAAGAAAAAAGAACTGGAGGAAAAGGGAGAGGAGAGATCGATCTAATAGCAATAAAAATAAATAAAGATAACGGAAGGTTGGAAGAGGCAATTCATGTAGAGGTAACAGCTTCTATAGATGCTAAATTCCCATTTATATCAAAAAAGGGCGGTGCCGATGAGGTCTATAAGCTTCTTAGAAAGTTTTTTAAGAGTGATGCTGACAGCAAACTTGCTGAATATTACAGCGGGAAATACAAGTATCAATTTATAACAAGTCCTTTTGCAAAGGACGTATCAGATAAGTTGAAAAAGAGATTAAAAGATTTTAAAGCTAAGATAATTGACTACAAAATGAATGGTGAAGCAATTCTTATTACGATTAAGTATAACGGCAAAATTAAACAAATTGAAATAATACCTTTCACAGTTATATTAAAGAGATTTATAGATTTGATGCAGGATAGGAAAGAATATTTCTCGAAAATTACAATAAGAGCTATGCAATGGTTTAGTATTCTGAAAAAAGAATATCCTAATTTTCAATGAGAAACTAAAAGGCATTGGATGCGAGGATGTTTTTAGCCATAGAAAAGAAAGAGGAGATAAGAACATTTGGACTTTCAAGGTTAAAACTAAAGAGGGAGTAAAGTTTTATCAGGTGGATAGATTTTTTGTTCCAAAAAATTTGAAAATTGAAAAGACTGAACTTAGTCCTCCAGAAATTTTGGATAAGTATAAAAATGAAAAGAGAATATCAGACCATAGATACATTTTAGTGAAAATAGGGGTTTGATTATCTTAACTTTTTACTAGATATGAAATTTGTTTAAACCGTTTTACCTTGGCATTTGTATTGCATACTTTTGTATAAAAGTTTGCAATACAAATGCAAACTTTTGAATCTTTGACTCACATATAAGTCAAAAATAGGAGAAATTTGAATTATAGACCAAATTAAAGTGTTTCTGTTTTTACTCTAAAACTTTTCAATTTTTCCTCATTTTATCTAGCCTTTACATCGATAAGAAGTGTCGGGATGCCTCGACAGTTAGAGATAAAATAAGAAAAGCTGGCAAAAATGTCCTTAATTCCCTAAATTTTTCTTTCTTTTCGATCTTTATCTCTAGAATTCAAAAACTTCAAGAAAATCTGTCGATTTTTGTCGACAGCTCAATAAAATTAATCAAATCTTTTTAATCACAGCTTTAATTTCGATTCTTCAAATTTTCAAATGAGGCTAGATAAGAAAGCATGGGATAAAGCTTTCAAGAAAGAAGGAAGAATTTTCACTAAACCTCAAGAAGACATGCCAAAAATTGTTAAACTTTTCAAGAAAAATGGAGTTAAAAAAGTTTTAGATCTGGGTTGTGGTTCTGGAAGACATGTTGTTTATTTAGCAAAGAATGGTTTTGAGGTTTATGGAATAGATATTGCTAAAGGCGGGATAAAAATTGTTAAAGAATGGTTGAAGGAAGAGGGATTGAAAGCAAATCTTAAAGTTGGAGATATTTACAAGAAACTTCCATACAAAGACAATTTCTTTGATGCAATAATTTGCATAAGAACTTTGAATCATGGAAAAATTGAGTGGATTAGAAGATGTATAAAAGAAATGAAAAGAGTTCTTAAACCAAATGGATTTATATTCGTTACGGTTCACAAGCATGTAGCTAAAAAGAAAATTCCAAAGGAAAAACTCTATGGAATAAAATGAATTGCTCCAAGAACTTACATAATTCTCGGAGGACCAGAAAAAGGAATTCCTCACTACAGATTCAACAAGAAAATATTGTTGAAAGAATTCAAAGATTTCAAGATTTTAGACTTTTGGATTGACTCGGAAAATTACTATTGCTTCATAGGACAATTTTCCTCTAAGCTAATTATCTTTCATTTTTCCCTGAATAACGCTCAACAAGCTTTTTAATTTTTTCTAAGTCTTTTGTCTTTATTCTGTAAGGTTGTGAGTAATCGATTACTTTTTGATAAACTATCATATCTGCGAGTGGTCTTTTTTCGTCTACCGCGTAGATAAGACACTTATTCTCGTCAATCATCTTAAGCTTTAATTTAACTTCCATTGAATGTTTAGATTCTTCTTCCATTGTTTTTATTGTAGCGTTAAAGATTTATGCTTTTATTCTTCATAACTTCATCCAACTTTATTTCTCTAAGATTCGAAAAATTTTAGATTTAAATCATTTATTTCCTAAACATAAAGAAATCCTATGAAGCTAAACTTAAGCAAGAAAATGTTCAAAGTTTTTATCTTCCTTTCTCTAGTTTCTCTCTTTGCTGACATGACTTATGAAGGTGGAAGATCAATCTTTGGTTCTTACGCTAAGGTTTTAGGAGCATCAGCATTGCTTGCAAGCTTAGCAACAGCTGGAGAATTTTTAGGTTATGTTTCAAGATTTATCAGCGGAATGATAGCAACAAGACTAAAGTCAAGCAAAGTCTATTGGGGTTTAACAATTTCTGGTTATGTAATTAATTTAATTGCAATTCCTCTTTTAGCATTTTCAGGAAACTGGTTTATTGCCATTTTTTTGATATTCTTTGAAAGAATAGGAAAAGGTTTGAGGTCTCCAGCTAGAGATGTTATTCTCGCTGAAGTTACAGAAAAGATGGGAAGGGGGAAAGCTTTTGGTTTGCATGAAGCTTTAGACCAAATAGGAGCAGTTGTTGGCCCATTAGTAGTTTCTATTTCTCTTTTTGTCACAAATTCAAATTATCCAATAACTTTTCTCATTTTAGCAATTCCAGCTTTTCTCGCTCTCTTCTTTTTGTTTGGAGCTTATTTTGAATATCCAAATGTTAAAGCTGCAGAAAAAACTTTTAAGAAGAATTTGAGAAGCAAAGACAACACAAAAATCTTTTGGATTTACTCAATTGCTATGTCTTTAGTAGCTTTAGGTTTCATTTCTTGGGTAAATGTTTCTTACATTTTAAAAGCAAGCAATGTATTTCCAGATTATTCCATAGCAACATTCTATTTGATAGCAATGTTGGCAGATGGTTTGTTAGCATTGCCGATTGGTTTAATGTACGATAAATTTGGTTTAGTTAGTTTGCTCTTTGCACCAATAGCTTCAATCCTAATAATTCCATTTCTTTTTGCTCAAAATTTCATTTCGGTAGCAATTGCTAGTGTTTTCTGGGGAATTGTTATGGCAATATATGAAAGCAATGCAAGAGCAGCCATAGCTGACATTTTGCCAGAAAACAAAAGAGCGTTTGGATATGGGGTTTTTGGTTTAGCTTTTGGAATTGCTTGGATGATTGGCTCAGCAATTTATGGTTATCTTTATGAAATTTCTCAATCTTCAATGATCTACTTTGCATTAACTACAGAAATTCTAGCTCTTGTTCTACTATTTTTTGTTATCAGCTTATTCAAAAAGAAAAGATAAATTACCAATACAATTTTTCTCCAATCTTTACTTTTAAGTTGAAAGGCGTTTCAAAAACGTATTTGCATTTTTTCTTTGGAGAATAGATTTTCCACGTTTTAGGATTTAATGTTATTGGTTCAGCAAGCTTCACATCAACAACCCTTTTGTTTTTATCGATGAAAATAATCTTTATCGGATATCTAACTAAAAACATCCAAAAAGACCACTTGTCTTCATACGGCATTACAAAAAGCAAATTTTTCTTTTTCGAAAAACTTAAACCAATGAATCTTTTCCAAAAATTATCAGCAACATCAGCTTTTATTTCCTTTTTGCCAATTTTGATTTTTATCATCTAATTTATCAGACTTCAAAAATTTAAGTTAAGTTTCAGTTAACAAAAAAAAGAGTTGATAAATTTCTCTTATTTTGCTTTTTTCTTTTCTTTATCTAAATCTTCGCTAAAAGCCTTTTCAAGCTTCCAGTATTCTCTCCAGAATTCTCTGTATTTCTTAGGGTTATGCTTTTTCCAATATTGAAGTCTTTTCCAGATTTTTTCCCCTGCTATTCTCCAAGCCTCATCTATCCTTTTTCTTTCTTCTTCACTCAATTCTTTTTTTTCTTTCATAATCACCTTTCTCCCTCGTTTTTATAAAGTTTTCTAAGTTTTTTATAGTCTATTATTTTATCATAGAAAACCCTACATTTTTCCATAATTTCTTTATCACCAGTAACGAAAATCAAATTGTTTTTCTTTGCTATTATCAAATGTTCTAAATTAGTTACTCTTTTCTTCATTGGTATTTCGCTAACGATGTCGATAATTTCTTTGTAAACCTCTTCCAGCGATTGAAAGACTTTAATGTATGATGGTGAGATTTCAAGAACAAAACCATTCCACATCTCCTCAATGATATTTTTATCAAGTCCATATTCGCTTCTAAGCTTTCTTACTATTTCTGCTTTTGTTACAATTGAAACTGCATACTTTAAGTTTTTAGAAGATACAACAAGAAAATCAGCAATCTTTGATTCTATATGCTTTCCTCTCTTTTCTAAAGCTTTCTTCACAAAATAGCCGAAAAGAATGTTCGTATCAAGGTAAAAATTCTCCATTTTGTCTATTTGTCTTATGCAAAGTGAAGAATTGCCATAGAATACTTACAATTTACTTATACCTTTAGCATTAAAATTTCCTGTTTTATTTGAAGAACAATTCTGGTTTTTCTGTATGTATTGGAATTAACTTTTTTGGTCTAATCTCTTTAATCATTTCCCTAATTTCTATTCCATTTGCATGTCCAGAAGCATGAATTTGATGCGTTGGCAAATTAAAGTGTTTAAGCCAGTTTCTAACTCTATTTTCTTCTATAACCATGTCATCATCGAAAGGCTCCGTTTTCGATCTAATGTAAACTCCATTTTTTGGTTTTATGTCAATAAGTTCTTGCAACTCAAAATTATCGCATCTAAAAATAAATTCTTCTTGCTTATCTCTCAAATCCTCAGCAGTAACTGTATTATCTAAATCTAAAAATTCTCTTTCCCACTTCTTGTAATCATTTTCTAAAAGCTTCTTTTCAATTTTTTCGTTTTTAACCCATCCAACGCCTTGAAAGTTATAAAAATATTCTTTGCTAATCATTCCCCAACCTTTCTTTTCAACATAAACACAAACGTCAGAAAGCTTAGGATATGCGTTTATTCCAGCATCTTCAAACAGCTTTAAAATATAAGCTTGTTTTGTGTTTATGACGAGCTTCCTTCCAGTTTTCTTAGCAACGTTGAAAAAAGTTTGCATTCTATCCAAATCTCTTAAAGGATAGTTAACAATAACTAAACCATCAGTCTTTCTAATAACTTCTTCAGCTTTCTTTTCAACGTCTTCTTCACTTTCATTAGTTTCTTCATCGATTCTCGTTCCTTCGGAAAATAGAATATCTATTCCTTCATTCTTTGCTCTACTCACAAACTCTCTAGTTAAATTGCTTCTTCTTCCATGAAATCTTAAGTCGCCAGTATAAGCAATTTTTCCTTCATTGCTATAAACAACAAAAGCTAAAGCTCCAGGCAAAGAGTGGTCTACAGGAAAAGCTTGAAATTCTATATTTCCAATAGAATATTTTTTGTAAGGTTCGACTATTTGATAATTTCTTTTAATAGTGGCATCGCTTCCTTCAAGCTTTTTATAACCATTTTTACTTCGAACAAAATGAAACTTTAAACTTAAATTTATTAATTCGGTAAAATTCGCTTGAGAGGTTTCTTCTATAGCTTTTAGTATTAAGTAAGTTTCTTTGCTGCAAAAAATTGGAATGTCTTCTCTCAAAAAATGAATTAAAGCTGAATGGTCAGAATGAGCATGAGACAAAAGCAAACCATCTAAAAACTTTTCTTTCGGATATGGCAAGCCTAAATGCTTACAATAATCTTCTCTGTAAATTGGCAACTCAGAAAAACTAGGTAATAAACCAAATTCAACTAAATCTAAAAAACCATTGCAAACTCTCGGTTGCAAAAATTCAGCAAAATATTGTTTGAATTTGTTAAAACTTAAGCCAAAATCTAACATAAGCTTAGAATCTTTAAACTCAAGAAGAATTTTGTTTCCACCGATTTCCCTTTCGCTACCAAAAATCCTTATTTTTACCATAAAATTTTTTAAATTACTAGCAAAAAAAGTGAAAGCTTTTTATATTTGCAAACAAATAACTAATTAGATTCTTATTAAAACTTTATACCTTGTTAAATTTACTGAATAATTCAAATTTTACTAGAGGCGAAAGAGTATGGAAGATTCATCGTCTATAGGTGAAAGGTATGAAGAGAGAACTATACTTGCTAGCATTAGTGCAGATTTTGGTAGCGTTGAGCATGGGAATTGTTGGTCCTATTTACTCAATATACTTCGAGAAAATTTCAGGAAGCTTGAAAAATGCAGGAATAATAATTGGAATTTATTGGATAATAGTTGGGTTGTTAGAAATTCCATTTGAGATGCTTTCTGATAAAATTGGAGAAAGAAAAGTTTTTGCTATTGGCGGTATTTTAGTTTCATCGTCAATCTTTCTTTATCCTTTTCTTTCAAACTTTTATCAAAAAATAATAGTTGAGATGGTAGAGGCTATTGGGTATTCAATGCAAATGCCAGCTTTTTATTCCTTGCTAGCAGAAACGACAAAAAGAGAGAGAAGAGTTTAGAAGTTGGTCTTATAGATTCAAGTTGGAATGTAGTTTATGGTATAGCTTCAATAGTTTCTGGGATGCTTATAACAGTTTTTGGATTTTCTCTTATTTTTAGTTTAGCAGGCGTTCTACACTTTGCTTCAAGCGTTGTAATTAGTAAAAGAATGAAAGAAGTTTCATAAACTAACTTTTTTTATCAATTCGTTCATTAGAGAATACACATCAAGGTTTTCTTTTATTTTTAAATCATCTAGAATTCTTTGTTTCATTCTTAATCCTCCTGCAGTTGGATGACCTCCGCCAAACGACTCATAATGGGGACACCCGCATTCTTTTCTTACTTGATGAGCTATTTCAGACGCAACGTAACCGACAGGAATGGAAGGTGAGTTGCTTCTAAAGGAAAATTCTGCATAGCCTTCGCTTCGTGAGGATTCTACACCAACTATAGTTATAGAACTATTTTTAATTATTTCGATTTCAGCAATACGGCGATATGCTGTTAAGAAAAATTCGATGTAAGGAGGGTATTTCAAGAGTTTTGATAAGTCTATATTAGCTCCTTTATACTGTACTATTGTTTGCGATTTTGGTAGAATTACTACGACTGCCTTAGTATCGTTAAAGTAAGAAGCTCTGTCATGTCTTAACATATTATGATTTGTGTCAAAGTATAGGAACGCATTTCTTGCAAGCGATTTGATTTTATCCCACTCTTTATCTGCTTCCAGAATTTCTAAAAGGTGATATCCATTTTCATATGCGTATCCTAAGTCCTTTGGCAATCTAGTTAAAACCATGGGATTGCTAATGTTTGCGGCTACCATCACATGAGCTGCAATAGACTTAAGAAGTTTGTGAGTAGGGGAATTCAATCTTTGAGCTTCTGTCAGAAAATATGTATCGTATTTATCTGCAACTTTTAAACCTGATACTCTGTGGGCGCCATTGGTGAAGTTGTTAAATAATTCAAAATGAGTTTGATAACCCTGCCACTCGTTTATAGTTCCAACATTCGTATAATCTTCAGCTACCTTTTTCACCTTTTCATCACCAAGGCTATCTAAAAATCTTTGAGTTCTTAAATCTGTATAAGCGGCCACCAATGTTGGAATTAGAAAGCGTTTAATCGTTTCCAAGTTATATTTATTTAATTTCTCTAATATATCTAAAACTATATAAAAGGTAATCTCACCAACACAGGGTATATTTGGTCCTTTCCACCATATATTTGCTTCTCTTGAAAGACCATAATTCTGATATGTGAAACCTTCCTTTTCTCTTTCTTCTTCTTTATTCTTACCACCTTCTTCCTTACCAACAAATGGATGATGATCCAATATCATAACTTTGAAATTCTCTTTTGCTTTCGGATGTTTATAAACTTCATCTAAGTCAGAGTAAAAAGGATACCAGGGTGTATTATCTGTTGTTATAAAAAGTATTTTCGTATCTTTTTCTAAGTAAGTTTTAATATCGTTTAAAGGTAAGCGTATTGTTGAAAAGGTTAGTTTAGAAGAAGAATTATAAGAGTCAATCAAATAAGGAACACCTAACATCTCAAAAAGAATCGCAAAATTGACAGCGCTTCCTACCGCATCTCCATCGGCATGGTTAATATCTAGTAAAACTATTTTTTTATCTGGGGATTTTTGGAACTCAAGCAATTTCTCTGAAGCAACTGTTTTTAAATAGTCAAATGGTTTATTGTATATATCCAAATCATAAAGCTCTGGAGTGTAGCGTGCGGGGTCTATCATACATACTAATGTATCAAAATCTTTAAATGCTTTGCGTATTTTATTTCAAGTATATGCACTTTTAATACTTAATGTTTTTCAACTTTCCGAATTTTAACGCTCCAGCCTCTTTATCTATTCCAATTACTTCTAATTCATCAACGTCTACATCTTCTTTTAAAATCGGACTCAACAAATCTTCTTTATCAACAACGTTGACTTCTGTCCCGCTAGAAAGATAGGAAAATGCAGGCAAGCAAATTATTCTTTTGCCATTTTTCATTTTACCATAAAGCAATGCTGGCAGTTTAATCTTATCAAAACCTTCTTTTAAAATTATAGCAGGCTCTTCATGTCCAATTATTAAAGTATGAAAATCTTTCGGATAAGAAAATTTTTTATGGCCATGGGTAAACAAATAGCCTTTTTCTAAATAAAAAGGGTCGAAAACCTGCAAGTTAATTTTCGATGCAATGTTCAACAAGTAATTATCATGATTTCCCCTAACTACAATTATTTCTTTTGTTTTTTTCCTAAGGAATTCAACAAGCTCAATAACCTCTCTCCATTCTTGTTTGCTCGCTTCTCCAAACTCATGCTTCACATCGCCATTAATCAAAATTTTCTTTGCTCGAATTTTTTTAAAGATGACGTTTAATTCCTTTTTCATCTCTTTAAGTTGAATTTGCGGAACGAAAATTCCCTTCTCTTCAACCAGGTATAATTCTTCTCCAAGCTGTAAGTCGGAAATAGCTACTAGATCTAGTTCCTTAATGTAAATTGCCCTAAAACTATTTATGAGTTCTGTGTCTTCAAAGATTTTCATATCAATATTGTTTTCGCACACAAGAAAAGTTTATAAACCCTTTTCACTAAAAAATATATGTCAATCACAAATCTTTTTGAGGAAGAAGTAGAAAAAGAGCTGAAGAAAGTTGGTTTAAATCTCACTGATGTTAAGAGTTATGAAAGAGTAGGAAAAGAAAAGTTAGTATTGCATTTAAAAACCGGGAAAGACTATATGATAAATAATCCCTATCTTACAAGACTTGCAGAAGCAAAAACTAATGAAGAGATATTAGTCTATTCTCTATCAAGAGATGCTTTACTAGCACGTTTGTATGCATTAGAAAATATATTCAAAGGTGAAGAAGAATGGGGAGACTTTAAAGAAAAATATTCTTCCTTCACCCCTTTAGATCTTCTTAGAAGAATTAGAGAAATAGAGAAAGAATATGAAGCTCAACTTTCTAACCTGAAAAATTATTTAATCACAAGAGTTTCCTATCTTTTAACTTTTAAGGGTCCCTATTATCCTGCTGGTGTTGATATACTGTTAGGCAGAAAAAACACACAAGAGTTAGCAGAAATTCACGCAAACTTCTTGAATGCCAAGAGAATTAGTGAAGAGGATTTAGAAATTCTGCTAAGCATACCATAAATTTTCTTTTTCTCCATAGATTTTTTGAGTGTAAGAAAGAAACTTTGCTCCTTTATCAATAATACTCATTCTTTGAGCCAAGCTTCCTCTCGGTAAGCATAAATTCTTTCTTTCTTTCCTTTCTCTTAAACTTTTTCTGTTATACTTTATTATCTCTTCCTTTACTGAAAATAAAATTTCTTCCAGACCGGAGAGAGGAGAATACCTTTTTAAAATTTCTTCTCTTTCCGCCTCGCTTGTTGCCTCAGTTAGTTTTTTTAGTAAGGAATTATCGTAAGCATCAATTATAAAAAAGGTAAGGAAAGAATATTCTTCAATTCTACCCATGTAAAAGGTAGAGTTAAAATCATTATTACTAATTACCTTTCTCTTGAATGCTTCCACAGTAGGTCTGAATTTTTGGAGAATATTACTAAGTCTTCTTTCCTCTAACATCTCGTAAGTAAGGCGGTTTCTTCCGGCTACATAGTCCATATAAATTCTGGGATTTTGAAAATTATAAGCTAATATCGAAACCTCTTCTGGATAAAGTACCATTCTTCCACCTTCGGTTATCTTTTTGATCAGTTGGGTAGTTTCTTCTATTTCTTTGGTTAATTTGTTAATAATTTCGATTTCTTCTTGAACATAAGGAAGATAGAGAATTACTTGGGTTCTATTCTTCAAAAATATTGGCCATACATCACATTGGAGATATTCAATAAGCTCTAAAGCCTCTTCCAGTCCTCTATCCTCTTTTCCGTATCCTCTAACAAACCCATGATAATAATCCCCTAGAGGCCTTATTACTCCTTGCAAAAAGTTATTTTCTTCTTCTATGCTACTCTTCAACATTTCTCTTTCTGTTGGTTTTATCATATGTGCTATTTAAAAAGAGCTTATAAATCTTTATTTCACTTTGAGCGTTCAGCTAAACAGCAGAAATTTAAGCTTTTATAGCAATAAGAAAAATGGCAGAAGAAAAATACTTAACATTAAATTTGAGAAGGTTGCTTGTAAAAAAACAAAACTGGAGAAGAAGTGAGTCAGCAGTTTTTATATTGAAAAGACTCTTGAAAAGACATTTGAAAACAGATAAAATAAAGATTTCTACAGCTCTTAACAACCTTATCTGGAAAAGAGGAATAAAGAGACCAAAAACAAAAATCAAAATTAAGGCTGTTAAGGAAGGAGAAGAATATAAAGTAGATTTGGCAAGTTGATAAAATGAAGGATCTCTTTGATTATTATGGAGATGTAAACATTGGTTTTTATGGTAAGGCAAGCGACAAGATATTCATTTCTAGTTTTGAAAAAGACTTTTCAAACATTTTTAATGTTCCATCAAAAAGAATAACAATTGGTGGAACAGAATTTGTTGGCTTGTTTTCTGCTATGAATTCAAATGGAATAGTTTTGCCCTTTATTATTAGAAATGAAGAATTGGAAGAAATAAAGAAGTTTGGTCTAGATGTTCTAGTTTTAAAAGAAAGGTTTACAGCTATAGGAAATTTGATTGTTGTTAATGATAATGGCGCAATAATTAGTGATTTGCTATCTAAAAAAAGTATCAAGTCAATAGAAAATGTTTTGAAGGTAGAGGTAGTTCAAGCTTCCTTAGTAAACTCAAAAGTTGTTGGAAGTGTTTGCTTCGCAACCAATAAAGGAGCAATCTTACATAGAGAGGCTAGCGACGAAGATGTTGAATTAGTTAAAGATGTTTTGAAAGTAGAAGTTGAAAGAGGAAGCGTTAATTTTGGTTCTCCTTTTGTTGCTAGCGGAATAATTGCTAATAGCTATGGTGCGCTAATAGGAAGCAAAACTTCTGGTTATGAGTTAGATTTTATTCTAAGAACACTTAAAGTTTAATTTTTTTGGGATATAATCGTTCCAACTCTTTCCCCGATGAGCGATTTGTAAACATTTTTCGCTTTTAAAGCATTTACTATTTGACATTTTGCTCCGCTAATAGCAAGGATCTCCATCTTCTTTATTTTACCTATAAGTCCGCCAGTTTTGTCAAAAGATTCGATATCAATCATTAGATCTTTATGCGAATGCAAAATTTTTAAAGGCCTTGCATCTTTATATTTCTTAGGATTTCTACTGCAAATTGGAACATCTGTATACATTAGTCCTTCTTGAGCTCTCATCATAAGTCCAGTATAAAGAAAAGCATCATCTCCAGAAATTATTGCATATCCGCTCGGAATTTTATCAACAACAGTTCCGAAAGATACTGGTATACCACCACTTTTTACAATTTCTTGAACTTTACTTAAATAATCCCACATTTCGAATATTTTCAATTTTTCATTCCATTGACAATATTTTGATAAATCTACTTGCTCAACTTGCAAAAAATTTCTAAAAATTTCAACAAAAATGTCGCTCGAAAATTTGCAATATTTTCTTACTTTAGGATTAACTCCAAGATAATCCACAGCTATATGTCCATATTGTTTTACTCCGTGGAAAACAAATAAAGTCATTTTTCTCCTTTTCAATGCCATGGACATTTCTTTTGCATATCTTCTTATTTCCTCATATCTAATAAAATTTTCAGGCCTTTCTATTAAGTCTTCTATATTCTTTGGTATTTTCTCAAATGTTATAGAAGAGCCGCCAAATTTTATAACAACTTTAGTCGCCATTAAAAATATTTTTTCTAATGATTTTTATGGATATTGTATTTTTGGGGCCAGCAGGAAGCGGAAAAACAAGTTTAGTTAGATCCTTTTCAGAATGGATAAGAAACAATCAAAATAAATCAGTTTCCTGCATAAATTTAGATCCAGGAGTAGAATATTTGCCGTATAAAGCTGATTTTGACATAAGAAAGTTCTTCACAATAGAATCAATAATGAATGAGGAAAAGCTTGGACCAAACGGTGCATTAGTAAGGGCAATAGAAAGAACTATTGAAATAAAATATAAAATTAAACCAGAAATTGAAAAAATAAAGACAGATTTTAGACTTATTGATTTGCCCGGTCAATTAGAACCATTTTTGTTTCATTCTGGAGAAAAGATAATCGATTATTTTGATAAGAAAAGAATGCTTGGATTTTTTCTGATTCCCGCTGAAATGTTTAACCCCAAAGGAATAGCCATAGCAGAGTTATTAAGTTTGATAGTCAGGCTGAAATTGGAAATACCTACCATAAACGTTTTAACAAAAATTGATTTGTCCAAAGACGTAGAAAAGGTAGAGGAGTTTTTAAAATCTCCTAGAAAGCTTAGGAAAACTTTAAAAGAAATGGAAGGAGGTACGGATAAGGATTTAGCAATACTCGCTTCAAAACTTATAGAGAAAATTGAAAGAGAACAAAGAATAGTAAAGACCTCAGCAAAAACTGGAGAAGGTATGAACGATCTTTATGATATTTGCTATGAAATCTTTTGTACATGTGGAGATTTGAGATAACATTTAAGCTTTTCTATCGAACTTCTTATATGGGGAGAAAAATTGGAATTTTGGTAGACTATGATCAGAATTTAGTAGATACAGCTTCTTTCTACTTATTAAATCCTGACATATTTTTAAAGAACTTTGTCTATTCAATGGCCAGTTTTCTAAGATATGCGGTTAAAGAGAAAAATCTAAATCCTCTGAATTTTGTTTATTATTTTTTATTGGAAGAAGACAAAAGAAGTAACGAAATAATAAGTAGAATTAAAAAGAGGTTAGATTTGTATGTCGATAAAAATTTAATGGATTTAGTCGTAAAGTTGGGTGAAAATGAGAACTACGATGTAAAAATTGTTAGCTCTTCTTCAGAAAAGATAATAAAAGATGTTTTTAGAGAGTTGGGAAAAATCTATGGGAAAAATATTAATGTTGATGTAATTGCATCTTCTCAAGATAAGTTAGTCACATCAAAAACAAAAGGAGAAATTGCAAAAAATTATAATGGTCCGACAATTTGTTTTGCCGATGGTCAAAATGATACAGAATTTTCAAATAATTGTGATGCTACAATACTGAAAAACTCGCTCGCATATTATTTGTCTCCAAAGAAACCTATAGGATATAAGCCTGGAAGGAAAAAATTCAAGGAATTTTTGGAAAAATTGGAAAAGAAATTAATTCCCAATGATTTCTATCAATAACTTCTTTTCATCTTCTCTTAAATAATCAAAAACTTCCTTCAATCTTTCAATATCTTCTCTACTCAAATCGCTAACCAAAATATCATTCTCGAAAACGTTCCTTCCAACAACAGCATCTTCTATACTTATGGCTACTCTTTCTCCTTTTATCGCTTGAGGTATTGTTCTCCCTTCGCTCTGAATTTCTTTAACTGTTCCAATAACTTTGCCTTCTCTCTTTAGAGCCACGTCTGGTTTCAAAGTTCCTTCTAAGACATCAACACCAAAAATCGCCGGCTTGCTACTTCTAAATATTGCTCCAGAAATAACTCTAACTTTAACAGGTCTTGGAAGAGCAACAAGCTTAGCTTCAATCTCTTTCTTCTTTTCTTCTTCCATCCATTGCTTATATTCATCAATTATTCTGTAAATTACATTGGAACTAAATACTTTCAATCCAAAATTTTTTGCTTCATTTATCGTTTGTTCATCAACTTTTACGTTAAAAACAAGTATAACTTTCCTGTACTTATCTTGAATTAGCTCTCCTTCAATAAAATCTTCTCTGTTTATGCTGCCAATATCAGCTTTTCTTATTGGTATGTTTGTTTCTTTCAAAAGTCTAACCATTGCTTCTAAGCTTCCAATAGTATCCGCTTTAATTATAACTCCATTCGGGTCTTTCTCAAACTCAACATACTTTTCAATTTTTACTTCTTCTACCAACTTTGGAATTTCTTTTTCATTCTTTGTTGCTCTTATTGGCATGCCAGCGATTGCTTTTTCCAAATTCTGGGCGACAATTTTTACTCCTATTGCTGCATTAACTTCATCAACATTAATAAATTTCTTCTCAACTCTAATCTCTTGTAGCGGCCTAGGTAAAAGCAAAGCTTTAATCTTTGTAACTATCGGCTCCTTGCTACCAATGATCAAATAATCTTCTCTAGAAAGTTTTCCGTCGTAAAGTATGACATCCAAAGTTAACCCTAGACCTTTAACTTCCTTAACTTCTAGTATTATCCCTCTCGCTTTTTCTGAACATTTTATTCTTTCTTTTAAAAACCTTTGCGCTAATCCAGCTAATATTGCTAGCAATTCTGCTACCCCTTCTTTTGTTATAGAACTAACAGGAACAATCGCCACTTGCTTCGTAAAATCTGCTACCCTATCGAACCTTTCGCTATCGAAATTATATTCGGCTAGCGAAGATACAATCATGTAAATTTTTTTATCAAGTTCTTCCACTACTTTTTCATCTTGTTTCGAAATGCTTTCTAAGAAAGAAGTTGTTTTTTGGTCCTTCCAACTAGGAATTTTATCTATCTTCGTTGCAGCGACAATAAAAGGAACTTTATATTCTTTCAATATTCTCAAACTTTCGTGAGTTTGCTCTTGAAAACCTTCGTTAATATCCACAACTAAAATTGCTAAATCAGCAACATTGCATCCTTTTTCTCTCATGCTAATAAAAGCAGCATGCCCTGGAGTATCTATAAAAAGTAAACCAGGGATTTCAATAGAAATTTTCATTCTTTGAAGTAAATCCTTAGACAAGTTTTCAATAACCTTTTTTGGAACAAAACTTGCTCCCACTTCTTGCGTCAATTCTCCTGGTTCCAATCTTGTAACTGTTGTTCCCCTAATACAATCTAGCAAAGTCGTCTTTATGGGTTTAAAGGCAAAGCCTTAAAACTTTCCATGGTCTATATGCCCAACGGTTATTACTATTGGACTTCTAATTTCTTCTTTCATTAAATGAACTTAGTTTTAAAAATAAAAGTTTGAAACTCAAGAAATTACACAAGCAGACCAACCACAATCTAAACAAGTTACACATCCGGCTTGATATACTAATCTTGAAGAACCACAAATAGGACATTTTTCTATCTTACCATTTTCTCCCTTAGCTTTTTCTATCTTGCCATTTTTACTTAATTCTTCAACCCATCTTGGTTCTTTCAATCCAAGTTTTTTCATCATTTTCGCTGTATCATTTTTTATAAGCTTCAAAGTTTCGATTATTCTTTTTTCTTCAGCTTGAGATGGTGCGTATAAAACTTGTTTTGACTTACTTCCTTCTCTATAAATCGTTATTCCTTTACATCCCATTTTATATGCAGCTACATAAGCTTCTAAAACATCTTGTACGCTAGCAAAAGATGGTAAGTTAATTGTTTTGCTTATTGACGTAGTTATCCAAAGTTGAGCTACTGCTTGGGCTCTAACATGATCCCACCATGGAATATCTAAAGCCGTAACAAAAATTTTTCTCAAATGTTCAGGGATTTCTTCTATTCCCTGCACGCTTCCTCCATTATCAGCTACTTTTTTAAGTATAGCATCGTTATACAATCCTTCTTTCTTTAGCTGCCTTTCGAATTCTATATCCGTATAGAAGAAACTCCCAACAGTTACTCTTTTCTCAAAAACTAAAGAAAACTGAGGTTCAATTCCGCCTGAAACATCATAAAACATACTTAAGCTGCCAGTTGGCGCAATACTAGTAACTTCAACGTTTCTTATCCCATACTTTATTATCCTTTGTCTTAAATCTTCCCAATCCAAATTCCAAAGCTCTTTATGGTAAAATCCTTCGATTGGCATCTCTCCTTTTTTGTAACCTGTTATATCATAGAATGGAAATGCTCCTCTCTCTTTTGCTCTTTCAACAGAATAAGACATAGAATAATAAGTTAAAAATTCGGAGACTTTTTCTATAAAGTTAAAACCTTCTTCAGAATTGTAAGGAATTCTCAAGGCGAACATCGCATCTGCTAAACCCATGTAACCTAAACCAATTCTTCTAACATTCTTGCTTGCCTTTTCAATTTTTTCAATTGGGTATTTGTTAACATCGATTATATTATCCAAAAATCTATAAGCAATTTCTATCATTTTCTTATACTCTTCCCAATCAAAGTATGCATTTCCATTTTCATCAAACTTTATCATTGCATAAAGATTTATCGATCCTAGATTGCAAGATTCATACTCATACAAAGGCTGCTCTCCGCAAGGATTGGTCGCCCTTATTAGTCCTCTGCTTTCTTTCTGGACGTTTCTTTTGTTTATATTATCCAAAAATAAAACTCCAGGATCAGCGGTTCTCCAAGCTAAAGTTGCAATTTCATTTAACAAGAATTTTGGATCAATATAATCAACAACTTTTCCGTTTCTAGGATTTATTAGAGGATACTTTTCGTTATTCTCATAGCATCTCCAGAAATTCTCATCCAACATTACAGAAATGTTGAAATTTTCAAATTGACCCTCTTTTTCTTTCGCATGAATGAATTTTAGAATATCTGGATGCCAACTTTCTAAAATTCCCATATTGGCTCCTCTTCTCTTTCCTCCTTGCTTTACTACGTCAGTAACAACATCAATAATTTTCATGAAAGAAACGGGACCGCTTGCTACACCACTAGTACTAGCTACTATATCTCCTTCTGGCCTGAGTTTTGAATAGTTTATTCCTATTCCGCCACCAGACTTGAAAATCAAAGCAGCATCTTTAGCTGCCTCCATTATACTTTCCATATCATCTTCAATACCTATAACAAAACAAGCACTCAATTGACCCAATCTTGCACCAGCATTGAATAAAGTAGGAGAGTTTGGTAAGAATCTTTTGCTAACCATCAAATCAAAATATTCTCTAAAATTCTTATAATATCCTTGAAATTCTCCATTTTCTAACATTTTTAAGAAGTCGCTCCACTTAACTTTCATCTTACCTTGAGAATTTAATTCATCATAAAGGTTTTTCATTCTTTCAAGATGGTATCTATTCCAAGCTAAAAATCCATTTTCTGTTTTAAAACCTAGCTTACCTTCATATTTCTCTAACTCAAAATTTTCAAAAGGCTTAATTTCTTGTTTACCCTCTTTATCAAAAACTCTAGAATCATACAATAAATCTGGAATAACAATTAACATTGCCACTCTCTCAAACATTTGTTTAGGTCCTTCTATAAGCTTACCTTCTTCATTTTTCAAAAGATATCTACTTGCCATTAGCTTTAAAGCATTTAGAGAAAATTTCTTTGCAACCTCTTCTTCATAAAAACCTTGCAATATAGCAATTTTCTCCTTTCTTATCTCTTCTTTCTTTTTTCTGTATGTTATGTACTCTTTCGCAACTTCATAATTACCACTTTTTACCAAAACTTGTTCAACCAAATCTTGCACTTGTTCTACATGTGGAATTTCTCCAGGTTTTAGCTGTTTCTCAAGAAGAGAAACTACTTCATTGGCAAGCTTATTTGCCAATTCTCTGTCTTTACCACCAACAGATTGTATAGCTTTCCATATCGCATCAACAATTTTTTCTTTTTTAAATTCAACGACTCGACCATCTCTTTTTCTAATTTGTGTTATCATAAATACACCCGACGTTGAGTACTAAAAGTTAAATCAATAATTTAAAAAGTTTTCTATATTCGAGAATATATTTCATTCTTCTACTTTCCAAACCTCTTCTTGTATCTTCATTCTTTTATTAATTACCCTCGCCAGCATGAATAAAACGTCTGATAATCTATTTAAGTAAGCTAAAATTTCACTTCTTACAATTCTTTTTCTCTTAGAAAACCTAAATGCTTCTCTTTCAACCCTTCTACAAATAGCCCTAGCAACTTGAAGAGAGGAGGAAGGTATGCTCCCTGTTGGATATATGAAATGGCTAATAGGTTCTACTTCTTTATCAAATTTTTCAAGAACTTCTTCTAACCATTTTACTTCTTTTTCACTAACTTTTGTTTTTAAGTTTGCTCCAGTTAATTCAGAGCCTATTAAAAACAGATGGTTTTGAATTTTTTTCAATATTTCATCTATATCTTTAAACTCTATGTGCTTTCTAAAATCCAACAAACTTCTCGAAAAACCAATAAAACTATTCAACTCGTCTATTTGACCTATTAGATTTACTAATGGAGAAGTCTTATCCATATCGCAACCTAGAATTTTTGTTTTTCCAGAATCTCCAGCACCTGGATTTGGCTTCATTAGTTTATTTTTCCTTAAGCTTTTTAACTATTTTTTCATGTAATTTGAGTAAAAGCTTCTTCCTATCTTCCATCAAAACAACATCACTTTCGCTAATAGCAAATAAGCTATGCGCAAATGGCGAAGGAGTATCCAATAATTGCAAAAATTCGTATACCATTTCTCCTCTTTCTATTTTTTCGATTATTTTTTTAGCATTTTCAAAATCCATGAAATCTTCTAGTATTTCTCTGTAAGTTTCTTCTAAAACCGGAAATCCTTCAATTCTTTTAACAATTTTTATTAGTCTTTCTGCACTCATTTGCTGTTTTTCAACGCTAATCTCATGTCCCTTATAATTTCTCAGAATCATCAAAGATCTAGAAGCAACGTGCCTGAACTTTCTTTTAATTAGTTCTGTATTCTCCAATGATTTAACAAGCAAGTCCTCAAAATTTCTGGAATTAACCAATTTGACTAACTCTCTTGGATCCACTCTATTTTCTTTTGAGATCCTTCTGATTTCAAAAATAGAATAAAACTTTTGCTCAATAATTTCTGGCGGAATTGTTAAAATAAAACCATTATCGCTAATGCTCACTTTAACGCTTCTTTCTATTTTCTTCGTTAAAGCATACGCAAAAGCTCTACTTAAAGCATCATTAACCTTTCTTCCGAAAAGTGTATGAAATACAATGTTTTGGTTGTTTTCATCGTCAATGAAATTCTCAACCAAAATTACTTTATCGCTTGGTAATTTTTTAGCATTAAATTTTTTCAGGAACTCTAATTCTAGTTTTAAATAATCATACACATTTTCAGCAACTTCTTCGTTTGCCAAATACTCTTTCTTTAAAATATCTATTACTTCTTTTTTGCTTCTTTTCTCAATTTCTTTCATTATCCTTTCTCTAAATCTCGCTATTTCTATTGCTAAATCAAAAGACAAAGGCAATTGCTCTGAAAACCAACTTGGAATTGTCGGTCTTTTTTCTTTTACTGGCAAAACATAAGCAGTACTCTTCTTCGCTTTAACAAACTCGTAAGTTTTTCCACCTAAGACAAAAATATCTCCCTTTGTCAACCTTTCTAGAAAGCCTTCTTCTATAAAACCAATGAATTTCCCATCCAAACTCTTAACTTTTATTTTAACCTCATCAGGAATTGTTCCAACATTTAAAGAATAAATAACTCTTGCGTACTTTCCTCTTCTACCAAACATCATATCTTTTTCATCAAACCAAATCTTTCCATAAACCTTATAGTCTTCAAGTGTATGATATTTACCAGCTAAATATTCCAAAACTCTAACAAAAGTTTCGAATTTTAAAGTTGAAAATGGATAAGCTCTTCTTACAACATCAAAAGCCTCTTTAACGCTCCATTTTTTCTCTATTGCCATTCCAAGCAAATGTTGAGCTAAAACATCTAAGCAATTCTTTGGCATAGTAAATTTGTCTAGCCAATAATCATAACATTTTTTAACCATAACCAAACATTCGATTAAATCATCTCTATCCAAACAAATAACTCGACCTTCTGAAACTTCTTTTAAAGAGTGTCCAGCTCTTCCTATCCTTTGCATTAACCTTGAAACACTTTTTGGAGAACCGATTTGAGCAACTAAGTCAATATAGCCAATATCCAAACCAAGCTCTAAACTCGCCGAGCTATTTTGGCAGATGAAACCATTAATAATGTAATTGTGATTAGTAGCATTGACTAAACTATATACTTTTTGTAAGTAAAGCGGCTTTTTTTCTACAACCTTATCCCAGAAAATATGCGAGTGCGCTAAATCTTTTAAGATTTTTGGTATTCTCGCAAATTTACTATAAACTTTGATAAGTTTTCGTAAATTTCTTCTGCTAATATTTCTTTCTCCAGTCTCCGCTCTTCTTGGATTGTAACCTATTTTTTGCAATTTATAAGTACTTATCCCTGCTTCATCTCTCACTTTTTTCAATAACTCATCTATGCTTGGAATTACGTCTCTGTTGCAATACCCGTTGGATGAAAATTGAAGTATCGCATTAATTACAAATTGCAAATTCTTCCTTTTAGGTTCAATAAATTTGGCAAACTTTCTTAGATTTTCTCCTCCATAGATAGCAATAGTATAACACACTCCTTTTTTTGTAATTTTTCTTCCCCTAAAGTTTTGTTTTTCGCTGTATTTTTTCTTTCGTATTGAGGCAATTATTCCCAACTGAAGCAACAAACTTTTTACTCCATCAGCAAAATTTCGATTGAAAGTAACAAAACCTATTGAATAGACTCTCCCTTCTTTTACTTCAGCGTATCCATCCCCATCAAGATATCCAGAAAGAAACTGCCATTTGTAATCTTCAGGCAATTCGAATAATATCCATGGAAACTTTCCTTTAATAGATTTTTTTCTTACTTTTCTGATCAACCTTTCCATGATTCCACGAAGAAGGAGGAAAGAAAATTTGAAAGTTATAATTCCGTCTTTTCTTTCTTCTACAATTGGTTTTACTGGAACAATCTTTCTTAACAAATTAGAGTAATATTTTAGTAAATATTTCTCTTTTCCGGCTATTGATATGCCGGAACTGTCCGAAGAACCTTCTGCAAGATAAAAGCCTAAAAAACGAATGAACTCTTTTGAAATCGGGCCATTTAATAGATTATATCTCTTTTTTTCCGTCCTTATTACCCTTATCTGTTTGAGTAATTCTTCCTTTTCAAGCTTCTTTAAAATTTTCTCTAGATTGCTAAGTCTAAAAGGATATCTTCCGTTTAGATTCTGGATAATAGTTGATGAAGTTAATCCAAGAAGTCTACATAAATTTTTAACTGAAGCAAACTTTTCCCTTATTTTTCTCTTCACTTCTTCAAGAAGCTTTTTATCCAGAAAAACATAAGCATTGTTTGGTAAAATCTCGCTATAAAATGGAATTCTTTGTGAGAAGGTTGGAATCTTTCTTATTACCCCAACAAAATCTCCAACTTTTAAATCCTTAGCCTCCACCCACTCCAATCTAGAATTTTTTATAGTGAGAAACTTATGTTCTTTAGTGCATTCTATCTCCCATCCTAACTTGCTCCTTATTCTGAACCCATAATCATTATAGTTCCGAGAAACAAGAGATTCGAATTTACCTTTCTTCAACCTAAGATTATTATCTAAATATACAATCTCCTTCCCAGAAGAAATATCCGTTATTCTAACCCAAGAAGGATTAGAAAGAACCAAAGAATTTTTGCTAACACAAATTACCGCTTTTAATTCTCCTTTTTTCAATCTTTCCTCAACTTCAAACCTTATTTCCCTGCTTACACTCGAATGATGCACACCAGTAACTTCATCTAAATACTTGCTTGGAAACATTTGTTTCAAATGAAAATGAACTCTTTCTGCCCCGCTTCTTGTGTTCGTAAAAACAAGTGTTGTTCTATGCCTAGAAATTAAATCGTCTAGAAGCTCATAAAGGTTTTTGTTTATTTCTTCAGCACTACTATAAACCAAATCTTTAGTTGGAATTAAAACTCTAATATCAATTGGTTTAACGAATCTTGCATCAATAATATAACACTCTCTTGGTTTTCCGTTTTCTACTCCAACTAAAAATTTTGCTGCATCTTCCAAAGGTTCAAGAGTTGCGCCAAGCGCTATTCTTTGAATTCTTTTTCCAACAAAATTTTCCAATCTTTCTAAACTCAAGCTTAAATGGACTCCTCTTTTAGAATCTGCAAGTTCATGCAGTTCATCTATTATTACCCATTTTACATCTTTTAACTTTTCTTTGAATTTTTTTGTCGTCAAAATTATTGCAATCGATTCTGGAGTAGTTATCAGTATATGAGGTGGTTTTAAAAGTTGTTTTTGTTTTTCGCTTGGTAAAGTATCTCCCGTTCTAATTCCAACCCTAATTTCTTCTAATTCAACATTAAACTTTTCCTTCGCAATTTTTGGAATTTCTGTTAAAGGAACCAAAAGATTTCTTCGTACATCATTATCCAATGCTCTAAGAGGAGAAACATATATACAATAAACTTTATTTTCCAGCTTCTTTTCTTCAGCTAAAGAAAATAACTCATCTATTATAGAGCAAAAAGCTGCTAAA
>Ga0078972_1006482_pt1 | contig 27674 bp, 27 predicted proteins | sample YelNatPaOPGAMG01_FD_67568 | JGI IMG/M metagenome (GOLD analysis project Ga0078972, IMG submission 67568) | Hot spring thermophilic microbial communities from Obsidian Pool, Yellowstone National Park, USA - OP-RAMG-01 (SPADES assembly) (version 2) | ecosystem: Environmental > Aquatic > Thermal...
TTACACGGACTGCCTCATTCATTCCCTTCCCTCCCCAACTGGAGATCGCAGAACAGGCTACCGGACGGGCGCAGGTGCATTAGGCCGCGGCCTCCCCACGCGCCAAAAGCCACACACCTGCAGCCACAATGATGCCGCCGACGCACGTCCAAACCTCCAGCCGCTCGCGCAGGAATAATCGGCCGTATACCGGGCCCATTACCGGCTGGATGTACAGAAAGCCCGCCATAGACGAAAGCCGCAGTCTCGGGAGCAAATGGAACCACGCTCCATAACAGAAGATCGTACAGACGATGGCCAAATAGGCAATCCCCAAAACACCCGGAATTGAAGGCCAACTCCATGGTCCTGCGTGCATCTCCCACACGGCCAAGGGAAACATGGCCCCCGATCCGACGAGCATCTCTACCGCCAGAATCATAACACCCGGGTAATGCCGGGCAAGGCGCTTGCTAATCACTCCCGAATACGCCTCGAAGCATAGAGCCAACGCGATGCAGGCGTTGCCCACCACATTGGAGGACGTGTGCAGTACAAGCCCGCGATTTACCAGCACGTACACTCCGATGAAGCCGATCCCAAGCCCCAGCCATTGATCCGCTGTTAGGCGCTCCCGGAGCATCACTCGTGCCATAAGCGCGATGAATACCGGCTCGGCGGATACAAGCAGGGTGCTCTCTGTAGCGGATGTTCGGCGCAGGCCTCCGTAGAAGATGCCGTACGTAAGCGCCAAGCCGAAGATCCCCAGCAGCAGGAAGTCTCGCCGATGCTCCTTTGAGATGGGCTTCCATCCGCCTGTCAAGCGCAGATAGATGAGAAACACCGCCGCAGCCGGCGCAAAACGGGCGAAACCCAGCGCCCAGGGGCCCACGGCACGGGATGGCGCGCTGGTGCCTCCTAAGGCAGCTTTGGCGGCAATCGCCGAACCCGCCCATAACACATTAATAAGCACCAGCATCAACCCCACGCCGGCGCCTATGCCGGTGGGCGTTCGTATCTCCGCCCGGGCATCAGCCGGAATATCGCGGTCACTCACGGCCCACGAATGGCAGCTCGGTTACGAGCGCCCTTTCTCCACTCGGCGTCGCCAGGCGCTGACCCGGCCGTGCCATCTCCCGCCGAACCATGGCCAAGGCTATAGGTGCGCCTAAGGAAAGCGACCTGCAACTGCTTGTGATGACGCCCGCACTCAGGTTTTGCCCTTCCGAGGCTATCATCTGCACGGGTGTACCAGGCTGGGGCACCGTGTCGCCATCGAACAGAAGCCCGGTGAGGCACCGGTTCGTGTGGCCCCTAGAGAGGATGCGCGCGATTACCTCTTGACCCACGTAGCACCCCTTATCCGCGCTGATATGACTGGCGCGGAGACCACATTCGAGAGGAAACGTGTCGGAGGTCAATTCCGCTCCATACCTTGGAATGCCCGCTTCGATGCGCAGCACTTCGGATGCCAGCTCACCTACCGGCCTACAACCCTGGCCACGCAATTGCTCCCATGTTGCGCCTGCGTGCTCTGCCGGCAAGTAGATGTCATACCCTCCTTCCCCGGTGTGATCCGCTGCAACCACCACCTTGCCCTCGCCCTCCGAAGGCAGCGCGATCTCCGCTGCCTTGGGCCCCTGGAGCGAAATGCAAGCCAGATAGCCCGTTTGATCCACAACCTCCACGTCTTCGGCGATGATGTACTGTTGCAGCCATTCGAACACCCTCGTGCGGTTGCACGCAGGAAGATCCAACAAGATTGCATCTCCGCGATAAACAGCCACCCCATCAGACACCATATGGCCTGTGGCATTGAGAAAACACAACGGGAGGCCGGGCCTGTCCTCCCCTAACATCCGCAGATCATTGCTCACAAGTCCCTGGAGCCATCGGAGGCGGTCCGAGCCAGTTACAGCCAGGAAGCCTCGAGCGGAGCGATCCACCATCCCCACGCTTGTGCGCACCGCTTCGTGCTCGGATGCTACGTCACCGAAGTCGAGGGCGCATTCGGCATCAAAGATCATGCCCATGCGGCCACCTGCGGCAGCCAGTACAGGGTAAAGCGGTGTCCGTACGCGATCTGAAGCATTCACCCTAAGTTACAGCTCCGATGCCACCTGAGTGAGCGTAGCGAAACGCGCGCCGGCATCTTTCAGCAAGGCGAGTGCATTGCGCAATGCCGACGCATTCTCAACGTAATCGCTGAGGGCGATATGTATTACACTTGCGTTCTCTAGGGCATGGCGAAGGACAGGTTCCACCTTCGTCCAACCGAAGTCAAGGTACGCTGCCACACCCTGGTACGTGGCGAGCGGAATCATCCAGATGGGGGCATCTCCTGGCTTGGTTAGATCCTCCGTGGATGGCCGATAGGGTTGCGTGGGGCCATCGGGCCATGCAACAGCATGCTTGTCTTGTGCCCCTGGGCACGACGAAGCATCTGCAAGGATGCCCACGTCCGTTAAGTACTTGAGGTCACTGGGGAGCAGATCGAATCGGTGTGCTCGAAAGCTCGTGGGCTTAATGTGGCACTGCTTCAGGACATCCTTGCCGATGCGGATTACATTGCCTCGTTCCTCAGGATCCGAGATGTATCCATGGCTGTTCTCAAAACTAAGAAGCATGCCGTATTCATGCCAGGCAGGAATGCGATGGAAGTATTCGCCATGGTACAGATTCACGTTAGACATGGGATCCTTCTCAGACACGAATATGAGCCAAGTAAGCGGCACCATAAACTCTTCTGCAACTTTCACAAGCTCTCGCGTATAGCATCTGCCCTTTCCCGCGGCCTCGCAGTCCACGGTGACCGTAACGGTGGCCATTGCGAACCTCCCTTCAAGTTAGGTGATAGATATGATCGGTGCGTTCAAGGCATCAGCGGCCTTATTGTGCCGTTCGGCACGCATATGCCGCACCGTTTAGGCATGTTCGAAATAGAATGTAAGTGCGAACAGTGCTGCCAGTCCCCACAGCACGGGAGACACTTCCCGCGCCCGCCCGCTGAACGCGTGCAAGAGCACATACGCAATAAAACCGATGCCTATGCCTCGTGCGATGGACATGGTGAGGGGAATGAGGAGCATCACCAGAAACGCGGGAATTGCACTCACGGCATCCGCGAAATTGATGTCCTTTACCACCGTCATCATCATAAAGCCCACCAGCACGAGTGCCGCCGCCGTTGCCTCGGCCGGTACGGCCTGCACCAGCGGGGCCAAGAACATGGAAGCGATAAACAACAAGCCCACTACGATACTCGTGAGCCCTGTGCGACCTCCCTCACCCACGCCGGCAGCGCTCTCGATGTATGTGGTGGATGAGCTGGCGCAGCAGAAGCCGCCCCACACTGCAGCCAGCGCATCCACCAACAGAACTCGATTCAGCCGGGGTAGTGTACCGTCAGGACCAAGGTACCCTGCCTGCTCCCCGATTGCAATAACCGTGCCCATCGTATCAAAGAAGTCGCTCATCATGAAAGCGAACACGAGCGCAATTGCTGTCGGCGTCAACACGCCCCGCAAGCTGAGTTGCCCCACCGTAGCGAAGCTCGGCGCCGCCAGGATGTGCTGAGGATAGGGTTCAAGACGAAACAGCATAGCACCAATCGTGGTCAAGGCGATGCCGGCCAATAGGGCCCCGCGCACCCTGCGAATGATCAAGAGGGCCGAAACCAAGATGCCGAATGTTGCCAGCAACGTCGTGGCTAAATGAAAGTTCCCTGTGGGCGTGAAGGTACTGGGTACTCCCGGCACGGGTGCCGAACTGGTGGAGATCCAATGAGCACTGTGCATACCCAACAGCGCGATGAAGAGCCCAATTCCTACGCCGATCGCGCGCTTCAGATCTAGGGGGATCGCATCCATCACTGCCTGCCGCAGCTTTGTGAGGACCAATATCGCAACGATTGCACCCTCCACAAAGACCACGCCCATCATCACCTGCCATGTAATACCTGGGGCGCTCCCCACCGCAGCCACGAGGGCGGCATTCAGCCCCATCCCACTGGCCAGTGCTAACGGATAGTTAGCCCATAGCCCCATCAAAATCGTTGGGACGGCAGCCGCTAGGCACGTGGCGGTTACAGTAGCAGGAAACAATCGTGGCCCCAGCGGCCCGGGATGAGACGTGCTACCTGCCAGGATCGTTGGGTTCACAACGATTATGTATGCCATGGTCATGAAGGTGGTGAACCCAGCAAGCACTTCCGTGCGCACATTCGTGCGGTATTCAGAGATATGGAACAACCGGTCCAGCATCAGGAGCAACCTTCAGTGTTCCGTACTGTCCAGATCGTGAGTTTGTCGGCTCACTCGTATCGAATGAGCGCCATTACGTCGTAACCCGAAAGAACCCGGCGCCCCTTGAGGAACCCCAGTTCGATGAGAAAAGCAAATCCGCACACGGTGCCGCCTAAACGCTCCACCAAGCGAGCGGAGGCTGCTGCGGTGCCTCCCGTAGCCAGCAGGTCGTCCACAATCAGAGCACGAGCTCCAGGTTGGATGGCATCGGCATGCATTTCCACCGTATTCGTGCCGTATTCCAACGCATACTCTTCCGAAATCGTTTGTGCAGGCAGCTTCCCCAATTTCCGCACGGGAACAAAACCCACCTCCAGCGCCATCGCTACCGGCATTCCCAGCACAAAGCCCCGCGACTCAATGCCCACAACCACGTCCGGCTTCATCGGTCGGGCGTACTCTACGATGCGGTCAATCACCTCCCGCATGGCCGGATAGCTGGCAAGCACGGGCGTGATATCCTTAAAGAGGATGCCCGGCTTAGGGAAGTCGGGAACATCCCGTATCAATCGTTCGGCGAGAAGGTCACTCACAGGTTTGCTCCTTCGATCGGCGTGTCTTTTGGCGTGCGAGGGCCTCGGCGAGCCCCTCAGAGAATGGCGGCCGAACCACGCCCTCTTCGGTAATGATGGCGGTGATGAGTTCATGGGGTGTCACGTCGAAGGCCGGATTGATCACCGGCACACCCTCCGGTGCAATCCGTATCCCATTGATATGGGTCATTTCCTCCGAAGGGCGCTCCTCGATGGGGATGCCATCCCCAGTCTCCAACGTGAAATCTACGGTAGAGATGGGCGCGGCCACATAAAAGGGAACGGAATGGTGGTGGGCAGATATGGCGAGGCCGTACGTCCCAATCTTGTTCGCGGTGTCGCCATTGGCGGCGATGCGATCGGCGCCTACGATCACGCAAGACACCAAGCCCTTGCGCATGAGAGATGCGGCCATATTGTCCGCGATAACGGTAACGGGGATGCCCTCGCGGTGAAGCTCCCATGCCGTAAGCTTCATCCCTTGGAGGCGGGGCCGCGTCTCATCGGCGAAAACACGCAGATGCTTGCCGGCGGCCCATGCAGCGCGAATCACTCCGAGTGCCGTTCCATATGCCACGCATGCCAGAGCGCCCGCATTGCAGTGCGTAAGAACCGTGTCCCCATCACGGAGCAGTGCCGCACCGTGCATCCCCAGGGATCGGTTCGTGGCGATATCCTCGTCCAGCATTTGGAGAGCCTCGCCGAGCAGAACACGCCGAGCCTCGTCCACGCCGCCACGACATCGGCGTAACACGCCCATCATCCGATCCACCGCCCAAAAGAGGTTCACTGCCGTAGGGCGGGCAGAACGAAAAACCGCGGCCGCAGCTTCCATGGCGGCATCGAATTCCGCGCGGGAACTCGCATGGGTGTTCTGGCCTGCCAGGGCCAATCCAAGGGCTGCAGCACACCCGATGGCCGGGGCGCCCCGCACTACCATAAGGCGGATTGCCTCGGCCACGTCGCGCCAATCGCCATACTCCCGATATTCCAGCCGATTCGGGAGCAGCGTTTGATCCACCAGGCGCACACGCCCCTCGTCCCACGCCACCGTCATCAGTGGCTCGTCTGCAGTTGTCATTGCGCGCTCCCCCCCCGGCGGACTTGCCCGCGCATCAGCGTTACATTTAGGGATTGACCTTGGCGTTCTGTAGCGTGCAGTGGCAGGGGCTCTGCAGGTTCAGCGGGATGCGCCGAACTAAGTCAAGCACAACCTCGCGGATGCGCTGGGAGTTCTGCCGAAACACCTCGAAAACCTGGGCCGCAGTGACCGGCGGGATCACGCCGGACGCGAAGATGGCGCTATCGTAGTCCGTGATGACGGATATATTCACCACGGCCATCTGTTGTTCCAGGGCAAGATACGCCTCGGGATATTGCGTCATGCTGATTACTTCCCATCCCTGGTCGGCAAACCACTTGGATTCCGCCTGTGTGGAGAAGCGCGGCCCGTTGATCACCACCACCGTGCCCCGTTCATGTACGGTAATACCGTGTTCTCTAATCGTTTCAATGGCCAGAAGCCTCAGATGCGGGCAGTAGGGTTCGGCCGGGCTCACGTGGTACACATCCGGGCCATCGAAGAAGGTATCCGCGCGGTTGCGCGTGCGGTCCACGTATTGGTCACACACTACGAAATCGCCCGGCCGGATGTGGGGCTGAAGGCTACCGGCTGCACATGGGCTGACCAGATACTCCACGCCCAGAGACTTCAAGGCCCATATGTTCGCACGATAGTTGATTTTGTGGGGAGGGATTGTGTGATGTCGGCCATGTCGAGGCAGGAACGCGACCGTGCGGTCCCCCACGCGGGCAAGAAATACATGGTCGCTGGGGTCACCATAGGGAGTGGATACCGGAACCTCGTCTACGTTGTCCAGCAGGCTGTAGAAGCCGCTCCCACCAATTACGCCAATCTTGGCAACGGGCTGTGTGCTCATCTTTTATACTCCAGGCCCGCGAGCCGAGCGATTGATTCGGCGCCGGGCGTTAACTCGTGTCCAGTTGTTGCAGGGCGACCTTGGCTGCCGCCCGTTCCGCTTGCTTCTTACTCCTACCAGTTCCCTCGCCGGCTACTTTCCCGGCGATCACCACTTGAGCTGTGAAGGTTTTGTCGTGGTCTCGGCCTTGCTCCGATATGATGCGGTATTGAGGCAGTTCTCCGTATTGGGCCTGAACGCGCTCCTGCAGGCGAGATTTATCGTCCCCATACTCGCCTCCCTTGCGCAAGAACTCGAAGCGCGGAGCGAGCAAGGATCGCACGACACGGCGTGCTGTTCGCCAGCCCGCATCCAGGTAAACGGCTCCGATTACGGCCTCCATGGCATCCGCGAGGATGGAGGAGCGCTGCCTCCCGCCGGCGGCCTCCTCAGCATCGCTCAGCTCCAGCGCCTTATCCACACCCACGGAGAGCGCTGCCTGCGCTAAGCATACCTCACTTACTAGATACGCCTTCGCCTTGGCAAGCGTGCCTTCATTTGCTTGGGGAAGGCGCGCCATCAACACGTCGGCAACCGCACAGCCTACCACGGCATCACCCAGAAATTCCAGCCGTTCGTTGCTTTCTTCCCCCGTTTCGCCGGAAGCGGAACGATGCCGGAGTGCCTGTTTCAGCAGTTCTGGATGGCGGAATTCCACCTTGAGGTTCGCCTGGAGTGCTTGAATTGCCTCGGCGTCCCTCACGTCTTCCTCCCGGAATGAGCGTCCCATATGCCGTCTAGCCCACGCAAGGCCGCCAACGCAAAGCGATAAGGTGTCCGCCGACACTACTCATAGGCTCGCACGACAATAGTGGCGTTATGCCCCCCAAAGCCGAAGGAATTAGACATCACCGTACGAATGGGCATAGGTCGTGCCTGATTGGGCACGTAGTCTAGATCGCACTCAGGATCCGGTGTGCGATAATTGATGGTTGGCGGCGCTATCTGATCGCGAATTGCGAGGGTGCTGATGATCGCCTCTACCGCACCTGCAGCACCCAATAGATGCCCCGTCATGGACTTTGTAGAGCTAATGGCCACGCGGTAAGCACTTTCACCGAAGAGCCTCTTGATGGCCGCCGTTTCCAGCTTGTCGTTGGGGATGGTTGAGGTGCCGTGAGCATTGATATAGTCTATGTCCTCAGGAGCCAATCCTGCCCATTCCAAGGCACGCCGCATGGCGCGCACAGCCCCCTCCCCTTCCGGCGCCGGAGCGGTAATGTGGTACGCATCGCCGGACATTCCGTATCCCACGAGTTCCGCGTAGATACGGGCTCCTCGACTGCGGGCATGTTCCAGCTCCTCAAGGATCAATATGCCCGCGCCCTCGGCCATCACAAATCCATCGCGGGTGGCGTCAAAGGGCCGGCTGGCCCCCTGGGGGTCGTCGTTACGGGTGGAAAGCGCTCGAGCCGCACAAAAACCTCCCAACCCCATGGGCGAAATGCCCGCCTCCGTACCGCCTGCGATCATCACATCGGCGTCGCCCCGCCCCACCAAATGGAACGCGTCTCCCAAGGCCATCGTTCCCGTGGCGCAGGCTGTCACAACGCATGAATTGGGCCCCTTTGCTCCGAACAGGATAGACACCTGCCCTGCGGCCATATCGGAAATGAGCATGGGGATGAAGAATGGGCTCAGACGGTCTGGCCCTCGTTCGATTAAGACCCGGAATTGCTGCTCCATGGTCTGGATACCGCCGATGCCACTGCCGATGAGCACGCCCACCCGTTCGGCGATATCGGGAGTGATCTGGAGGTTGGCGTCTTCCAATGCCATGCGAGCTGCGGCCACCGCAAACTGGGTGAAGCGGTCCATCCGTTTTGCTTCTTTGCGCTCCATGTACGTCTCGGGGTTGAAAGAGAGCGCTTCGCCTGCAAAGCGCGTTGCGAAACCAGAAGCATCGAAGGAGGCAATGGGAGCTATGCCGGACTTCCCTTGGAGGATGTTGCGCCAGAATTCCTCTAGGTTCTCGCCCAGAGAGGTTACCAACCCCATGCCCGTTATTACCACGCGGCGCATTCTGAACCGCTGTTCGCCAATCCCCATTCCCGCTCCCTGGCAATTTTCGCCGGTCATGGAGTCGCCGCCAGCTTGCACGATGGAGCGACCCCATGAGCTAACGATTATTCCTATTCCTTGGTTTTCTCTTCGATGTACTTCACGGCATCCTCAACCGTTTTGATCGTCTCGGCGTCGTCGTCCGGGATCTCAATATCGAACTCTTCCTCCAAGCCCATTACGAGCTCCACCACATCCAGAGAGTCGGCCCCCAAATCCTCCACAAAGGATGCCTCCGGTTTTACCTCTTCCGGGCTCACGTCCAATTGCTCCACAATGACCTTTTTCACGCGCTCAAACGTTGACATGCTCTCCTCCCTTTCGGATGATTGCCAATGGGCTAGACCGGCTCCGGAACGGGCGCACGGCCGTCCGCCCATTCTACCCTACATAAACAGCCCGCCGTCTACAGAGATGACTTGCCCCGTAACATACGCCGCGGCATCGGTGCACAGGAACAGAACCACACCTGCAACGTCGTCCGGCGTCCCCAGCCGCGCCAGCGGCACCTGCTTCAGCATCTGGTCGCGCAAGTCCTGGGGAAGGGCATCCGTCATCACGGTTTGGATGAAGCCTGGAGCCACAGCATTACAGGTGATGCCGCGGCTTCCCAGCTCCTTGGCGGTCGTTTTGGTCAGGCCAATGATACCCGCTTTAGAGGCGGAGTAGTTCGCCTGCCCGGCATTACCCACGATGCCCATCACGCTTGCGATGTTCACGATCCGCCCGCGCTTTTGCTTGAGCATAATGCGCGACGCCGCCTTAGTACACAAGAACGTCCCTTTCAGGTTGCTATCCACTACGGCATCCCATTCTTCCTCGCTCATTCGGATGATCAGGTTATCTCGGGTGATGCCCGCGTTATTCACCAAGATATCCAAGCGCCCGAATTCCTTCATCACCCGGTCGAAGAGGCGCTCCACATCGGCCCATACCGCCACATTCCCTTCGATGGCGATGGCCTTGCGTCCGGTGACACGCTCCACCTCAGCAGCGACAGCTTGAGCATTCTCCACAACGAAATCCGAGATGGCTATGTCGGCACCGTGGGTAGCCAGCGCCAACGCAATGCTTCGCCCGATCCCTCGGCCACCGCGCCCGGCTCCGGTCACGATGGCGACCTGTCCCTCTAGCTCCATAAATGCCCCCTTCCCATTGTTTAAGCTCCAGCTTCGGCAATGAGATCTGCAGCAAGCTCCAGGCTTTTACGATCCTGCACGCTTACCACCTGCACGCTCTTTTCGATCCTTCGGAGGAGCCCGGCGAGTACATCCCCAACGCCCACTTCTACAAAAAGACTCACGCCGTCCGCCAGCAAGCGCCGCATGGACTCCTCCCATCGAACGGGCGAACTCACCTGCATCGTGAGGTACGGTGCAAAATCCACCCCGTGCCGACAGTAATCCGCGGTAACATTCATAACAACCGGAACCGCCGCGTCTTTAAACAGCGCCTCGCGCAAATCCGGGTAGAGGGCATCGCCAGCCTGAACCATCAGCGGGGAATGGAACCCTCCCGACACTGCAAGCGGTATCACCCGCCGGGCGCCTCGCTCCCGGGCCAAATCTGCAGCCCGTTGCACAGCAGCCACCTCTCCAGAGATCACGGTTTGCCCCGGGCAGTTATAATTTGCCACCACCACCACGCCTATCCTACGAGCCTCGTCACACACGGCTTCCACCGTTTCCGCTGGTAGTCCTAGCACAGCAGCCATCGTACCCGGACGTTGCCGCGCGGCCTCCTGCATCAACTCCGCCCGGCGTTTGACCAACTTCAACCCAGTCTCGAACGTCACAGATCCCGCCGCATACAGCGCTGCGTACTCTCCAACCGAGTGCCCTGCATAGGCAAACACGTCAAACGTTGCGAGGGATCCAAGCGCTGCGAGCCCCGCGGCGCTCGCCAAATATAGCGCGGGCTGGGCGAAGAGCGTGTCTCGAAGCTTGTCATCTGGCCCTTGGAAACAGAGGCTTGCCACGTCGTATCCCAAGATCTCGCAGGCACGCTCAAACAGCTCCCGGGCGGGCTCATAATGCTCATAGAACTCCCGTCCCATGCCCGTGCGCTGGGAACCCTGCCCCGGGAATATGAGTGCAATCCGCTTCATTGGGCCGATTGCTCCTCCTCTCGGTTCCACCGGATCACATTGGCGCCCCACGTAAGCCCCGCACCGAACCCAACAAAAACCAGAACGCTTCCACGCCGCACAAGTCCACGATCCAGCGCTTCCCGCAGCGCAATGCCGATGGACGCAGCGGACGTGTTTCCGTACCGATCCACGTTGACGAACACCTTACCGGGCCCAAGCCCCATGCGTTTGGCGGCAGCATCTATGATGCGGATATTCGCCTGGTGGGGAATGAAGAGGTCCACATCCTGGGACCGGAGACCGGCTTTTTGGAGCGCATCCAGGGCCGCTTCGCCCATGATCTTCACGGCGAACTTGAAAACCTCCGGCCCCTTCATGGCGATGGTGTTCAACTTCTGCGCCAAAACGTGGGCATCTGCGGGCATCTTGGCGCCTCCCGCCGGGATGTAGATCAATTCTGCGCCTGCGCCATCGGTCCCCAAGGAAGTTGCCAAGATCCCTTCCTCACGCGGGCATGGCCCCAATATGGCTGCTGCAGCTCCGTCACCGAAGAGCACGCATGTGCTTCGATCGGCCCAATTCACAAAGCGAGTGAGCGTGTCCACCCCCACCACAAGCACATAACGGTATCTACCCGCACGTATGAAGAGTGAGGCAGCGTCTAGGGCAAATACAAATCCGGAACAGGCTGCGGCAAGGTCGAAGGCCGCCGCGCGATGTGCACCCAGCGCGTGTTGAATGAGGCAAGCCGTAGCAGGAAAGAGGTAATCCCCCGTGGTTGTGGCGCAGATAACCAGATCCAGTTCCTCAGCGGCAATGTTCGCGTCCGCCAGAGCCCGGCGAGCTGCCAGCGTGCCCAGTGTTGCTGCGGTGTCCTCTGGCCCTGCCACGCGCCGCTCACGAATTCCGGTGCGGGTAATAATCCATTCGTCGGAGGTGTCTACCATGCGCTCCAGATCGGCGTTCGTGAGGATCCTTTCCGGCACGGCCATCCCCACCCCCAGGATGCCGCCGTTAGGACCCGCCTCCATGCGCTCCCCCTTCCTGTTCGCAGGGTTGCCGTGTGCGCTCCGACGTTCCAGTAATGCTCTTCAGCGACCTGGCGATCTCGCCGACAAGGTCGTTGCGCACGGCTGTTTCCGCCACTCGGATGGCATTGGCTACAGCAATAGCGTCTGACCGCCCGTGGCCGATAATGCACACGCCGTTCACGCCCAAGAGTGGAGCCCCTCCGAATTCCCGGTAGTCTATGCGGGCGCGCAAATTCCTGATGCTCTTCCGAAGGGGCAAAAGAGCCAGCTTCATCCAACGATAGCGGTTGAGTTCCTGCTTTACCATATTGAGGACCATTTCGGCCACGCCTTCGCCGGTTTTCAGCAGCACGTTCCCCGCAAAGCCGTCACACACCACCACATCGGCCTTGCCGCGGAACACGTCCATCCCTTCGATGTTGCCGTAGAATGGCCGAACATGTTGCTTGAAAAGAGCATGAGCCTCACGCACGAGTTCGTTGCCTTTGCTTTCTTCCTCGCCATTAGAAAGCAGAGCTACGGAAGGAGCCTCCTTGCCCAACACGATGCGGGAATAGGCCTGCCCCATGATTGCGAAATCCAGAAGCTGGCGGGGCGAACAGTCTACGTTCGCACCGGCATCCAGCAGCACCACGGGATCCCGCAGAGACGGGATCGCCGTTGCGATGGCGGGCCGATCAATACCGCACAGGGGACGCAAAGCAAAGATAGCAGCAGCCATTGCAGCCCCGCTATTGCCGATGGAAAGGAAAGCATCGGCCTCCCCTTCCTTCACCAGGCGAGCGGCCACCACAATGGAGGCATCGGGCTTCTTGCGGTACACCTCGCGGGGCTTATCCCCCATCTCAATGATTTGCGAGGCATGGTGGATCACCACGCTCTCCGGCACGTTGCGGTGGAGGCTCAGTTCCTTGCGCAGGAGAGCTTGGTCGCCAACCACGATAAAGCGGGCCGTAAAGCTTCTCTCTCGAGCAGCCTTTAGCACCCCGCGCACCACTTCATCTGGCCCAAGGTCGCCCCCCATTGCGTCCACAGCGATACGCATTGGCGATGGCGTCATCCCAGGCAGGTCCCTGTGCGGCCTATTCGGCCGGTGTCCGATGCTTCTTTACTTCGATCACCTGCCGGCCGTTGTAGAAGCCGCAGGAGGGGCACACGTGGTAGGGCTGTCGCGGTGCGTGGCAACGCGGACATGAGCCCACTTCCGGTAGATGAAGGCGGTAATGTGTTCTGCGCAAGCGCGTGCGCATATTCGAGTGACGTCGCTTGGGAAGCGGCATAACATCTCCTTATCGCCCCGCCAACCGGCGGGGATAATCATCATTCGGGCATGGGCCCCTTAAGTATCTCCTGCAGCTTTGCAAACGCCGGGTTGATCTGCTGGTGCCCACACGCACATTCCGCTTCGTTGAGGTCCTGCCCGCACACAGGGCAGAGCCCCCGGCACTCCGGGTTATGCAGCGGCTGCAGGGGCGAAGCAACCGTGATGATTTGCCGAAGCAACTCCGTTAGATCCAGCACATTGCCGCTGAAGAGCTTGCCCGCAGCCGGGTTCTCGTCCTCCTCAACCACCGTGTAATTCAGGCGGCCATGGGGCCCAAGCGACCGGGTCTCCAGCGTGAATTGCTCGCTAATCGGCGAATCAATCGGCTCCTCAAAGTATACCAGACAGCGGCTGCACTCCAGCGCAATGCGAGTGTGGATCTCCCCCTCCACAAGGAGAAGGCTGCCCGTGTTGGTAAAGTTCAGATGCCCTGTGATGCGTGTAGTGCACTCCAGGTCCTCATCCACCAAGGCAGGCTCGTCTACATCGTAGGCATAGTGCATGCCTACGTGGGACACGATTTCCGATAGATCCAGTTTCATGGGGCTAACTCTGCAATCGCCCGCACCGAGGGCCGCTATTGGCGAGACTTTTCCAAAATCTCGCGTCCACGCTGCACGGTGGCGATGGTGCGGTTGAGCACACCTTCGATGCTGGCTAATACGTCGCGCGCGTAATCGTCCGCTCCTTTGCGGATCTCGTTGGCCTCGGTCTCGGCGCGCGCCAAGATATCCTTGGCCTGAGCCTGGGCCATGCGGGTCACTTCGCTGTGGTCCACCATGGCGGCAGCCTGTGCGCGCGCTTGTTCGATGATGCGCTGTGCTTCCGACCGGGCGTTCTCCAGGGTACGCGCTGCCTCGGCCTCTGCTGTTTCCCGCATTTTGGCCGCTTCCAACCGACTGTTTTCCAGTTCCTGCTCTGCTGCACCCCGAGCGGCGTCTACGATGCGTTCAGAATCCTTGGCCACCCGGTAGGCCTTCTTCATGTCTTCCGGAAGATTGGCGCGCACCTTCAGAACCAGATAGTAGAATTTCTCTTGATCAAAGCCAACCAACGTATTGAAGGGCAGGTGCTTTGCCTTCTCCGGAAGTTCTTCAAGCTGATCCAACAGTCGGAAAATGTCTACGGCCTCTGTGTCCGGAGGCACGTAGGTACCCTTAAGTGGCAGCCTGCGATCCTCTGCGGCCGGGGCATCACCGTTCTTCGAGGCGGACTTTTTCTCGTAAGCGTTGTCCAACATGGTTCGGTACCAATCCTTCCACTGATCCGCCCAATCGGGCAATCTCTTTGACCACACTCGAGCTAAGATAGGAGGCTTCGGCCCCCGTCATCATAAAGAGTGTTTCCACCGAAGGGCAAAGGCGGCGGTTCATCAAGGCCATCTGGAGTTCGTATTCGAAGTCGGATACCGCCCGTAAGCCCTTCACGATTACGCTGGCGCCGCACTGCACTGCAAAGTCTACCAACAACCCGTCGAAGGACGCAACGGTTACGTTCGGGAGATGTGCGCATACCTCCCGCAGCATATCCACCCGTTCTTCAACGGTGAAGAGCGGCTGCTTCCTTCGGTTGACAACTACCGCCACCGTCACGCGATCGAACAGTTGGGCTGTTCGCTCGATGATATACAAGTGCCCATTCGTCACCGGGTCGAAACTGCCTGGCACTACTGCGTCGGGCATGAGCCCTTCCTTCCTCACATCGCTCCACCAATCGCTAATGCGGTACATCTAGGGCCTGGGCCGGAAACCTGGCCCCATGCCCATCGTTGGCGGAGATCAACTTACATGAACCAACTCGAACCCTCGCCGGCTCTGCTTGAGCGCCTCACGTAAACCGGCATGTTCCGGACGTTCCAAGTTCGGGTCTTCTTCGATGAGGCGCATTGCCACCCGACGCGCCTCCTCCATTATGGCAATGTCGCGTACTAAGTCGCCAATGAACAGTTCAGGCAGACCGCTTTGGCGTGTCCCAAAGAACTCGCCCGGTCCTCGCAAGCGGAGGTCCTCTTCGGCGATACGGAAGCCATCGCACGTGTCTACCATTACCTGCATCCGCGCGCGTGCATCGTCGTTGGCAGCATCGCTCAGCAGGATGCAGTACGAGCTGTGCTCTCCACGCCCCACCCGTCCGCGTAATTGATGCAATTGTGCAAGGCCGAAGCGTTCTGCATCCTCAATCACCATGACACTGGCATTGGGTACGTCAATTCCTACCTCGATCACCGTGGTAGCTACCAGCACATCCAATTCGTGCGCTTTGAAGCGCCGCATCACATCGTCCTTCTCTACGGCGGATAGCTGTCCGTGGAGTAGTCCCACGCGGAATTCCGGAAGGACGTCTTTCTGAATGTGCTCTGCCAATTGAACGGCCGCCCGCGCTTGTAGCTTCTCGGACTCCTCTACTAGGGGGCAAACCACGTATGCCTGCCGTCCCTTCTGGAGCAGTGTGCGAACGCCCTCGTATACCTGCCGCGCTTCCTTCTTAGGTTTCCAATAGGTCTTGATGGGTTTACGCCCCGGCGGCAACTCGTTGATGATACTGGTATCCAGATCCCCGTACAGTGTTAACGTCAGCGTGCGCGGGATGGGAGTGGCCGTCATCACCAACACATGAGGATGCTGCCCCTTCTTATGGAGCGCCTGTCGCTGCAATACCCCAAATCGGTGCTGCTCGTCAATGATTACAAGACCCAGGTTGTGGAAGCGCACGTCCTCTTGAATCAGGGCATGGGTTCCCACGACGATGGGGCTCTCGCCACCGGCAATGCGATCGCGCGTAAGGCGTCGAGTTCCGGCCCTCTCGCTTCCCGTCGCCAACGCCACATTGATGGATAAGGGTTCCAGGTATCTGCGCAACACGATGGCATGCTGCTGGGCCAGTATCTCTGTGGGCGCCATAAGAGCCACTTGATAGCCGTTCTCCACAGCCATAAGCATCGCCGCTAAAGCGACTACCGTCTTGCCGGATCCCACGTCCCCTTGCACGAGGCGGTTCATCGCCCGACCGCTGGACATATCTTCTGCGATATCGGCAATCGCTTTTTTTTGGGCGTTGGTCAGCTCGAAAGGCAGCACCTCGCGCAATTGGGACTCCAAGCGGTGCTGATCCACATGGAACATAATGCCCCCACCCTCGTGTGCGTGCATCGCCCGTTGGCGAACGAGGCCGGTTTGCAATACCAAGAACTCCTCAAATACGAGGGCATGGCGAGCCTTCTTCAGGGCCTCAAACGTCGCGGGAAAGTGGATGTCGCGTAGAGCTTCCCGGGCGGGCGGGAGCCCCATCTTGGCCCGGAGCGTGCTCGGGACAGCGTCCGTCACGAGATTTCCGTGAGACTGCAGCACGTTGTAGACGATGCGGCGTATCCGCGCCTGCCGGATCCCCTCTGTAGCCGGGTAGATGGGGACTATGCGATTGGTGCCCAAACTATCCCCGGCTCCCAACTCCTCCCATTCGGCGCGTTCCAACTCCACGCCGTGGTAAAGGTCTATCTTGGCGATCCCGTAGACCGAGATCGGCGTGCCCTCACGGGCCAAGGCAGCGAACTGCTTCTGAAGATACGGCTGTCGGAAGAAGACGAGCTGAGCCCGCCCCGTACCATCGTCCACAGTCACGCGGGTTATCTCCATGCCGGAGCGGCGTGTTGCCGTGGTCTCCACATTCACAACGCGGCCGCGGATAACGGCTGCTTCCCCTGGCTTCAAATCGCGAACGTGCCTGAAATTAGTGCGATCTTCATATCGCCGAGGTATGTGGCGCAGCACATCGTAAACCGTGTGCAGGCCGAGTTTGGCCAGGAGCCGTGCTGCGGTTGGACCCACTCCCTTTACGAACTGGATGTCGTCCGATAGGGAGGGCGCGGGTGGTGCGCCCGTGTGCACCTTGTGTGCCTGCCTGGGGGTTGCATCGGGGATGCTGCCGCGCATGGCGCCTCCGCGGACCTGCGTGGATGTGCTTCAGTATAGCTACCTATCCGAGGCGTTGTCAACGCGACGCCGCCCACGCCTTGGCCCGCGGAGCCATACGATGAGCGCACTAGGCATTATAAATCCGGTTTACAACGGCCCTCCATCTGCAACGACCTAACGTGTGCCCAACTGCTTTTGGCGGTAGTGCTCGTCGGGCCGTGTGTGGATACGAGCCACATTCGCTGCGGAAAGAAAATTAGGCCCTCCCAAAGCATACGTTCCCAACAAAACGCGGGCCGCCTTTACATACATGTACGTGGCCACCTCCACATCCCTGGCGCTGGCGCCCGTGGCGATCAATCCGTGGTTCTGCATGAGGATTACTTTGGGGGGCATGTTCTCCGCATCTATAAAACGCTCCACCTCAGTTCTCAGCCGCCGGGCCAATGGGATGCCTGGATCCGTATATTCCACAAAGCATACCGCCGGTCCGCAGCAGACGATCTCATCAGGAAATAAGCGCCCTGCCACGGCCTCCTTGGCACGGACCGAGCAGAGGATTGCGTTCACAGCCGTCGGATGGGTGTGGCCCACAAAACGAATGCCCGGCAGTGATAGCAGATAGGCGTGGAGGAATGTTTCTACGGAAGGCATCCGGGGGTCCCCGGCATCCCGTTTGCATGCCGTGAGTGCGAGGCGTACCTGCTCGTCATTCAGATCCCCGCCATCCAGAACATTCAACGCCCGGGAAAGAGACACGGCAACGAAAGTTCCCTCGGCCGCAGTTCGCAATTCCGTTCCACTTGCCTTCACAAGAAAGGTATCCTCATCCACACGGGCAGATGTGTTGCCTTCGCCGAGGATCGCCAAATCCCTGCTTGGATCGCCTAAGTTCTGCGAAAGAGTAATGAGTTGCTGTAAGATAGAGGACGATGCATCCATCGTTGACGCTACAAGTCCCTTCTCTGGATTGGGAGCCCCAACCAGGTATGGCTCCGGTGTATTGTAGCACGCCTGGTTGGCGGCGTCACACCTCCATATCGGACGAGAGTGTGCAGCAATAAGCCGGCCGGAGTCGTTGCAGGAGAGTGCAAGGATGTTTATAGACCAGGCGGAGATTGAAGTTCGAGCCGGCAAGGGTGGAGATGGTGCCGCTACCTTTCGGCGGGAGAAGTATGTGCCGCGAGGCGGCCCCAGTGGCGGGGATGGCGGCCGCGGCGGCAGCATCATCTTGGAGGCCGATCCCACGCTCACAACACTCATGGATTACCATTACCAACGTCGCTACCAGGCAGAAGACGGCGGTTGCGGCCGCAGTAAGGACCGGTACGGAAAGGACGCCCAGGACCTCGTACTGAAGGTACCCGTAGGCACCGTTGTGTACGATGCCGGAACCGGTGTTCTGTTAGGTGATCTTTCACGGCCGGGTCAGCGGCTGGTGGTTGCCAAAGGAGGTGCAGGCGGACGCGGCAATATTCGCTTTGCCAATGCCGTGCACCAGGCGCCGCGATTTGCCGAAAAGGGAGAACCGGGAGAAGCCCGAACTCTCAGGTTGGAGTTGAAGCTCCTCGCCGACGTTGGTCTCCTCGGATTCCCCAATGTGGGCAAGTCCACGCTCATCGCTGCCATCAGCGCGGCAAGGCCCAAGATCGCGGATTACCCCTTCACCACGCTCGTACCGAACCTTGGTGTGGTGAGTATCCAGCCCCATCAATCGTTCGTAGTGGCGGACCTCCCCGGCCTCATTGAAGGAGCCCACGAAGGTGCTGGGCTTGGCCTAGGGTTCCTGCGCCATGCAGAGCGCACCCGACTCCTCGTCCATGTGTTGGATGCCTCCGGCCTTACCGGCCGCCACCCCTTAGAGGACTTCCGCGTGCTGAACCGGGAATTGGAACTATACGGGGGCCGCCTGGCAGGCATTCCCCAGATTGTCGCACTCAATAAAATGGATATCGCCAGGGATGCGGACCTCGTGCTCCAAGTGGAGAGCGATCTACGTGCCCAAGGGTATCCTGTATATAGGATCTCCGCAGCAACGCGCGAGGGTCTTCAACCTCTCCTCTACGCAATGTGGGAACGCCTACAGGCCACGGCGGTTCCCACCACGCAAGAGGACGACGAGGTCATCCGCATTGTTGCAGCCCAAACTCCCGACACCCGTCACTGGGAAGCCGTGAATGCGGGCCCGGGCGAATGGGTGGTTACAGGTGCGGGACTAGAACGATTGGTAACACGCACAGATCTGAACAACGAGTACGCCGTACGAAGATTGCAGCATATCCTGGACCGCATAGGCGTCAACCGGAAGCTGAAGGAAATGGGAGCCTGCCACGGTGACACCGTGCGGATTGGCCAGGCGGAATTTGAGTACGTAGACGAGGACACACTGGCTGAAGGCTTTCGGCGGCGCAAGTAAGTTTTTGCCATGGACCATCCCAAGGGAAAGACGTCCCCTCTCGACGCGCACCGCATTGTAGTTAAGGTGGGCACCAGCACCCTCACGGACACCTCCGGCCGCCTGGATCGCGCGTACATTGCAGATCTGGCGGCACAACTTGCTGCCGAGCGCAATGAAGGACGAGACGTTCTCCTGGTGACTTCCGGGGCGATCCGGGCGGGGCGTGAGCGTTTGGCCGTGTCCGCACGACAGGGGTTGGCAGCCTCCTCCAACAGCTCGAGCGAACTTGCCCTCTCCTTTAAGCAGGCCGCTGCCGCGGTAGGCCAAGGTTTGCTGATGCACACGTACACCGAGGCATTCGCCTGGCGCGGCATCACCGTGGCTCAAGTTCTGCTGACACGCGATGATCTAGCCGATCGGCGCCGCTTTCTGAACGCCCGCAACACATTCCGAGCCCTCTTCGAACTCGGGGTAACCCCCATCGTAAACGAGAACGACACAATCGCAGTAGACGAAATCCGCTTTGGAGATAACGACGTTCTGGCAGCGCGCGTGGCCGTCCTCACGGAAGCAGACCTGCTTCTGATCCTATCCGATGTGGAGGGCCTCTATTCGGACTTGCACCGGCGCACCCTAATCCCGTTCGTAGAGCGTATAGATGCAGGCATTTGGGCGATGGCCGGCGATGCAACCACGGATGCCGGTACGGGAGGCATGCGCACGAAGGTCGAGGCCGCGCATATCGCCACAACCGCGGGCATCCGCACCATAATTGCACCCGGTAGGCGCGATCGTGTGGTGCGGCAAGTTCTGGCCGGTGAGGTAGTGGGAACCACATTTCTGCCCTGCGCCCAGAAGCTTCGCGGCCGGAAACGCTGGATCGCCGTGGGATCTCGCCCAAAGGGAAGCCTTACCGTGAACGAAGGCGCCGCCCGTATGATACGGTGCGAAGGCGCCAGCCTTCTCGCCGTGGGCATCCTCGAGGTGCAGGGAACATTCTCCGAGGGAGATCTGGTGGAGATTTTGGACGAGCACCGGCGGCGCGTGGCACGGGGCATCGTCAATTACTCTTCGGCCGATTTGCAGCTAATCCGCGGGCTCCGCAGCGATCAGGTGGAGGAAGCCATCGGCGAGAAGACCCACGATGAAGTAATCCACAGGGATAATCTCGTCGTGGATGCATGAGGCATCCCCTCAAGCTGTGGCCGCGCGCCAATTGCCATGCCCAATCCGCAGGATCCCCAGCGAAGCGATCTGGGCGGCGAGGGTGCTCGCCGCCCAGAACCACAGGACCGCCTTCGGACTTACTAAGCCTACGGACGCTCATCCATAGGCTGCCACTTTAGGCCCCGGGGCCCTACGTACACCGATTGGGGCCGGATCAAGCGGTTATCCTCCATCTGCTCAATCATGTGCGCCGTCCACCCGGCCGTCCTTCCCACGGCGAAGGTGGGCGTGAACAGCTCCGAAGGAATTCCCACCTCATGCAGGATGAGCGCCGCATACAGCTCCACGTTGGCGTAGAGGTCGCGGCCGGGCTTCACTTCCGCCAGGACCTCTACCGTCGTCTGCTCTACGGCGCGCGTGAGGTCCAAAAGCTTGCGATCTCCGGTGATCTCCACCATGCGCTCGGCAGCCTCACTTAGGATCGCTGCCCGCGGATCGCGCACCTTGTAAACGCGGTGGCCGAAGCCCATGATCCTTCGCCCCTCGGCAAGCTCCCTCCGGATATAGGCTTCTGCCCGGTCCGGGCTTCCGATGGCGTTCAGCATCTTGAGCACCGGTCCCGGAACTCCGCCGTGCTTCGGACCTTTCAGCGCCCCGATGGCGGCCGTTTGGGCCGACACCATGTCCGCATCGGTAGAAATCACCACGCGGGCCGTGAACGTAGACGCATTCAGTCCATGCTCACTCACGGCTACCAAATAGGCATTTAGGCCGTCCACACGCGCGGGATCCGGTTCTTTGCCCTCCAGCATATACAAAAAGCCCTCCGCAAGACCGTGCTCCGGCTTGGGAGGGACAATCGGCAATCCCTTGTGCATCCGCCACATATGCGCCACGACGGCGGGCATCTGGGCGGTGAGGCGGGAGGCCCGCCTTCGCGCCGATTCAATGGAGAGGCTGTCTATGTCATCATCGCCGAGGGAGAGCATGGATGCGCCCATGCGCAGCAGATGCATCCCTTCGGCGTGGGGAGCTACTTGTTTCATTGCTTCGAGGGCGGCGGGGTGAAGTTCTCGCGCCGCACTCATCTCTTGTTTAAGCGCCTCGTACTCCGCCCGATTGGGCAACTTTCCGTGCCATAATAGATAGGCTACTTCCTCGAAGGACACTTTGCCGGAGAGTTCGCGAATGTCATATCCCCTCAATGTGAGGCGGCCGAGTTCTCCGTTGACTTCCGCAATATGCGTTGCGGCCGCTACGATCCCTTCGAGCCCTTTTGCAACTCGGGGCGCGCCGATGTCTTCTTGTGCCGACACGTGTCAACCTCCATGGTTTCGTTTAGGTCAGCGCGGCGTCGCGTGGGGCGTCGCGACGGCTTATTATAGCGTTTTGGAACGGGCTATTTCAACACACGCACGCGCCTCCGCATAACAGAGACTTTCACCAATTGGAAATGACTATTAAGCGTTATGCCATGCCCTATCCGCTCGTTCTGGCAGGTTTCCTGTTCATCCTCCCAGGGGTCGCAGCGCCCCGCACCACGCAGATCACCCAATGGCGCATCAACGAATTCGCTGCGTATTGCTTGGACGCCCGCCTGGCGCTCAAGGGTCTTAAGGGGGAGCCCCTTCCCGGTGAAACGCCGGCCGAGTATCGGCGCCGCGTATCATCGTACCTTACCGCGCTTCACGAGCTTTGTAAGCGGCTGACGCCCCTGCGGACCCTTCCGAGTTTGAAGGATCAAAGCCCGTCCAACGATTTGGTGTGGAACCGCATTCGCGCCCACACAATGCGATTGCCTGCGGAATTGGCAGCCGTCGAGCACGTGTGGCACAACGGGACGCCGATCGGCCCGCCCTCTGCGCTAGGATCAAAGCTCCTTACCGCGCTAGACACCGTAATGGCGCTCCTAAACGACCTGCGTAACGCGCGTCCATAGACGGCAGCTGCAGGAAAAATCCCTTTTGTGCGGGAAATGGCCAGCGCTTGGCAAAAGGAGATCGAGGGCCATTGGCAACGTCAGGTTCAAGCGGCAGGATCGTCTGCCCTCGGTGTGGGGCGAACAATTTCGACACGGTTACCGTCTGTTGGAAGTGCGGGGCGCCCCTCACCAATCGAGCCGCGCACTCTGCAACCTCCCCTGCAGGCGGAGTGCGCCCGGCACCAAGCCACCAGGCAGCTTCGGCATACGCCGCTCCAGCCTACGCAGTCTCCGCAAGCTCCACCACGGCCAACCGCGCCGCATTCTGGCTGGGGTTGCTTATGCCCTACTTCGGGCTTCCCATCGCCCTTGCGTTCTTAATGTGCGACGATCCAAGGCGGCAAGAGGTAGGCCGCATTTGCCTCATGTGGAGCCTGATTTCGGGTTTCCTCCACTTCCTTTTTGGACTGGCCGCTATCCTTGGCATGCGAGAGTGGCTGCAGATTGCCCTCAGCGCGTTCCAGGGCCAAATGGGTCGGCGAGCCGGCATGGGGTTGGGTGAGGTTGTTTTCCGCACCATCTGGTGGTGGGTGCCTTTTATCTGATCCTCCTCCACGTGGCAACCCCCAGGGCAGAAGGGAAGAGTGCAAACGGATGTCGGCCGATCGGCGGCTAAAGCGTCGCGCCCTCCACCGTCACCACAGTGTCATACAGGCCGTAACGTGCGAGGCCCGGATGGCTCTCAATCCCCGTATAGCGCAGGGATGCGTCTTCGTACCGCCGGAATGCGAAAACGGCGTGGTTCATCTGCTCGGTGTTGAACACCTTCAATTCCACGAGGAGATGAAAATCCTGCACGGTGAGGCCGGTCACCGCCAGGAATAAATCCGGTTCCAGCTTGGTGATGACGTCCTGGAGTGTGTTCTCGCGGAAATCCGTCATGTACATGAATGCCGGGATGCGCGTGGCAAACTTGATGAGCTTCTCCTGCACCAGCTTCCGCTTGGACTTGTACTCCTTCTCCTCTTCGGTGAGTTGCCTCTTCTCTTCCGCCGTTAGATCCTTTTCCTTGGCCTTCTTCTTCAGCTCCTTGATCTTATCGCTCTTGTTGATGATGGTCTCGAGGATATTGTCCCCGAGTGCGCGCCAACCTTCGATGCGCTCCACGGCGGCCAATGCCTCGGGATTGTTGAGGATGCGGCGCAGCGTGTCGTTGTCCACGTTTACCAGAAGCGCGCTCTGCCATTTGCGCGCGAGCAGCGTCCCCGAGGTGCCTGCCGTAGCAATGTCCAGAATGCCGCCGGCATCAATCTGCACCATGTTTGCGCCATCAAAGGCCAGCACAGGTAGGAACGAGACCAAGTCGTTGACGGCATTCTCCGGGTTCTCCGAGTTTGGGGAAAGCTTCATGGCGTATTCTGAAAGTTGGCGCAAAGCTCGCGTGGGCGCGAAGTCAAACACGAAACAAACCGGCTTCAGGATTTCTTCCTCGTTCGGATCGTCCCCGTTTGGATTGGCAATGACCCATGGCGACTGCACGCGGAACGCCGCCTGGAAATAGGATTCCGGCGCCTTCAGATTGCGTAGCATTAGGATTGCAGACCACTGCGGCACCGTGACGCCCGTTGTGAGCTTCCCGCAAGAGAGCGTGATGGTCTTGGTTTCAAATCCGTTGCCGATGGCCTTGCGCACCGGCGGCAGCGCATCCAACCCAATGCCGGCATCAGCGCCGGCGGCCACGACCACTTTGTAGTCGTGCCAGAAGGTGTTGTGCTTCTCTGCCAGTAAATTCGCCATTGCATGGCAGGATGCAACATTGGGTAAAAACCACAACGAGTGCTGCACGTAAGGCAACAGGCGCACGTCCGAATAGGGAAACGGCGGGCGCGTACCCGTTCTCAGGTATTCGGCGGCTTTGGGGAAATATTGGCCGCGGATGATGTCCAGCCACTTCTGCACCTCATCCTTGTGCTTGAAACGTGCGTCCTTGCGCCGTCCGGTGGCGGCGAAGAATTCGTTGAGGTCAAACTCGTCGAACTCCCCGGCGTTGGCAACCGCCAGCAATTCATCGGGCATCTGGTAGGTAAGCAGGCGCATCTCCGGCAACGCAGCGTAGGGATTGCGTTCGCCCGGATGCTCGCGCGCGAAGGATTCCTTGGCGCGTTGTTCATCGGTATAGGTCCAGTTGAAGATCTGCTCCTCGATGAACTCACCCGTGGCCAACGCCCGAAACGGTGTGCCAGAAAGGTACAGAAAGGCGCGCGTGGTGATCGGCAGGAAATCCGTTTCGCTTTCCAAAGGCTCCTGCAAATCTGCGATCCGTTCCAGTATCTTTGTTTGCAGTTTCTTGTCGTCCGCGAACCACGCCTCCCGTTTTGCGATTTCCTCTTCTTCGCCCTCGAACAGTTCCTTGGCCGTCTCGCGCCACGCGCCAAAGTGGTACTCGTCAAAGACCACCAGGTCCCAGTTGAGGGTATGAATCCACTCGTTTTTCGGCTTAATGTTGCCGGCGTCGTCGCGCCCCAGCAAATCTTGGAAGGAGCCGAAATAGACCAGCGGGCGGCTGGGATCAGCGCGGCGCGGATCGCCATCGGTATTGCGGGAGAGGAATTGCCAGCCCTCAAAATCCACGTGGCTCTCCAAGTCGCGCTGCCAAGCATCCTCGACGGCGGGTTTGAAGGTGACAATGAGAACGCGCCGGGCTTCGAGTCGTTTCGCGAGTTGGTACGTCGCGAAGGACTTGCCGAAGCGCATCTTGGCGTTCCACAGGAACCGCGGCGAAGCCTTCGGGTTCTCGGCCCAGATCTCTTGGTAATAACGATAGGTTTTCTCTACCGCCTCCGCCTGCTCGGCGCGCATGGCAAAGGTTTCGTGGTGTGTGCCGGTAAATTGTTGGCCGGTGCGAATCTCGGTGAGAACGGTCTGCACGTCCGCCACCGTGCAGCGCATCCATTCCTGCGCAACGCGCTCGAAGCCTTTGCGTTCCAACGCCTCACGCACTTCGAAATCGCTGAAGAGGCTGCCGTCGTCGCGTTCGGCAGGCTCATCCAATTCGATGCGGAAGTTCGTGATGGCGGCGGTCCGGAGCTGTTCTTTAACGCGCTCCTTCACGTCCCGCGTAGTTTGGCCGATCTTAAGGAGACCACGGTGCGCCTCGTCTGCGATGGAATAGGCGTAGATGCGCAGCCGCGCTCTGGGCTTGGGGGCGAGGATTTCGTCAATCGTCTTACGCATCGTTTTCATCGCCGTTGGGTTCCATGGGACGGATCACCGATTCGACGTAGGCGATCTCCTCCGGCGTAAGCCCGTATTTGGCATACAGTTCGGCATCGGTCCACTGCCTGCCCCAGGTCTGCATGGGGACCCAGGAATACATTGGGCGAAGTGCATCCTGTGTGATCTTGCGCAGGGAAACAAGGAAGCGGAAGAACCTCGTGCGGTAATAAGACTCCAGGCTGCGCGCCTCGTCCTCCCCTTCCACCCAGAAGGCCAGAAAGGACTGGGTGGCGGCCGAGGGTGGCGGCGCAATCCACGGCTTGCCAAGAACTACGTCGGGGATTCTCTGACCACCGTCGGAACCTGCTTTCGGCGCGAGTACCTTCCATTTGTCGATCAGATGGGTGTTTTTGGTGACCATGTTTTTCGGAATGTAGCCGATGCCCCGCTTGCCGTTTCTGACGTAGTAGAGAGCGATGTCGCCCGGTTTGGGATTGGCGTGAAACCCTTCAAAGTTGGTCGCGATGCCGAACGGGGTGTCGGCGGTCAAAATCTGCGTGATGGGTCGCTCTTTGGCCTTGAGCACCTTGCGCAGAATTCCTACGGCAATCGGGTCGCGCACGAAGATATCGAACTCATCGAGCTGGCGCATGGCGGTGGATTCTTCCTTGCCGCGCACGATGGTCACTTCGCAGGGGCCGTCGTGCGCCTGTGACCAGAGGAAATAGCAGATGCCGCCCTTGACCTCGACGCCCGGAAAAACCTCCTTGGATATGGGGTAATCTACCAGCTTCACCAGCTTGTGCGAAGAGAGCATCTCCGCGCGAAACTCGTCCAGGCCGCGCCCGCCTGCCAGCCAGCGCGATGGTACCACCATTACGAGGTACCGCGGCTCCAGTTTCTTTGCCTGCTCCACAAACAGGTGATAGAGCGGCGAATCGTTGGTGCCGCCGGCACCCCCTTTCATCTGGTACGGCGGATTGCCTATGATCACATCGAATTGCATATTCCCTCCAAAAATCTCGCCGAGGAACCTTCGAATGTCGTCCGTGTGGATGAAGGCGTAGGCGTAGCTCTCGCGATCCTCACCGCGATCCAGCAAACTCTTGGGTGCGCCGCAGTAGCGGCACTTCGTCCCTTGCCACGTGTGCTCCAAACGCTCAAACCAGATGTTGCCGTCGTCCGTGGCAAACGCTTTGCAGATGGAATGCGGCCCATTGGCGTGCTTACTGCAATAGACACTGCGCCGCGCCATCATGGCCGTAAGCCGGGTGATGCCGATGCCGAAGACCTGCTGCGTGAGGATGTGGTTCACCCGCTCCTGCAGATCGGGAATGCTTTGGGCCAGACCTTCCACCAGCCGCCGCGTAATCTCACGCAGGAACACGCCGGACTTCGCGCACGGGTCAAGGAATTTCACCGTCGGATCGGCCCACAGGTTCGCGCCGCCGTGATCCTTCGCCCATGCCTCCGCGAGTGTATCCAACATGCGGTTCGCGAATTCGGGCGGGGTGAACACCTCGTCGCTGGAGAGATTGGCGATGCAGGTTAAAACATCAGGATTGCGTCCCCGCAGGGTGAAGCGTGCCTGTGTGTTCATAGCGCCCATCCATCGTTCTCATCCGCCAATGGACGCGAACCAACGCGAATTGATTGTACGTACCAAGTCATTGGCTCACGCCACCCTCGAAGCGTTCGCACTCGGCAATCGACGAGAACGTTCGCGGCCATTTGCGTTCATTCGCGGCTCACCTAAGAGTC
>Ga0078972_1006483_pt1 | contig 27668 bp, 19 predicted proteins | sample YelNatPaOPGAMG01_FD_67568 | JGI IMG/M metagenome (GOLD analysis project Ga0078972, IMG submission 67568) | Hot spring thermophilic microbial communities from Obsidian Pool, Yellowstone National Park, USA - OP-RAMG-01 (SPADES assembly) (version 2) | ecosystem: Environmental > Aquatic > Thermal...
CGCGTGTTTTTAAATCTTCAGGTAGGAATTGAAGAGTGAAGCCATTACGTTCCATTGCAAGTTCAATAATGCTGTTAAGTTGATATTTAGAAATTTCGTACATTTTAAACTCCTCAAAAGGTTGCCTCATCTACACCATTGTAGAGAGGTCAATAGTATAATATATGACTGTAAAAAAATCAGATCGAGGTATGACTATTCAGGCTCTACAGGCTTTACTAGCCTATAGAGTCTGATTTTTATTTTAAGTGCAAGGTATTACTTAGTATTCTATAGCTAAATTTTTATAGATTCCTGTAAGGCTTTAGGTACCCAATTAAAAGCTCCGATATCTTTCTTACAGGCTATTGTGCATAGCTCTTTGGTTTTAAGATCTTCAGGGACCCATTGCAAAGCCCAGCCACTTTGCTCGCAAGCTAATTTGCAAAGTTCTGGCGTCTTTAGAGCCTCAGGTATAAATGACAGAGCCCAGCCATCTTGTTCACAAGCAATCTGGCACATCTCTGCGGTCTTCATAGCTTCAGGGATCCACGCTATAGCCCAACCATTTTGCTTGCAGGCAGTCCGATAGAATTCAGGCGTCTTTAAAACTTCAGGTACAAATGCCAGAGCTTTACCATCATTCTTGCAGGCAATCTGACAAAGCTCAGAAGTCCTAAGGTCTTCTGGTATCAGTTGCAAAGCCCGGCCATTATTCTGACAGGCAGTCTGATAGAGTTCGGCATTCTGAAGATGCTCCGGGATAAATGAGAGAGCCAAGCCATTATTCTCGCAAGCAGTTTGACATAGCTCGGCAGTTTTCAAAGCCTCAGGTACCCATTGCAAAGCCTCGCCATAATTTTCGCAGACAGTTTGGCAAAACTCGGCAGTCTTAAGAGCTTCAGGGACCCATTGCAAAATATTGCCATTTTGATTGCAGGCAATTTGACAAAGCTTGGCAGTCTTAATATCTTCAGGGACCCATTGCAAAGCCCAGCCATGCTTCTCGCAGGCAGTCTGACAAAGCTCGTCTGTCTTAAAATTTTCAGGTACCCATTCCAGAGCACTGCCATTATTCTCGCAGGCAGTCTGACAAAGCTCATCAGTCTTCAGAGCCTCAGGGACCCATTGCAAAGCCCAGCCATTCTCTTTGCAGGCAGTCAGACAGACCTCAGGCGTCTTCAGTTCTATAGGTACAAATTCCAGAGCCCAGCCATCATACTCGCAGGCAGTCAGACAGACCTCAGGCGTCTTCAGAGCTTTTGGAACATACTCCAAAGACAAACCATTCTGCTTGCAGGCAGTATGACATAGCTCAGCAGTTTTCAAAGCCTCAGGAACATAATATAGTTTTAGTCCGTCGAGTTCGATTTCTTTAAGCCACTGTTCATAAATTTCTACCATTTTACTTTCCTTTAAAATATAGACACGATTAGATTATTGTAGAAAGTTCACTAGTGCAATATACTACCGTAAAAAACAATCTAGAAATGACTAATTAGACTCTATAGGCTGTTGTTGCCTATAGAGTCTAATTAACTTTTTTAATTATAAGGTCTTATTGTCAGGATTTTTTAAAATGATGCAATAAAGGACCATCTGCGTGAAAAGTATTTAACCATCCTTTTGAGATTTTTTGTTTGGTATCTCATTGTCAGGATTTTTTACATCTTGTTTTTTATTGTTCTTAGATTTCTTAACTTCTATATCAAGTTTTAAACTTGCTAGTAATAGCAAAATTGCTATTACTTGATCTTCTGTTGTTTGAGTCTGTTTGGCAATAATTTTAATTGTTTTTATTACATGCACAGGCAAACGCAAAACAATTGCTTCTGTGTCATTGTTGCTGCTGGTCATTTTAGTTTCCTCTAAAGTTAATTGATAAAACTTTTGAAAACTCTTACAAGTACCACATCAACTTCTTTTATTTTTAAATTGAATGTTTTGATAAGTGTACTAAAATCGAGGTGTGATACCATATTCATAATGTATTACTTTATTTTTTTCAAATTTTTAATGACTAGCTATCATAATCTGAAAACCACTATAGGAGTTTAACATGGTATCGAGAATTGACTTTTTAGCAGGACTAGTAGCTTTAGATGAGTATATAAGAGAGCAAGAAGAAGAGGAAGAAGAGGAAGAGAAAAAGAAATTAGAAGAAGAAGCAGAGCAAGAGGAAGAAAGATTAAGACTAGAGCAAGAAGAGCAAGAGCAGTTAGAAAAAAGTAAAAAAGAAAAGGAAGAGCAATATACGCTAGAGTTTAAGAAAAAACTTAAAGATGAATTTGACGAAATTACAAAAAATTATGAAATACAAAATAATTTTTTTAAAGAATTTAGAAATGACCTCATCGAATACTTTATGAAATTGCCCTGCTCAGAAGAAATGAGACAAGAGGCGTTGCGCGATCTTAGTGAGGATATTTAAAAAGCATAGTACACTAAACAGGTATAGCCAGACGGCTATACCTGTTTAGTATTATGTATTTTACCACTGACTGTATTTAGGGGTTTGTCTAGTATTTTTTTGTGTATCAAATAAAGTTAAAGCTTCTTTTATAAATGAATCGCCCGTTTCCATAGCTAAAGATTGAGGTAAATTGCAGATTCTTTCTATATCGTTTTTTGTAACAAATGTAGACTCTATTGTTTCTAGTGAAGGATTATCCCATTTGTTTGCTATGCTAATGCCTGGTTCTGTTACATTGTCCCATGTTAAAATAGAGCGCAGCACTCTGTGAGTGACTCCTCTAATTAAATAGTTTTCTGTTAAAGCTCTGATTGAGAAACAGACATTTTCTGCTTTATTTTCTAAAGACTGTTTTAAAAATTCTCCTTTAGGACCTGAAGGTTTTACTAAAGCCATTATGGCTACCATTGCAGGGTTATTAAACTCTGGGTGATTTATACCGTATTTGTCATCTAACCAGACTTCTTTAAAATGACTACAGACGTTGGTTTCTTCTACACGCATAATACGTGAAAAGTATGAGTCTTCAGTCATGCCAGGTTCTCTTTTCGGATGGCCCAGCTCTCCTTTTAAATTACCGTTTTTAATACGACGCATTAAAACAGAAGAACTATCAAAGAGTTCCTTTGCACCTTCTAGTACGTAATATTCACCAGCAGAATTAACTACGTTTAAGCCGCCAATGACTAATGGATAGTATCCATCTTCATCAGGTTTTAATATACCTTTTTTTTGTACTGCTCGCAGCTTAGTTGCAGTATAGCGAATGATTGCCATTTTTTATTTTTTCCTCATGCTCTTAAAAGTTGTTCAATTTTCTCAGTACTTTGACTAGGCTCCACTAGTGCACTTACTAATCCGTCAGTAAAGTAGTTTCCCGCTAATTTGTTTACTGTATTTTTCACAGAATAAAATATACTAGTCAAAGCAATGTAGTCTGGTTTTTTTTCTTCAGGATGCTCGCTATGCCTATAAAAGATAGCTCTATCTTTGCGACTCCTGGAAATCATTGAAGCTAGTAATTCATTAACTTCATAACTCTTTCCTGCATTGTTATCAGCAAATTTCTTTGCAGTATCAAAAGCTTTTCCAAGATCCTCATAGTCTACGTACCAAGGCACGCCACCTCTAAATATCAGTTCATTAATAACTGGGTAAAATAGACTGTCTTTACGAATTACCGATGTATTTTCAATTATAATGGATCCTGCCTCAAATATAAATTCATAATAACCTTCAGAATTAATTTCTGTAGTTAGGACTTTATCAGGATTAATCTTTACCATGGCCATAATATTCATTACAGCATATTCGCCAGATTCTAAGATTATCGCAAATAATCCGTAGATGTAAGTCTCCATTCCAATTTCAGCTAAATTAATTTGGCTAAAACGCATTGGAATATGTATCTTACACGGGACTTTAGTGAAAACCTGGTGGTCTTTTGTCACTAGTTGTGATTTGACCACCGAGGCATTTCTTTTGTACTGCATTTACGCAACCGTGAGCTGATCAGCAACAAAGTCACTGATATAGGAAATGGTCGAGAGCAGAGCTGCCTCTCGAACATCTATGTTCGGATTGCCTTTATGTGCTTCTTCTATACCTTTTAGAATTTTATAGGAATCAGTAAAGTAGAATATACATTTTCCTGTAATTTCTAAACCGATATCTGCAGGACAGTCTAAATCACTAAGAGTTAAGTTATTGATATACTCCATTAATTTAGATTTCAAATTCTTATCGTATTCTTGATTCTCAGATCTATACTCTTCGACTTCCTTGATCTTATCACCATTTACTATACTGTTAATTTTAAGGATTATGAAATCTCTAAAATACTCAATTCTTTTATTGACTTCAGCAGCATTAAAATAAACGACATAAGACTGCCAAGTCTTTTCTAAATCATCTTTTTGTGATAGAATAATATCCGCAGATTTAAGATCTCTGTTTGAGCAAACTACACCTAAAATGCATTCAGGAGTGCCGCCTTTTTGTAAGAAGGACTTATACACCTGCTCATTTACTAAAACGGATTTCCTATCTAATCCGGTACCAATAATCAAAGTACCAGTTTTTTCAAACATAGAAAACGTATTTACACTGGACCATAAAAGGCTAGCAGCATAATCTTTCATTTGCGATAAATAAAGATTATACTTTACCAAACTGATATCATCATCAGTTTTTTCTACTTGAGCTTGCAGGCGCGTGGAGATTAAATACAGGCACAGTCCAATATCGATTCTTTGCGTAATGCCAAAACTGCCAATTGAATCAAAAGAGAATAGATCTCCTGAAGATATAGAAGCTACTCTAGTAAAGAAACTAGTCCATACTTTTTGTAGAAAATCACCAGTAAGTAAAGAAGCCCACGGAAGAATGAGTTCATCTGTAGCTTTTTGATTAGTCAGTAGATATTGGAAGATTTCTTCCCTATCTTTAACTGGTAGTCCTAAAATCTTCTCAGGCGGCAAAGCAGGTCTAGAATCTGCATATGCAATTGATGATAAAAACTCCTCGTCTCTCAGTAAATCAGGCAGACTGTATTCGATAAAACTAATTGATTGTTCTGCTTTTTTAGCTACTGTATTTTCTAAAAAGTTACAGATTTCTTTAGTGACTTCTTCACAAACTGGCTTTACTACATTTTTTGCAAAAGAAATATGGCCAGCTACATACTTAGAAATATCTGATGAAATTCTATCTGCTGCTAAAGAGTGAGGAGTAGGGCACTGCACAGTACTTTCTGTGGCTTTTTCAATATCTTGCGAAATATAAGGGATTTGATTTTCTAAAGGCTCTGTTTCTGAAATAAAAACATTACCTAGATTTAAAGAAAGTGAAGTAAGTTCAGCTACTACACTACCAGGTTTGGCTACTATTGTTTTTCCCTGTTGAGCATATTTAGATGCCAGTGGAATGGCAATAGCGATAGATTCTTTTGAAAGCATGGAAAATGATCCTCAGAAAAAAAGAATGAATGAGGCAAACCTGAAATTCCCAGTTTAGTTTAAAATATCTGGGGATTTCTGATCTGCCTCATTATAAGTTAAATATTGAAAGTTATTTTTGAGTTAGTTTTTGTGCTATTTTACTTTGAGCAATAGTACAAATTAATGGACGTTTAACAACATTTCCATTTATGCTATTGCTAATATCATTACCTGATATATTTAGAATAATGTCAGCTACTAAATTAGTAGCATTAGCAACAGTAACAGCACTGGTCAAAATGCTATTATTTTTTTCCTTATTCATTTAGCGTTACCTTCGTAGATATCAATTGCTTTTTTTGCAATATGTTTAAGTAAAGTCGTAGTTGTACCAATGATAAGTGGAGACAGTACCACCCGTGCAGAAATGGAGCGGAAACCAAATACTGCATCAATTTCTTCACCATTTTGCGTATGCATTGGATAATCAATGACTTCGCCGAATACAGTTTTCATTTGATTAGCAAAAACACCCTTGTCACCTATAGCTGCTTTTGTTTGTCTGGTAATATATATTTTAATTTCTAAAGTATCTACTAAAAGATGTTTACCAGATACACTATAACTTTGGTCTACTTGACCTGTGATAACAGGGTCTCCTTTAGAAATGCATTTATCTTTTAATATTTTGTCACTATAGTTAGCCAGTTGTTTTAAAGTAGGAGACATATCGTCTTTATCTCCGTGATAGTAGACTTCTATTCTGTCTACAATTCCTTCCATTTTGGCTCTAGGTGCTAAAGACGAAATTCTTCTCAGTACGTCAATAGTCTCATCAGAAAACACATCGCTATTGCCGGTAGATTCATCTTCAATATAAAACAAAATATCATCAGGTTTTACAAACTGACCTACTTTAACCATTTTACGAATATTTTGTTTAAATTCTACAATATAGCTTTTAATTTTAGTGGTAGATGCTGCCATCTTACTAGAAATTTTAGAGCTAATACTTGAGGAGTCTTCTAGTGTTTGTGAACTCTCATAAAGGGCTGTTTTGACATTCATCGATCCCTTATAAATAATTCTTTTTGGATCATAGAAATCTCTCTCGAAGAATCCAGAATTATAAGCTACCGCGTCGCCTTTTTTAATTTTCTGTCCTAATCTTAAGTCAGTTACAATATCGTGAGGATATACACTGCCCTCTGCCTTACCATATTGGCGACCTAAGTATACGCCTTTTTTTCCTATAGTTTTATATTCGATTAAAATGGCGTTATTATCTAAACCAATAACAGTGCCATCTTCTTCTGCCATGTATGCAAATAAATTAGAGGTTCTATATGCAAGCATTAACTCATAACCAGTCTGCACATATGGCTGGTGGTAGCCTTGTGCTGCTATTGTGTGTGACTGCTGTATAGATACGAAGTTCACTCTCTTAGGATCGTCGTGATCGGATCCAGGTGCTAGCAGAGCACTGGTTGAGAGTAGTGAAGTATTATTAATATTCTTCTTATCCGGATCTATAACACCGCGTATAGTCTTAAATTGTGGATTGGCACTTAAATAAGCATTAATACCCACATCACCAGAATCCACAGTAGCTTCAGAAATAACGCCTATATCAGATTCGTGATAAGAGCGAGTATCTCTAGCTAGAGTATCTCTATTCCTACCGCCTTCTCCAACATAAGTTACTGCTTCTCTTTCTTTTAAATTTTGTATTGGATTAATATCTTCCACTAACTTTATTGAAGGATCCCCTGCTAGTGTTTTAGATACTGCATATGGGTTCATCTCAATTTGCGACTTACCTCTAATACTCTTAGAGTTATATTGCCGTATAGAATGCGCTAATTCTTTATAAATCACTCCAGCAATTCTCTCGTATCCGCGTATTCTCATACTGCGCATATCTTGAAAATCGTTGTGATTATAGTTTAAAAGCATCTCAGAAGCTCTAACTAACAAACCCTCAAATGTCAAAGGCTCATTCATTTGCTCTAATATTTCTTTTGTAATCGGATCGACAAATAGATTTTTTAAATTATCTACTTCTTTAAGATATATAGAGCCTAGCGAGAGTTCTTCAAGTATGTTAAAGTAGACTTCCTTTTTATTAAAGAAATCTTGTTCGTAAATTTTAACGAAATCTTTATAAGCCGTAAATCCTGACATTACTAATGTCACCATTCTTTCTTTTCTACTAAATATATAAATTTTATCTCTAAACTTTAAAGCCCACTCATGTTCACCAAGATTTCCTGTACGACTACCCTCTACAACTCTGTGATTAGATTTGAGTAATGTTAAAAGATTATCAAATCCAATTAGATAAGACAATATAAATCCCACAGGAATCATTTTAGAAAACACGCGCACAGAGCAATAGTCCAGTGGGCTACTAGATATGGGCAATCCTAGTACTTCAAAAATACTGCCAATATCTTCTAATTTTTTATCCTTATAAATATATATCTGACCTGCATCGTCCATGACGACCGGGTCTTTTGTTTTTGTCATACCGCAAATTCTGGATTGACCATGTTCGGAGTATTCTGCTTGCTCAATGACTTCTGGAGTAAATGTTTTTTCTCTAAAAGTATGGTCAAAATCCAACTCTATATTTTTTAAAACTATGCCTTTAAACTTAGTAGCTATGGCATTGTAGAGATAAGGTGCTTTAAAATAATTATCGTAAACATTTGCAGGATACGATTTTAAAACTTTTCTAAGTGGATCATCGCTAATAGATTGTAAATTAACCTGTTTAGAAATCCATTCCTCTACAGAGAGCCTTTGAAATATACTTCTCTCAATAAATGTCTTTCCATAGTAACTACTGAGTGCTACAATGGTTGGTTTTACTTTACGAATAGGCAGATCTGTTCTTTGTTTACGCATTATATATTTATTGCCATTATTCAAAAAGGATCCATCTTCTTGAATAATTGGAATTTTAAATCTAACCGTAGAGGGCTTACCGTCTATTGGCCTGAGTTTAAGAGTATGGTATTCATACTCTCCTTGTATAGAGTGATCTTTCTCTACCAAATAGTCTTCTACTATTACACCTGCTTTTTGTACTGCACTGACTGCAGATAAAATATCTTTTTTCATTATTTTATTTAAATAGACAGTGTCATATGCGGCTATAGTACTTTTAGCCATAGACTGGTCTTCTATTGCATTTGTATTTACTAAAATACTTTTCTCATCAGAGATTATTGTCTCTTTTGGATCTATTACTTTAGCTACAGATAGTTTTTCTTCAGATCCGTAGGGGTCTTTTAATAGTTGCGATTTTTCAATTGCTTTTTTAACGCTTCTATAGTCCGATGCAGACATAATTCCAAAGTCTGCATATTCTTCTAGCATACTTTGCAGTGCGTTTTCTTCTGTAGTAAAAGTATAGACGCTAGAGTGTACGTCTTCATAAGACTTTTGTTCTTTATTTACTATGACTTCGACAACATTGCCGTTAGTATCTGCGACTATACCTTTATCGTGCAGTGTTCTTTTTTCAATATTATCGAGTTCTTTAAGTTCTTCGTCAATTTTCTTTAATTCATCAGCTATAGCGTTTTCATCAAAACTATCTATAAATGAATCAGAAACATCTACCTTTTGTAATTGATTTACTTTATTGTCTTTTACAACCTTATTTGCTTTATTTAGTAACCTGTATTTTTGTTTAGGATCTACTTTTTCTGCAGGATCTTCTTCTGTAGGGTCTTCTTTTTCTAATTCTTCTTCTTCATCTCTTGCAGTATCTGTGACTTCTTGTTCTGCCGGTTCTGCATTTTCCCTGTCTTTTAAATCTATATCTTGTTCTAGTTCAGTAGACTCACTAACAAGTTTAAGTAAGAGTCTTAAGAAAAGTTTTTGAATAATTTCAGGGCTATAAGCCGTGATTCCAATTTCTTTTTCTCTAGTACTAGACAGTCTCCACTCATCTAAATTATCTAGGTTAACTACTACCCATTTGCCTTGGCATAGTAAAACTAAATTAACAAATTTATAGTTTTTAGGCTCAATTAAAGATAGGATGCTTTTTTCTCTATCTACGTCATGACCTAGCCACTTCCATAATTCTAAAATAAATAGCTTACTATCCGAGTTAAAAATCTTTAACATTGCCGGATTTGTTTTTTTAGAGAAAATCTTTAAACTAGAATAAGAGGGCAGTAAAGTATCTATATCGTAAAACAAAAATTGATTTCTATCGCTGCTATTAGCAATGGTGTTTATTTTGTTAAATAAAGTTTTTTGTATGTTATGCCACTGATAGTAGCCTGACATACTTGTTTTATTATAGATATAAAACTTATTTATATAAGAATAATTCACGACAATTAGAGTATTTACGTCATTTGTCTTATAGCCTTCTTTTACATAGCGAAACTGTTTGTTTTCGTGTAAGAAAGGTCTGACAAAGTTTAGTAAGTTTAAACCTCTATGCCTAGGATTGCCATCGGTGAAATCTAAATCTTTAACATAATCGATTATAAATCTTTTTGTATATCCCTTAAACAAAATATTAGTCGGGTCTGGATCAGGACTACTATCACTACCGGCTATATAGTGGTAGAGAGAATTTCTTGGAAAATGTAAAAAATCAAAACCATTGACTTTTGGAAAAGCTAATTGAGCTGCTCTCCTTACTCCAAAGTTTTTGTAAAAAATAGCATACTGTAATAACATTGTTTTTTCCTTTTAAATACATTGAATTTCTGCTAAACTCTTATACAGTAGCGTCACACATACTGCATAGTAATTTGGTTCTTCCATATTTATCCAGTCATACTAGCAACGGTGTATTGCAGTGCATCTGTTTTTGCACTAAAATTCATTTTACCAGATGTATCTACATAATACTTTTTACTATTTAGGAGTCTTTTAATTTCCTCATTAGCATTATCAGTAAATACAATATTTAAGCTACATGTATCGCCATCAAAGTCAGCATATAGTTTAGATAAATGCTGGGTAGAAGGAGCCATGGAATTAAGAAAATCTGAGCCATTCCTAGGATACTCGTATAGAGTTAAACCAGTTTCATTGCCACTTGTATCTAGTTGTTTTAAAACTAAAGAAGGAATGGTAGTTTTTAAATAAATACTACAAGGATATATACCGCCATACCCTGCAATAGGATACCTGGTAAAAAATCCATGTACTTGTTTAGATATAGACTGTACAGAGATATAGAAAAATTCTGCATAAGTCATAGGAGAAACTAATTTTTTATCCAGATTTTCAGGAAGATCATTAATATCTTGTAAAATCATAAAGTGACTGCTATCTTTATAAATTAGTCCAAGATAATAATCTTCAATTAATACTGGATTAAACCGAGTAGTGTCTTCTGCAAAGTGGTTTATTATTTTCTCTATGCCCTCTGATGTCATCCAAGTATCGAACGAATCTGAAGATACATTGACATTTTCTTTCTTTAATGTTTTTTTATTTACTAAAACTGCTGGAGAATTAGGCCCTAAAAAAACTTGATTTAAAAAACCAGATCTAATTGCATGAATAGATAGCGGCAATGTAGCTTTCATAAACTGAAATAAACCTACTACCGTATCATTAAACCCAGTAGTTAAAGGACTGTTTAATGTATCAGCTTCATTGTTTACTGTACTAATTACATTACGACTGCCATTTTGAATTCTTCTAGCACCCCATTTACCTAATACGAGCTTATGCTTTCCTTCAAGAAGATCTTTAATATAACTATATAACTCATAAACAGCTGCTTGTAGCGAAGAGCGAATTGAATCAAAAATCTTTAAATCATTATTTTTCCTAGAAGTAAATAACAAACTAGATAGGCTCAGTATTTTTCTGTAGATTGTATTAATTTCATCTTCAGAGGGTTTGCCATTTTCATCAAATTCAAAGTCCCGTATACCTGCTGGCATTACTAGTAGGTGAGAAAACTTAAATTTTTCTTTATATTTATTCATCAGCCGAATATTGAAATCTCTGCGATCACTTTGTGTTTTTTCAAAAACTATATCTTTTACATGCTTCATGAAAAATGCATATCCTGTCTCACCTTCAGTAGGTGTAGATTTTTCAAAATCTTTTGTTTCTTTATTCCAAATAGCATAAGTCTTAGATTGCATAATTTCGGTATACAGACTTTTTAAACTATCGAGAATTTCATAAATTAGTGGGTGTAAGATTTCGGTATTGAGATCGATGTAGCCAAATGTATAGTTTCTTCTATCATCGCCTATTCGACCAAAAATCTCAGTACTAAATAAACCTTCTGGGTTAAAATTCTTACTAGAAGGTAAGAATATATCCAAAACTTTAACAGGTTTTAAGAGTTTGAGTTGTTCTGGACTGAGAATAAGTAAGTCCAGATTAAAAGGAATCATATTGAGCTGCATGAGTTCAATCCTTTGAAAAACACTAAAAAAAGAGGTTTAAAGCAAAATGGTCAAAAAAGTTAAATTTAAAACTTCTTCTAAAGCAGATGATTTTGATTTAGATTCTTTTTTAAAAGAGAATGACGACTTTAATAGTGATTTTGATTTAGGTGGTTCAGAAAAATCATCAAACAGTAGTCGCTTTAAGTCAATTCAAAAAGGAGTCAGAGAAGGTTTAAAATCTTCTTTAAAATCTCCTTCTCTTTATAAGAATTTAGTAAAATCAGTAATGCCTTCTGAGTACGGAGATGCACTAGACGGCGTAAAGGGACTCAGAGATACATTAAAAGATATTTATTCGGATTCGGTTAGAGAATTAAAACCAGGATTTCAGCAGATTGCTCGTCAGATCGATAAAATGATTCCTGATGAGCAAAAATCTTTAAAGAATTTTACACAAAGAATAAAGAAACTCACTGGGGCCGATTTGGACTCCCAGTCGTCTATGCAGTCTCCTGAACAACTCAGAGAGCAAGGCATACAAGATACACTAAATTCTGTTTTAGGATTGCAAGCAGAGCAAGGAGCTCGTCAAAGAGCAGCTGATAAAGCCCAGTATTTAATTAAAGAACAAGCTGATTTAAAACGTTTTAATGTTTCTACTACACTACTGTCTGGAATACATACAGGTATTTCTAGGCTCAATGCATATAACGACCGTGTAAATCAAGCATATCAAAGAAAGTCACTAGAGATACAATTAAGATCTTTATTTGTACAAACAGATCTTTTAACTACATCTAAATCTACCTTACTAACTATAGCTCAGCAAAATAACGAACTCATTCGTTTATCTCGTTTAACTGAGCAAGAAAAGATTTTAGAGAGTAAGAAATTTAGAAAAGAAAAAGACGGACGTTTTGGATCAGTATTGGGAGGAATGCTATCAAAGAGCGGATATCTGGACTCTGTCAAGACTCGTCTTAAAAATGCAGCTTCTTCTAAGGTACAAAGCGTAAAGTCGGCAATTGAAATGGGCCTTATGGGCTTAGATCAGGCAGGTGAAGTAGGCTCTGCTATGGACGGCATGGACAAAGTAGAGATGATTGCGTCCATGATTACAGGTCAAGGCTTAGAATATCTTTCAGGAAAAGCGGCTAGTAAGTTTAGAGAAAAGATACTGCCTAAAGGCTCTAGAGTAGACAGTAAATTAGGCGGTATATTAGCAGCCATAAGAGATCCGGCTTACTTAGCTAAAACTCTATCTGATAGTAAATATATAAAAGAAAACGATGAAGACGGTTTAGTAAAGGGGAGCGTTAAAGGGTTTATAAGAAATCTCTTAGGTTTTCTAGAACCTGAATCTATAGATAAGCGTTTAAAAAAACCTGGGGTTTCTGCAAAAGATCTAAACGATCCATCTAGTTTTACAAATAAAACACAACTCTCTATCACTGAAATTATTCCAGGATACTTAGCCCGTATTTTAAGAGAGATTCAAATTACCCGCACTAATAATCCAAATATAGAATTAACAGTATACAATCCAATTAAAAATAGATTTATGAGTCAAAGTCGTTCTTCAGCTGCGACTAAAAGCTTTGTTAGAAAAAATCTTCAAAATTATGGGTATGGTTATTCTGAAGATAGTGCTTTAAAAGAATATATAGAAGGAATAAAGGTTTCTCAAGAAACTCAAAATGTTCTTCGCAAACGTTTAAAAGATCAAGCATTTAATCCTAAAGAATCAATGCACGCTCAAAGTGTTTTAAGTGATTCGTTTATTGAAAAACAAAATGCCGACGTGCAAGAAGAATTACGTAAAATACAATATAAATATAATAAAGATAATTTTGATAGTGGTCGTAATTTAAATAAAGCGCATATAGCTGGCGATAGGCTAAGAAGTGCAGTAGGATTCAGCGATGAGAGATCTCTTATTGAGAATTTAGCTAAGGATCCCCAGCTTTATGAAGAAATGAGAAGAGCAGGGATAGTTTCTGGACAGATGTCTAATCCAGAAATAGATATGGAAAAATATAAAGAATTTGCCACTAGGCAAACTTCTTATAGTCCTCAAGAAAGAATTAGATTTTATAAAGACCATGGATATTTTGATGATGCAGTTAAAAAAGGCATTATTAAAATTAAAGACGGCAAAGAAACCATTGACCGTAAATTAGACGAAAAGTTTATTTCAGGTAAGATCAAACTAAAAGCTACTGTAACTTCCGACTATTATGCTAAGGAAGGTATTGCAAAACAAGACGGTAAAAGTATTCTAGAAGGTATAAAGAAAACTAGAGTAGCAAAATGGTCTTATAAAGACAAAGATAAATATAGTTCAGAGAAATTTGTTGGACCTATGGCGCAAGACGTGAAAAAAAACCTAGGAGAAGAGTACGCACCTAACGGAAAGTCTTTAGATTTGATTTCTTTAAATGGCGCGTCTATGTCAGCTATTGGCTATCTAGGCAAACAAGTAGACCAGATAAAGAAACAACTAAAAAATAGACTATCTAAAAAACCTTTTGATTTAGAATATAGTAAAGAAGCTTTTAATGAGTATAAAAATAAAAATGCCAATACTCCTAAAAAAAGTCTTTTAGAACAAATTGCTGATAATACTAGAATGACTTATGAAGTTTTACTAAAAAAGTCTTCTGGATTTAATTTATCCATGGCTGGACTAAATATAGAATCAATTGAAGATTTAGTTAAAAAAGAAATGTCTAAGTATGGGTTTAGAAGAGTAGTCACATTTCTTAAAAAAGCATCTAAAGCAGCCGAACCTATAGTTAAAGCAGGTTATAGCGCTGTTTTAAATAGTGCTAAATATGGCTGGAATAAATTAAAAGACTTTAAAGACAGAGCTACTCCTGCAGTAAAGTCAGGTTTAAATAAATTAAAAAATACAGCTTTAAGTGTTATTGATCTAGCATCTACTAGTTTAAAAAACACTATTAATCCTGTCGTGGATGTCTATAATCCTAACAATCTTAAAAAGCCTTTACTAGAAGCCAGGAATATTACTGAAGGCCTCTATATTAATCAAGACACAGGTAAACCTATATACTCACTTGGCGATATCACTGGTCCAATTATTGATCGTCGTGGCAATGTCCTAGTGAGTTTAAAAGATCTCGAAGATGGTTTAGTCGATGAGAATGGTAAACCTATTCTTAATACTACAGAGAAGCTTAAAAACATTGCGAGAAACTTAATTGAAAAAGGTCGTAAGGCTATTTTTGAAAAATTACCTGCTGGGATTAAACAAGCGGCTCAAGGTATGTCTGTAGCTGCCGCATTTGTGAAAAATGCTATTAATAAACCTAGAGATATTTATGTAAAAGGCAACATGACTACCCCTGTCATGTATGAGAGAGATTTCTATAGCGAAAGATATTTTGATTTAAAAACTAAAAAACCTATTCGCACTTTATCCGATATTAAAGGTCCTGTAGTAGATTCAGCAGGAAACTATGTCATTACCACCAAAGATATTGAAAAAGGTTTAGTAGATATCAATGGCAAACCTATTTTAAATTTAAGACAATTACTCACTGGCTTAGCACTAACAGGTATAGGTAAATTAAAAGACATTGCATCTGGAGCTATTAATAAAGCTTCTGATTTTTTAAAGAATATAAAATTTCCTAACATAAATTTTGGATCCATAGGTTTTAATGGATTTACAGTTTATGGTAAGAAAACAGTAGATATATTAGAAGAAATTAGAGATCTGTTAAAACAACATTTTGGAGTATATACAGGTGAAAACAATTTTGAACAAGGTGAATTATTTCCTAAAGAAATACAGCAAGAAGGTCTTAGTATTTCTAGATCGAAATCTCTTATAAATTCAGGCACAATCTCTAGTATAAAGTCAGGATTTACAAAATATAAAGGTAAGCTCAGCTCTATTAAGAATTCAGGTATAGTATCCAAAGCTGGATCTTTATTAAAGAGAATTCCTGGTGCTGGTAAAATAGGTTCTATTTTAGGATCGGCAGGAACTGCAGTGAGTTCTATATTCGGTTCTAATAAAGGAGCGTCAGAAGAGAATGGAAAAGAATCTCCTGAACAAGAAATGGCACAAGAGTCTGCAGATGACAGGTCTACAGAACAAAAAGAAAATAACTCTTATTCTACATTAAAAAATATAAAACAAAAAGCTTCTAACTATTATAGCAATGTCAGACAAAGTTTATTAGGTAAGCTGCAGTCTGGTAAAGATATGACCGAAGTTAGTGCAAGAGAAAAAGAATTAGCTCAGCAACAAAAAGCTAATGAGTCTGTAAAGGCACAAGCCTCTTTAGACCCTAAATACATGAATGGTACTGGAATGTTAGGCGGCATACTTGGTAAACTCAAAGGGTTTAAAAAGATGCTCTCTAGTGCTTTTAATTTTATATCTGATATTCCAGGAGTGAGTAAACTCACAGGACTACTCAAGAAAATTCCAGGAGTAGGCCGTGTATTAGGATGGGGTAGTAAGATTTTAGGTTTAGGCTCAGCAGCCGAAGGTGTGGCTGCCGCATCAGGTGTAGCTGAAACTGCTGGAGCTGCCGGTGCAGCTGCTGTAGGTGGCGAGGCTGTGGCTGGTGCTGCTGCTGGAGGTGGATTACTTGCCTCGATAGGTTCAGCTGTAGCTACTGGTGCTACTGCCTTAGGATCCACACTACTCTCAGCTGGAGCTGCAATAGTTTCCGCTCCTGCAATGCCTTTTGTATTAGCAGGGCTAGCTATTACAGGCACTTTATATGCTGGTTATAAGTATGGTAAAAAAAGAAATGCAAATGACCTCGAACTCTTTAGAATGGCTCAATATGGCCTTACTAAAGACGATAAGGATTTATTTCCTACTCTATATAACTTAGAAGACTATTATAGCACTATAACCATTGCAGGTGATGGCGGAATGCCTGTGCTTCAAAAAGAAAGAATTGATTTTAAAAAGATTTTAGATATTTTTAGTATTGATCCTTCTAATACACTCATGGTAAAATCTTTATCTATTTATATAGCGAAAAGATTTAATCCAATCTACTTTAGAACGGTAGCGAGTCTTTGGAAGATTGATGCAAAATATAAGATTTCTGATATAGACAAAATAGATTCAGCAAAAATGCCTGAGTTTATTAAAGATATTCAATTTAGCAACGGTCCTTATGAGGAAATGGTTTCTCCGTTTCTTAATCTGCCTAAGCTAAAGGCTGACACAAATGTCGTTAAAGAAAGTTATGCAAAAGCTTTGTCTTTTGTTTTAAATAAAAAATCAGGTAAAGATAAATGTATAGCTATGCGTGCTTTTGGTTTTGTCTCTGATGTCATTTCTGGTACTTGGGAAATGCTTAAAGATGGTGTCAAAGGAGCAGCTAATAAAGTATGGTCCGGTATAAAAGCGGTAGGCGCAGGTATAAAAAATACTGCTGTCGGTGCTGTAATGGGTGTAGTGCACGGTGCTGAATTTGCTTGGAGTGAAGCTAAATCTCTAGGTAACGAAGGTTTAAAACTTTTAGCACAGTGCGGTATCGGATCGGGACCTAGTACAAAAACACTGCCTCAAACATCTAAAGAAAAAAATAACGAGTCTGTAAAAGCAAAGACTACCTTACAAAAAGAAGTGGATAAAAAGATTAAAGAAGCATCCACAATTGAAAAAACAGTAGGCAATCCTCTATTAGCTACTGCTGAAGCTATTGCAACAGCACCTGTAGCACTGCCTGCATTTTTATTAAAATCGTTATTTAACACTGTAAAGAAGTTTAATAAAAACTCATCTATTACACCTGCGACCCAGTACCGGTTGACTCAATATGGTTTGACTCCAGATCAAAAAGAGTATAATCATTATTTACTTAATTTAGAAGCTTACTATGACAGCATCGTTAAAAAAGATGTTAAAGGAGCTCCTGTACTCGATAAACAATCTTTAGATTTTAAAAAGATTGCTGAAATATTTGATATTAGTGAAAATGATGCACCGTCAATTCAGCAGCTCACTATTTATCTTTATCAAAGATTTAATCCTGTCTATATGCATAGCGTAGCTGCATTATGGACAGTAGATAGTAAATTAAAAATAGGAGATTTAGATTCTCTAAATCCAGATCAGCTCAAGATGTATTTAGACAAAGCTCGGTACGATACTGGTCCTTACGATATTTATGTATCTCCATTTAAAAACTTACCAAGACTCACTGCAAATTCAAATTGGGTAAAGTTTGAATATGATAAAGCTCTAGATTATTCTAAAACAAAATTAGCCACTCAAGCTAATTTAAATAAAGGACCATCTGAGCCAAAATCTTTAAAAGATAAATTAATTAGTGCCTTTTTACAAGAAAAGAAAGCACTATCTAAAACAGTTATACCTAATATTAAAAGTGGTTTTAATGAACTACTTGGTACAATTAAAGAGAAAGCACCAAATTTATACAAGTTTGGTCAGCAGTCATTTGACACTGTAAAATCTGCTTTTAAAACTGGATATGAGAAAAGTCGGTCCATAGTCGATACTGGTGAGAATTATATTCTTAAAGGTATCAGGGCAGCTAAAGGAGTTTTTGAAAAGGTAAAAAAACTCTACGATATATATGGTTTTGGAGCACTGTCCGCTTTTTTTGAATCAGGTGGAAATCCTGCTATAGTCTCTTCAGGTCTAGGTGACAATGGCGGAGTGAGCTACGGTACTTTTCAGCTCTCCTCTAAAACAGGTGGTGTACAAGCTTTCTTAAATCACTACAGAGATACACCTCAGGTAAAAAAACTCTTAGCCGCTGGTCCAATAAATTCTGAACAATTCAAAGATACTTGGAAACAGTTGGGTAATACGGATACGGCTTTTGCAAAAATGCAAGCCGATTATAATAAAATACAGTACCTCGATCCTGTACTGCAAAAACTAAAGAATGCTGGAATAGATCTATCTAGGAGAGGCCCTGGTGTTTTAAGTGTACTAGACGCTACCTCTGATCAGTATGGAGCTGCTGGAGCTGCAAAAGTTGTAGAGCAGTCCTTAAAAGGTGAAGATCTTTCTAAATTAACAGATGCAGATATTATCTCTACAATTGAAGATTATAAAATTAAAACTGTGGGTTCACATTTCAGAAGCTCATCTGCTGCTGTGCAAGCTTCAGTTGCAAAACGTTTTGCTACTGAAAAAGATGTAGCTTTAAAACTCACAAACCAAAATACTACTGTAGCTGGTACAAAGAAAGATATCCCAGCAGTCGCATCAGACAAGGTGGTAGCTCCTAGCCAGCCTAAGGCTGTTTTAACAGCTTCTACTCAAAATACTACTGTAGGTGGTACAAAGAAAGATATCCCAGCAGTCGCATCAGACAAGGTGGTAGCTCCTAGCCAGCCTAAGGCTGTTTTAACAGCTTCTAATGTGGCTGTAGCCCCTACCGGAGCTGATCTAAAAGAAAAGCCTTATACAGCTTCTATTCAAACCCCATCTACTACTCCTGTATCGTACACTACTTCTTCAGTTAAACCTAAAGTAGTTTCAGATCAAGGACAAGGATTTGATATGAGTGCACTGCATACAAAAATGGGAGATGTCTCTGAGATACTTTCTCAATCACTATCTGTTCAACAACAGATGTTGGTTTCCCTATTACAAATAGCTGGAAATACCGGATTATTAAAAACTCTGTCCGGACAAACGGCTGTGAAGAAAGAAAATGCACCTACTCTTCCTCCAAAACCGTCTATTAATCTAGCTCGTGCAATTTAAACATACCTACCCTGCAGGCTGTAAAAAGCCTGCGGGGTAGGTTAATTCTCTGATATTTATAAATATTTTAAAATTAGGTATACAATGCCAAATCCTGTTAATCCTTCAACTATGCCAGATGCACGTATTGTTGAAAATACTGCAGGCCAAGCAATACTGCCTGTACAATCATCAATACAAACATCTATTCCATTAGATAATAGTTGGGTAAAAGTCGCATTTATGACTCCTAGTGCCGGCTATACAAACTACGATAGTGTCTCTAGATTCTTCTCTACTGCTTCTATGAAGTTTACTTCTTCTGTGATTGGTGGTAGTATAGAAATTAATCCAAAACCACAATTTACACGGTATGCAGATATACGCTCTAAAGGTATTTTACCAAATAGAAACGATGTCACTCCTACAAACGTATCGGGTAATTATGGAATGGGTCGTTACTATTCCGAAGCTTTTGATGATAATGCACAAAGAATTTATATGCGCTTTGGCGTGCCTCAATATAATTCTATTATTAGTTTCTTACTCAATGCTGCAGATTACGGCGAGACCCAGTTAGCTAGGACAGGTAGAATCTCGTTTTTATACCAAGGCACTAAAGCAATTGGTACTATTGCAATGTTTTACGCATTTGCTCCACTCACAGCAGCTATTTATCTCTATAAAGGAATTTCCGCATTATTAGGATCTCCTACTAGTAAATACTATACTTTAAAACCTACAATGCATGCTTATTGGTCTGGTGTAAATACACTAGTAAATGCAATTGCCGTAGCCAAAGGTATTTACCCTTTCTCTTTTACAAATCCGACTAATGGAGCTGTAAATACTCCTGGTAAATTATTCAATTTAGATAACGGTATGGTAGATTCTAATGGAAATATTGTTAAGAATACTACCCTGGATCAATTGCATAAACTAATGCCTAATATAATTAGCTCTAGTGGATATATAGATGTATTTGCAATTGCCGCTAGACCTCAAGCTTTAGCTAATAAATTAATGGATCAAGTACATACTGCTGCTCTTAATAGCAACAGTATAAATGTAACTGATTCAATGAAAAACAATCCAGACGACCCAGCTTTCATAGAGGGAAGTTTAGCTAAAACACAAGCTATAGTCGGAAATGGAGATTTAGTATCATTTATTCAAAATAGCGTCTATAAGTTAGAATCCTACTTTAAACTAAATAGTGATCCTAAAAAAAATACAGGAATTGAAGTAGATCCGAGAGCAGCTTCTGTAGTAGACAATAAAGCTGGAGCTTCAGGTGAAGCCTCTACAGTAACTACTCAAAATGGACCTACAAATTCTACTACTAATGGACCCGATGCGACTAGTTTTGGATCGTTCTTAGAAGCTGAGTTTCAAGGTGGAGCTCAGTTTGCTATATTTCAAGTAGATTATACTGGACCTGTATCAGAATCCTTTTCAAACTCTACGGTCGAGAGTGAATTATCTAATAAAATTAACTCTACATCCTCAGAAGCTAGAGAGGCTCGGTTTAGTTTAGAAGATGGAAATGTAGCTGGCGGCCTATTAAATAGTGTAGTAGGCGCTGTAGGAGACGTGGCTGCTGGAGCTCTAGATGCTGTGAGTTTTGGTTATGGCACAAAAGTTTTATCTGCATTAGGTGTTTTAGCAGGACAAGGCTTTATTGACATTCCTAAACACTGGCAAAGCTCTTCAGCTTCACTGCCTAGGTCTACTTATAGCATTGATTTAGTCAGTCCTTATGGAAATCAAATTTCACAATTGTTAAACCTATATATTCCTCTCTCGATGCTTTTAGTAGGCGCTCTACCACTTGCTACTGGACCTCAGTCTTATACCAGTCCATTTATTGTACAGCTCTTTGATAGAGGTAGATCTCAGATTCAGTTAGGAATGATTGAATCTCTATCTGTTACTAGAGGCACGTCTAATTTAGGATTTACTAACCTAGGATCGCCTCTTGCCATGAAGGTGAGTTTTAATGTAGTAGATTTATCTTCAATTTTATCTATGCCTCTTACTTCAGGTGCTATTTTTAGTAAAACTGAATACAGTAGAGACATGATCATTAATGACTATATAGCAGTTTTAGCAGGTCAAGATATTTATTCACAAATATACGGACTTCCTCGTTTTAAAATGTCTCTTGCACGTGCTGTAGATAATTTTAAAAAGTATACATCTCCAGCTTTTTGGGCTTCTAGTATGCATAATACAGTTACAGCTGGAGCGCTTAGTTTTCCTCCTATAGGCACTATTGCTCGTGCAGGAGAGGGATTATCCAGAGGTAGCTCACTACTCAATCCATTGAATAATTAAAAAACTTATAGACTATCACGGCTTTACTGGCCGTGATAGTCTATTTTTGCTATATTAATCCTGAATTACTTAAAGATGTCAAAGGGTCTGATTGACTAAAGTAGTTTGCACTAAGTAAAGCTGCTGAATTACTTAAATTAACTACACTACCATCTAAAGAAGGAGTCACAGCAGTGTTTGCAGAATCAGCAGTCATGAGTTGATTAATAGACTGAAAATTACTAGCATTAGATCCACCTAGATTTACAGACGATGGCAGTCCAGTAGAAGGATCCGTGCACCAGTTTGGATCGATGTTATTCATAGAGCTACTCAAACTGGTATAAAGACCAGGTAGCTGTGAATTTTGTATATCGCTTGGTTGTTGATAATGTGAAAAAATTAGACTACTGACTCCAGGAATAATAGAAGTAACATTTCCTTTAGTTAAAGTAGCACCTATATCTATAACAGACCTTATGTCTGAACTAGTAGCTGTGGCTCCTATCATGTTAGATGCGATTCTTGAGATTGAATCGACATTGTTCATATTAGAAGTCAGAGCTGAAAACACCCCACATAAAGCTGCTTTATATCCGGCTATACCTATTAGTGAGGCAGCATTCTCTACATTAAAACCGTTATATATAGAAGGATTATAGGCTCCTCCAGAAGCATTAGCAATTACACTCGATAGCTTGTTTAAATCGCATCCTGCTAAATTGCCTTGTCTGGGTGCATTACCATTAGTACAATTAATTAAAGGATTCTGACTCTTTCTAGCACCGATACCACCTAAAGCAGAGCTTTGACAAGAACTACTGAGCTGAAGAAGAGCAGTAGACAAACCTGTATTTGTACCTGCTAAAGATTTAGCGGCATTAGCTAAAACATTCCCAGGGTTAGCTACTAAACTAATTCCAGATGAAAAAAAATCTTTAGTTACTCTAACCTGTCCAAGAGAACCAAATATATTAGTTAAAGAACCAGACTGACTAAGTAAATTTTTAATAGGTCCTATTGCATTACTATTTACTAAATTAGTCAAATTATCCGAAATTGTTTTTAAATCATTTTGTGCGGTATTTAGTAAATCGCTAGATGACTGGCTAATAAAATCAGCAACAGGGACATTGGTTTGTTGATTTAAAAAACTAAAACGTTGTGCAGCAATGGCCATTTAAAATCCTATTTTTAGTATATTCAAATATCATTAGATTTAAAACAAAAAAAAAATACACCCCAAGCTTTTAAGGCTCAGGGTGTATTTTAGTAGTTTAACCGCTGTGGTGGTGGCTGTGACCATGCGATGCATGTTCAGCGTGAACCACATTGGTTTTCAAATCGAGCTCACATACCTGCGCTACTTCTTCTGCTGCAGCTACTGACTCTGCTAAATCAGTTTGCATATCTTCAGTAGTTGATTCCGATTTTTCAGCTTCTGCCACCAGATTTTCCACTTGAGTTTCTTCAGTAGGATTCAAAGCAGCTTGTGCTTCTTCTTGAACTACTACCTCATTAGAATCGGTTTCTTCAGTAGGAGTCAGCAATGCCGATTCTTGCTTAGAAGCTTGTGTTTGAACTTCTACAGGCTCCTCACTAGTAGGAGTAGGAACAACTGCATCAAAGAATTCCTTTTGAATAAACTCCTCCAGAGTAAGATTAGGTGTATTCATAAAAGGAGTAAAGTCCGGGTATACAATGTTTTTCCCAGAACTCTCTTTTATAGCCTTACGAATTGTCTCACAACCTTCAATTAACCAAAATGAAAAGGCCATACGTTGACGCAGCCCAGTTTGATTGTTGTAGACACGGTAGTGATCAAAAGGCAGAGTGGATTTACGAATGAGTAGAATCGACTCCTTTTTTTGTACAGCTCTTTGATACAGTGCATCGAGAATCAACGCATTGAAATTATGAATGCGAATCTTGGTGAGTTTTTCAACCAATTTATCCAGATTATGCCCAGTGAGTTCACGCAGCCGATCATCACGTTCTTCCGTGGAGATATAGTGCCAAAATCCTTGGAATGTTTTAAAATATCCAAGGGTTCGGTGATGCAAAGGTTCTTCTGAATCGATAGCTAAAATATTACCTACCGGATTTTTACTAAACTTGGAAAGCAAAATGTGGTTTACACCTTCTTCGCCGATCCGGTTCACATTCCCAAGGATTGTCAGATTCGGCATAGGACCCTTGTATTCTTTTTTCTTTACTGTCTGCTTGAGCTTGTCGCGCAGATCGGTGTTAAAAAGATTACGGGAATTAAAATGAGTGTCTTTCATGATAGATTATTCCTTGAATATAAGTTTGTAAGAAAATGGTGATAAATTTATTTGTGGTCTTTTGAAGTTTTAAAGGAGTTTAAGACTTCGATGGCTGGAAAATATAAAAAGAATAAACATAAAACAACAATCCATTTTTCATTATTCATCTTTGCCTCTAGATAAACTCTGTCGTAGTTAGTTTCTTCAATACGAACAACATCTGCTGTCATGGCAACGTCATGACTACTTTTTTCTTTCCAGAATATAAAACTTTTGGAAATTGCATTAATAAGTTCGTTTAGCTCATTTTCGGAAAAGAGAAAAAGAATGGAAGGCATTGTATTAAATATTAAACTATTTAATACTTCACTATCAATAATTTTTCTAAAAATTAATTGTAAATTATCCTCCCTGAGTAGTAGGTAATAATTTGTGGTCCAATAAAAATTACTGACGACAGTGATATCTTCAGCTGTTGCAAAATATAGGGAATTTTTAAATATTTCCTTAATTTTTACAATCTTTTCTTCAGATAGCATTGTTATTTTCTCCAGGATGGTGGGGATTGACTGGGGCTATATGGACTGTCTTTGTATACTCATCCACATGGCCATTTCCACCAGTTATTTTAAAAGTTATTTCAATTTTTCTAGCTCCTATAATTTCTAAGGCTTTCATAAAAACTTTCCAGGACATTTCGTCCTTTTCTAACTCCTTCTTTATATTGCCGCGAGCAGAAGCACGCTCTTTAACAGAAGCATTGTATTTACCTCGTTTATTAATATAGATATCGATACACTGTGCAAAATACATTGCAGGTATCTTCTTTCTAATCTCTCTGAAAATTCCAGCTAGAATTCCTTCGGAATTCGAGGCTGATTTATCTTCCATAAGAAACTCCTTTTATAAACTCTTTTTAAATAAAAGAGATATTCAGTGATGCTATATGTACATCCAGTAAAGGATATATTGTTTTAATTTTTTCCGATTTTTAGTAGACTATTAATTAAATCTTTAATTTGAATATATACTGAGGAGAATAATCTGGATTTATTTTGATCTACTATGCTTAAATTATCTTTTTTTAGAAAATCTTCATATAGGTTTAGAAATTCTATTAGAACGCTAAAAAGCAGTAGTAGCTGTTCTCTAATTTCTTCTGTACCAGTAAAAGAATTGCCAATATAATGATAGTAGGGAATTTCTTTTTTTTCATTTAAAATAGAAGTTTGTCTATAAATGTCAATTTCAAATAAAGTATTGACATATTTTATCTTTCTAATAGTTTCGCTTAAACTATATATTCCTGTTACCACTATTTTGTTTGCTAAGTGAGGCCTGAGTCCTTTATCTAGTACTGCTAAATCTAATTTTTTAATTGAATCGATATAGCTTTGTATTTCAGGATTCCGGATCTTCCTTTTCTTTTTAAAAAATAAAAACATAAGAATCCTTTGATCTTTAAAATAGTTCCATAGCAATATGTCTCATCATTATTTTTTTAAAAGGCATCACCATGACTAATTCAGAACAAACCTTTTCACCAGAAGACCAAGATCTTTTAAATAAAACACAATCTATAAGAATCAGTATAGCGCAAAAGCTAACCCAGTCAAATCCAATACCAGAAGACTCTGATGAGAAAAGATTATTAGTACAAGTTTTAGACGGAATAGATAAACAAGTATTAATGAAAACAAAAATTAAGTCTGACGATCAAAATCAAAAAACGCAGCAGCATACTGCTAATGTCATCGCAGAACTTTTACTTAAAACAAATAAAGCAATGATTGAAGCTCCAATAGACAATTCTGCAAAACTACTTAGTGATAATTATAAACCAGATACAATTGTCCCAGGACAATTAGATACTGGATGTATAGAGGTAGATCCACAAGAAATTTTAAATCAATAAACCGCCATAACTTTAATCCTACCTGCCCTTTTATATAGGCAGGTAGGATTTATTTTCTTTATTTTAAAGGTAAGTCTTTTGGTAATAAATCTGCACTATACATTACTATATCTAGTAATTTTAAATTAACAAATGGATTAGCTAATTTTTGCAATTGGTCAAAAGGATCTATTTTATTCTGGAGTAAAAAATTCTTTTCTTCTACAGATACCTTTTTAAAATGTATTTTAGGACCAAATAAAGTTACTGCTGGAATAGATACTTTTTTAAGATTGTCGTTTGCAGCGTGTATTTCTAACCAGTCTGTATAGTTGTACAGACTAAATGCTCCAATTCTATCTCTTAGAAAAATAGGAGTAATTTGTTCTATAGACAAATCTACAAATTCTAATAAAGAAAAACCATCAGTGAGTCCTATAAAGACATCTCTAATAGCAGTTATATCTTCGTCACTTATTTTGTAAGGAAATACATTAAATAAAATCTTGGGTTTCTTTTGTTCAAATCCATTTATACTATTTTGATAAGTACCTTTTACAAAGTCTATTAAAAAACTTACAAATGGTGTCTTAATAGAATGTTTTAATGTTTCTATATTTCTATCTTTATAGAGTGACTTAAATACTTCAAATGGAGTATTTTGAAAACTGTCTTCTTTCCTTTTAAAATACTCTATAGTAGAGATACTTTGTTCTGCACTTTTTCTATCATGCAAAAATAGCGTAGATAGTCTTGTATCAAATATAGAATCCAAATCTACCATAAAAGTTTGAATATCGTTCATAGGGTAGATTTAAGATGCATGGAGTTTAGAAATGTTTTTAATGTCTTAGTAGATTCTACGCCAGAGGAGTATTGCTTTAAATTATTTAAGTTAGCATGCCCGTATTTCTTTAGCATTGCATCTAGAGCATAACCACCTTTAATATCTCCACCACGATATTTAATGAGTTCTACTAGACTGTCTTCTAAGTCCATGGCAGCAGCAATTTGTAGTTCTGGATAAGATATTTTAGAAGTCTTTGAGTCTCCAGCGACTTGACCTGTGAGCAAGTCTACAGAGCGACTATGCTCAGATACAGAGAGTTTTTTAATCAACATTTGCGAAGCTCTACGCAAAGGTAGATCTACAACCAAGTATTCCACTGGAGTCAAATAAGCTGGTACGTCTTTTTTTGCACCTATCCAAATTTTTTGAAAGAAAGAAAACCCTAATCCTTCAGCAATTTTTATATTATTTTCTACAGTAATATCTGACTGTGAAAAATTAGGCACTTGAATTGTAATGAATTTTCTCTCTGTTTTTAAATCTTCGATATAGGAGTCAAATTCTTTATCTGAAAGAGAGGAAAAATACTCCTCATATCTTTTAACATTAAATGAACTCTTGGTTATTAGACTGACTAGTTTAATTATAAACTTTTCAGCCTCTTTTCTATTTTTAGCCATTTTAGATCTTAGTAGGCAGATTTTCATCAGCCATAAAAGGAGCGATTAAATGATCGAATACTTTTATCCAATCTTCAATAGGACCTGCAGGCAGCAGGCTGTACCTGCATTCTAATGAACTCTTTTTAGACTTCATTAGTTGTAGGGTTAGATAAATGTTAATTAGATATCTTTGAATCTCAGGTCTCTTATTCTTAGCCTGAATAATATAACCATCT
>Ga0078972_1006484_pt1 | contig 27667 bp, 28 predicted proteins | sample YelNatPaOPGAMG01_FD_67568 | JGI IMG/M metagenome (GOLD analysis project Ga0078972, IMG submission 67568) | Hot spring thermophilic microbial communities from Obsidian Pool, Yellowstone National Park, USA - OP-RAMG-01 (SPADES assembly) (version 2) | ecosystem: Environmental > Aquatic > Thermal...
TACAACCAGGTGAAGGAATTGCTTTAATGTCTGATGCTGCTGGTGATGTCGACCAGCTTGTAAGAATGATTATTGAATGGCAAGAAGTTCCAACTTCTTCAACGCCTTCTCCTCAAAATGAGTATATTTGGGGATCATCAAGAATTGAAGCAACATCAATTGCTAGTCAAGTTTTTTATGCTTTTTTTAATCCTACAGGATCAGGCAGGGTAGCAGTTATTAAAAGATTGGTTATAAGAAATGATGCTGATGCTGCTGCTACTTATCAAGCAATTACTTGGAGAAGAATAACTTCTGCTTCAGGAGGAATTCAAATTACTGCTTCAGATATTCCTAAAAAACATTCTGGAAGTCCTAACTCAGCTATGACTCTTTTATGGTGTGGTTCTAATTGTGGAACACCTATTACTGTTACTTTTGCCGGATCAGCAGATTCTCGTCTTTTAACTGTTAATGGGCCAGGAGCAGTGGGTCAGGTAATAGGCCATAGAGAAATAGTTTTTGGAAATAATGAAAAATTGGTTTTGCAACCAGGTGAGGGAATTGCTTTATATACTGAAGCAGCTGGTGATGTTGATCAGTATATTAAAGTTTTAATTGAATGGCAAGAAACAACAAATGCACCTACAGCTCAAAATGAATACATTATTGATCCAGGACCTATTAATGGTTCAACTGCTGCTAATTATGTTTATGCTTCATTTTTTAATCCTTCTGGCTCTGGAAAAACTGCTGTTATAAAAAGAATAAGCATAAGAATTGATGCTGCTGCGGCAGCAGTATATATTCCAATGACTTTAAGAAGAATAACTTATGCTTCTGGCGGAACTCAAATTTTAGCTGCTAATATTCCTAAAAAAAATACAGGATCGGCTGATCCAATTTTGGATGTCAGGCGAACTGGAGTAACAGTTACTTTTGCTGGTTCTACAGATTCAAGAATTGTTAGTGTTACTACTCCAGGAGCAGTAGGTGGAGCAGCTGCGCCTTCCATTACGGGTTATAAAGAGCTTTTATTTGAAAATGATGAAAGATTGATTTTACAACCAGGAGAAGGAATTGCTTTATATCAAGAAGCAGCTGGTGATGCGGATTTTATAGTAAAAATTTTAGTTGAATGGCAAGAGGTAACAAGCACTCCTTCTTCTCAAGGAGAATATTTGATGTCTATTGGACCAATAGCTGGTTCAACTATTTCAGGATATGTTTATGCCTCTTTATTTAATCCATCAACTTCAAATAAAAATTATGTTGTTAAAAGAATCGAAATAAGAGCTAATAGAACAGGTACTTTAACTGCTCCAGGTTATATTCCAGTGACGATAAGAAGAATAACTAATGTTTCTGGAGGAACTCAAATTTTACCAGATTATATCCCCAAAAAACATTCTGGAACTGCAACTTCAACTGCTGAAATAAGAACTACAAATCCGACAGTTAATTTTACAGGCGTTACTGATTCAAGACTTTTAGGAGTTACTGTTCCTGGAGCAGTTAACCAAGCTTATGGTGATTATGAAATATTAATTGTTTATCAAGATGAGGTTATTTTAAAACCTGGTGAAGGTTTGGCTTTATATCAAGAACAAGCTGCTGGAGATACTAATGTTGTTTTTAGATTTGCTATTGAATGGAATGAGGTTTCTATTGCTGTAGGCGTTACCTGTTATTTTTCTGCAACTTCAACTTCTTTTTCTGCTTTATCTCCTTCAGCTGTTTCGATTTCTTCTCCTGATATAACTATTACTATTACTTCAGGTGGTGGTTTTCAAATTAATGTTAGAGATGCTGGCAATGGAACAAGTCCTGGATTGTATAAATCAAGTTCACCAACTTATTTAATTCAATCTCAAGACGCAACTTTAAGCGCTGGAACAGATGGTTATGGCATTCAAGCAACAACAACCAATTCTTCAATTTCAATAAATCCAAAATATAATAAAAGTGGTAATAATGTTGGTGGACTTTCTTTAACTGATGTTGTTTTAGCAACTTCTTCGATTGGAGTGAGCAACGCGACAATAAATATTAAGCATAAAGCAAGTGTTTCAGGCTTAGCACCAACTGGTGATTATCAGGATACGATTATTTATACATGTTCAGCGCAGTAAGACACGAAATAACACGAAAAAATGTATAATATCATACGAAAAAACACGAAAAAGAAAGCAAATTGGACACGAAACAACACGAAATATAATGACACGAAAAAACACGAAAAATATATATGAGACACGAAACAACACGAACATTATAATACCACACGAAAAAACATGAAAAACGATTATGGACGCGAAAGTGAAAACAAATCGGACGCAAAAAAAAACACGAAAAGATTTTCGTGCGTTTTCGTGTGGATTAAAAACTTTTGTGTTGTTTAGTGTGAATTAAAATTTTCATGTGTTTTCGTGTAAATTAAAATTTTACGTGTAGTTTAGTGTAAATTAATATAAAATTAAAACGAAAAAAACACGAAAGATGTGTAATATTACACGAACCAACACGAAAATATATATGAAACACTAAACAACACGAAAAAATTTTCGTGTATTTTCGTGTCTTGTTTTCGTGTGGTTTCGTGTTTAAGTGGATAACTTGATAAGGATTTTATGGTAAAATATATATTGATTTATTATGGACACTAAACAACACGAAAATGAAAACGAAACAACGTGAAAAAATGATTATGGACACGAAAAAACACGAAAATGAAAACAAATCGGACGCAAAAAAAACACGAAAAGATTTTCGCGTGTTTTCGTGTGGATTAAAAACTTTTGTGTTGTTTAGTGTAAATTAAAATTTTCGTGTATAATTTTTATATCGTGTATAATTTTTATATAACAAGGTCGAATTAATTAACAATTAATTAATAAAACAAAAAATGGATAAATTATTTAAGGGGATGGTAGTGCTGGTTGCTGTTTTGATGGGCTATATGATTTTTGAGTCTTTTGTTTATTTAGCTTCTGCTCAAACTACTGGAACTGTTACTGTTACAGCTACAGTACCAACCAGTGTTACTTGTGCTTTTTCGACAACCACAACTTCTTTTGGTACTATTGGTCCCAACACTGTCTATACTTCTTCTCCTAATGTAACAACAACTGTTTCTTGTAATCCTGCAGCTGGATGCCAAGTTAAAGTAAAAGATCAAGGAAATGGAACAAATGGAGGTTTATATAATTCAGCTGCTAATTATTTAATACCTTCTCCGGCTGCTGGTTTTCCTAATACAGCAACATTAGTTGCCGGAACAGAAGGTTATGGAATTCAAGCAGCAACAACGACTGCTGGTTCTGGAGGAACTTTAAGCTTAAATTCAATTTATAATCAAACAGGCGATACTGTTGGTAAATTATCAACAACATCAGTAATTCTGGCTTCATCATCCCAGCCTGTTGCTAATAGAGAAATTGTCGTTACCCATAAAGCAGCTGTTTCTGGTTTAACTCCTGCAGGTTCATATCAAGATACGATAACTTATGATTGTGTTTCTAATTAATGGAAACACGAAACAACACGGAAGATTATAATGACACGAAAAAAACACGAAAAAATGATTATAGACACGAAAAAACACAAAAATATTTTTCGTGTATTTTAGTGTATTTGAATTTTTTTATGTATTTTAGTGTAGATAGATAAATATGAACACGAAACAACACAGAAAAGAAAACAAAACAACGCAAAAAATAATTATGGACACAAAAAAACACAAAAATGAAAAAACACCAAACAACATGAAATACTTTTTTCGTGTATTTTCGTGTGGATTAAAATTTTTAGTGTTGTTTAGTGTATTATTAGCTTTTAATTTTTCTTATGCTGTGACAATTGCTCCTGCTAAAGTTGAGTTTAATGTTAATCCTGGCGAGGAAATTAAATTTTCTATTTATACAAGAAATGATGGCGAAGCAGCTGGTGAACTTTATTCTATAGTCAAAGGTTTTACTGAAGATGAGGCCGGAACAAAAATTTGGGTTGAAGATGCTCCAGAAATAGAATGGGTTAAAATTCCTGAAAAAGTTTCAGCTCCACCAGGAGAAATGATAGAAGTTCCTGTTACTATTAGTGTTCCTCAAGATGCTCCTCCAGGAGGACATTTTTTAGCTATTGGTTTTGGAACCATGCCAGCAAAACAAAAGGGAAGTGGGATATCTATTGGCGTTAATGTTTTAAGTTTGGTTTATATTAATGTTTCTGGGAATAGGATTGATAAAATTTCTGTTTCAGAATTTAATGCTAAAAAGGTTTATTTTGGTTTTCCTGTTAAATTTGCTTATAAAATCAAAAATGAAGGAAATACTTATGTAAGACCTACAGGAGATATAGAAATTAGTAATATTTTTGGAAGGCTTGTGGCTAATTTAAAAGTTAATGAAAGAGAGCTTCAAATTTTGCCTGGTAAGGAGAAAGTTTTAGAGAATGAGTGGACAAATAATTTTGCTTTTGGACCTTATAAAGCTAAATTTAATATCTATTATGGTTTAAATCAGAGTAAAAATCTTCTTTTTGATTATTGGTTCTTTATGTTTCCTGTCAAAGCAGTCATAATTACTTTACTCTTGATAATCTTTGTCTTCTTCATTTTACCAAGATTAATAAGGAAATATAATGAGTATATTATTAGAAAAGCAATGCAAAATAAATAGACACGAATTGCAACGAATGTCAAACGCCCCGAACCAGAGCATAGCACGGTTCGGGCGCCCTGAACCGAACTTGTTCTGGTTCAGGGCGAATGGCAACTAATTCTATGTTATAATAATATGGTTACAAAAATAAAAGAAAAAGAATACAAAAATCTACTTAAGTTAAAGAAAGAATTAGATGAAATTTTAAAAAATGTTGTTGTTGAAAAGAGAAAACAAATGACAGCTTATGAACTTTTGGATTTAACGAGATTAAAAATAAAAGGTGGCCCAGGAGATCTATCTAAAAAAGGAAAATTTTATATTTATTCAAAAAAATGAAAATTTTAGTAGATACTGATTTTCTTATAGCTTTAATTAAAATAGATGATAAAAATCATTTAAAAGCTATAGATAAAGTTCAAAAGATTAAAGAAGCTAAAGTTTTTATCACTCCCTTCACGATTCCCGAAACAGTAACAGTTCTTTCTTATAAAGTTTCTCATATAGCAGCGAAAAATTTTCTTAAAACAGCGCGAAATAAGTTTTCAGAGCTACCCTTAAATGAAGAAATTATTGCTTCAGCTGATAAGATTTTTCTTTCTCAAAATAAAAAGGGAACATCGTGGATAGATTGTCTGAATGTAGCTTTAATTAAGTATTATAAATTGGATGGTATTCTTTCTTTTGATAAGTTCTATTTAAAGTTGGGTGTAAATGTCTTTTAATTTAAAATAAATCAATGAACAAAATTTTAAAAATATCTTTATTCATTTTAATCATCATCCTTTCTTTTTTTATTCTCCAAAAAATTAAAAGTGCTTCTGTTACGGTTACTGCTATAGTTCCTGGAGTTTGCGGTAATGGGATTAAGGAAATAGGAGAACAATGTGATGGTAGTGATTTTGGAGGGCTTACTTGTTTTAATTTTGGCTATTCAGGAGGAAGTTTAAGTTGTAATGTAGATTGTACTTTAAATTTTAGTGGATGTGTTATTAAAATTCCAAGTGGCGGAGGTGGCGGAGGTGGAGGTGGCTTTATCCCTCAATATGGGAAAATAATAATCTCTGGCTATGCTCAACCTAAAAGTGAGGTAACATTAATGTCAGATGGAACAATAAGAGCAACAACAATAGCAGGGACTGATGCAAAATTTTCTTTTACTTTAGATAATTTATCTCCTGGAACTTATTTATTCACTTTATATTCAGAAGATAAAGATGGAAGAAGAAGTAGTTTATATACTTTTCCAGTTAAATTAGAAGCAGGCCAAACAATAACAGCAGGAAATATTTTGCTTTCGCCAACAATTGATGTTGATAAAGCAGAAGTTAAAAGAGGAGATTTTATTTCAATTTTTGGTTTTTCACAGCCTGAAGCGAATATTTTAATTAATGTAAGCTCAGAAGAAGAATTATTTTTTAGAACAACATCTAGTAAAGATGGTTTTTATTTATATCAATTACGAACTGATATTTTAGAAAAAGGAGATCACTTTACAAAATCAAAATCAATTTTAGCTAATCAGCTGGTAAGTAATTATTCAAGAGTTGTAAGCTTTAAAGTAAGTGACAGAACAATTCCTAGGGGGACTAAAAAAGTTTGCGGTAAAGCTGATTTAAACTGTGATGGTAGAGTAAATTTAATTGATTTTTCAATTGCTGCTTATTGGTATAAAAGAAAATTAAGTCCAGCCTTTGCTCTTATTGAAAAAGAAAGATTAAATGGAGATGGCAAGGTCGATCTAGTTGATTTTAGTATAATGGCATATTACTGGACCGGATAATGACACGAAACAACACGAAAACAATTATAATATTACCCGAAACAACACGAAAAAGAAAGCAAATGGGACACGAAACAACACGAAATATAATGACACGAAAAAACACGAAAAACAAATATGGGACACCAAACAACGCGAAAAATAATTTTCGTGTATTTTCGTGTGAATTAAAATTTTCGTGTATTTTAGTGTAATTTATTAAACATGGACACGAAAAATGTATAATATCATACGAAACAACACAAAAAATAAAAAGCTATTATATAAAGAGATAAGTTACATAATACAAGGATGTTGTTTTGAAATAAGAAAAGAATATGGGCCGGGGCACAAAGAGACAATATATGCTAACCTTCTTAAGGAATATTTAGAAATAAAAGGATTAAAAGTAGAAAAAGAAAAATCAATTAAAATTTATTCTACAAAAACAAGCAGGGTTGTTGGAATTTATCGTCCAGATCTTGTGGTTAATAATTCTATTCTGATAGAAGTCAAAGCAAGTAAATTAACTACTAAACGTGATGAAAGACAATTGTATTATTATCTAAAAAACAGTGTTTATGAATTAGGTTATTTAATAAATTTCGGCTTTCCAAAACGAGTTTTTATTAAAAGAATAATTTATACTAATGATAAAAAGAAATTTTTAAAAGCAGAAGAAACACAGAAATGTTTAACATAATACAAAAAAATACAAAAAATAATATTTTCAAAGGATATTGTAAAAATGATTTAGATATGAAGCAGCATAAAAACTTTATAAAATTTTTCGTGTTGTTTAGTGTCGTTGTTATATTATTTTTCGTGTTGTTTAGTGTAAATATTTCTAATGCAGCGGTAATAGAACCAAAAATAGAGGCAAAAGAAGTTAAAAAGAACGAATTTATAGTTGTTCCTATTTATCTGGATACTCAATTTGAAGAAATTAATGCTGTTGAGGTTTATGTTAATTTTTCTGATAATTTAATTTTTAGGGATTATCTGGATGGAAGAAGCATTATCACCCATTGGATTGAAAAACCCCATCTTCAATCTGCGGACGTGCGACGTCCGCAGATTGAATTCTTGGGAATAGTTGCTGGTGGGATTAGTGGAAGTAATTTAAATTTGGTTGAGCTTGTTTTTGAAGCAAAAGAAACTGGGATAGCAAAAATAGAAATTGATAAAAACTCAAAAGTTTTACTTAACGATGGTTTAGGGACAAAAACAAAATTAATTGCTTTATCCCAAAGTTTTAATATTTTAGAAATTAAAGATCTGCCAGAATTAAAAATTAAAGATAATTTTCCACCAGAACCATTTAAAATTTATCTTGGAAGAAATAAAGAAATTTTCAATGGTAAATATTACATAACTTTTGAGACAAAAGATAAACAATCAGGGATTGCTTATTATGAAGTTAGTGAAAAACCAATTAACTTTATATTTTTAGCAAGACCGGATATCAAAAATTTATCTTTTAAAAAAGCAGAAAGTCCATATGTTTTAGAAGATCAAAGTTTAAGAAGTTATGTTGTTGTCAAAGCAGTTGATAAAGCAGGTAATGAAAGAGTAGAAATTCTTCCTCCACAAAGATTTTTACTTTATGAAGAAATTTTAATGTTTATTATTTGTTTAATAATCTTAATAATTTTAGTGATTTTTGTAATAAAATTTAAATATGGAAGACACTAAACAACACAAAAATGATTATGGGCACGAAAAAACACGAAAATATTCATGAGACACAAAACAACGCGAAAAATGTATAATATCACACGAAGCAATACGAAAAATATAATGGCACGAAACAACACCAACGTTTTTTGTGTATGTTCATGTCGATTTGCTTCCCCCTTTCCTGTTTTTTCGTGTTTACCTTTTGTATTTTTTAGTGCTCTTTTTTCCTGTTTTTTCGTATTTTTACCTATATTTAGCGTTTTTGCTGCTGATCTTTATATTTTGCCTTCAAGCAAAGATTTGAATGTTGGTGATAATTTAAATGTTACTGTTTATGTTGACTCTATCGATCAGGCAATGAATGCTGTTTCTTTTAGAATTTCTTATCCTGAAGATCTTTTAAGGTTTGTTTCTTTATCTAAAACTGGTACTATTATAAATTTATGGGTACAAGAACCAAAAGGAGGCAATGGAGAAGTTTTGGCAGAAGGAATTGTTTTAAATCCAGGTTTTACTGGAAGCAGAGGGAAAATTTTAAATATTACTTTTAAAGCTATAAAATCTGGTAATGCTAATCTTAATTTTACTTCGGGAGCTGTTTTAGCAAACGATGGCTTAGGAACAAATATTTTAAAGAATATGAGAGGTGCTTTTTATGTAATTAAAGAAAAAATAGTTGAAGAAGAAATTACAGAACAACCAATAATTGCTTATTTACCTGCACCTAAAATTTTCTCTCCAACCCATCCTAATCAAACAAAATGGTACAATAATAATAATCCAATTTTTGAATGGAAAGTACCAGAAGGAGTAACTGAAGTAAGACTTTTATATGGTAAAGATCCTAATGCTATACCAACAGTAAGATATTCACCTCCAATTACAAGAAAAGAGCTTAAAAATATTTCAGATGGCACATGGTATTTTAGCGTGCAATTTATAGGAGAATCTGGAGAAAGCGGTATTTCACGATATAAATTTAACATAGATACAAAACCTCCTGTTTTAGAAGAATTTACTTTAAAATTAATAAACACAAATTCTGTTAAGTTCAAGATCAAATCTAAAGATGAACTTTCTGGAATTGATAAGATAGATATTTATGTAGATGAGAATTTATTAGTAAGCACTTCTTCAGAAAATATCGAAGATATAGTAAAAAATCTCGATGCAGGGAAACATATTTTTAAAGTGAAAATTTATGATAAAGCTGGTAATGTTTTAGAAAAGAAAGAAGAAGTTAGTATACCGCAAGTAATTACTAAAACTGAAGTTATAATTCAAAAAGATTATACTCTTTACTTCATCCTTTTGTTTATTTTGATACTACTTATGATTATAATTTTGATTATTTATCTTACCAAGCATAGAGTAGAAATAATTCATAAAGAAATCAGAAAAGAAAAAATAGAAAATATCAAGGCTGATTTGAAAAAACACCTTAAAGAAACATTACAAGACTTAAGGCATGATATTAGTTTGTTAGATGAGGATCCAAAATTAAGCCAAAGAGAAAAAGAACTTTATCAAGAAGCAAAAAATATTTTAGAAGAAGCTGAAAAGAAAATCGAAGAAAAACTAAAAGAATTAGAATAAGAATTTATTAAATTTAATTATGTTATAATTTTGCAATGGGGGAAATTTTGAAAGAAAGAGCAGATGAGTTTGTGAAATTAGCTGAATATGCTTATAAAAGAAAAAGATATGATTTAGCTATGTTTAATTTAGAACAAACTTTTCAGCTTTATTTAAAATATAAAATTTGGCAAAAGTTAGGAGACTTTGAAAAAACTCATAGTATTACGAAGTTTTTAAAAGACTTTGGAAGGGTTTATAAAAAATCGAAGGCAGTAAATAAACTCATAAAAGAAAATAGGAAACTGATAAACGGTTTAGAAGTTGCTTATATTGAAAGCAGGTATTTACCTGCGCAGTTTTTTAAAGAAGATGTAGATAAAACTTTTGAATTTTTGAATAAATTAAAAAAATTAATTAATTTACAAAAATGAGATATATCGATCTTTTAATAGAAAGACAAAAAGTTAGAGAAAGATATATTAAAAATATTAATAAATATCTTCAGCTAATTAAAAAGAGAGCAAAGAAAATTTTAGGTAATGACACAAAAGTTTATCTATTTGGATCATTTTTAAAAGGGAATTTCGGTCCAAATAGCGATATTGATGTTTTAGTTGTATCCCCTAAAGCACCGATTGAGGCAGGTAAAAAATCAGAAATTTTGTTATATTTAAAAAGAGGCTTTTCAGCTTATCATCCTTTTGAAATTCACTTGGCTACCCCAGAAATTTTTGAAAATTGGTATAAAAAATTTATTAAAAAAGATATTAAAGAAGTTTAAATTACGCTGACAAGGCAGACTGAACACAGAAATAGCAGAAGAACATTAGAACACAGACTATGCTGACTCTACGCAGGCTGTACAGAAATATTATTTTATGCAGATTCATTAAAAGTCGGCAAAGTCAGCGTATTATTCTGCCTAGTCTGTGTTCAATCTGCAAAGTCAGCGTAAAGTCCGCAAAGTCTGCGTTTAAAAGATGCTTAACCCAGAGTTAAAATTAAATCCGAAAATTTTTGATAGTGATGTTGAGCAAAAGCCAATAAGAGATGGTTATGGTGAGGCTTTGATGGAGCTTGGAGAGAAAAATCCTAATATTGTTGTTTTGACTGCTGATTTGGCTGAGTCAACAAGAGTTCATAAGTTTGCTGAAAAATGGCCTGAAAGATTTATTGAATGTGGTGTTGCTGAGCAAAATATGGCTGGAATTGCTGCAGGACTCGCTGTTTCTGGTAAAATTCCATTTATTTCTTCTTTCGCTACTTTTTCTCCAGGGAAAAATTGGGAAACAATAAGAACAACAATTGTTTATAATGATGCGAATGTTAAAATTGCAGGACATCATGCTGGAATTGTTACTGGCCCTGATGGAGTTACCCATCAAGCAACAGAAGATATCGCTATTATGAGGTGTTTACCAAATATAAAAGTTATTTCTCCTTGTGATGCTATTGAAGCAAAAAAAGCAACGCTTTATGCTGCAGAAATTTACGGTCCTGTTTATATAAGATTTGTAAGAGATAAAACACCAGTAATTACTACTGAAGAAACTCCATTTAGATTTGGGAAAATAGAATATTTTTGGGTACCACGGATTAATGCGGATTCTGAACGGATTAATGCGGATTTGGAACGGACTGATGTGGATAATAAAGATGATGGAAAATTATTATTTGAAGATTTAACATACAAATTAAGAGGATGTGTTTTTAAGGTTTATAATACTATCGGTAAAGGTCATAAAGAAGCCGTTTATAAAAAAGCATTGGAAGAGGAATTTAAGAAACAAGGATTAGTATATAAAAGCGAGCCAAAAATTGATGTGACATATGAAGATAAATTAGTTGGCGTTTATAGACCAGATTTCATTATAGAAGATAAAATTATTTTGGAGATAAAAGTTAAAGACTTTTTAACAAACGAGGACGAGTTTCAAGTTTATTCCTATCTAAAAGCTACTAAATACAAACTTTCTCTTTTGATAAATTTTGGTTTTAAAAAATTGGAGATAAAAAGGATTTTAAATACAAAATTAAATACCAATTCGCATGAATCCCTTTCATATCCGAATAAATCCGTGGGAATAAATCCGCATGAATCCGTTTCATATCCGAATAAATCCGTGGTGGCGATTTTTGCCACTGGTCATTTAGTTTATCAAGCCTTACTTGCAGCCAAAGAATTAGAAGAGGAGGGAATTGACACCTATGTTTTAAATGTTCATACAATTAAACCTTTAGATATTGAAACAATTTTTGAAATAGCAAGTAAAGTGAAAGGAATTGTGACCGTTGAAGATCATCAAGTTGCTGGAGGGATGGGCAGTGCTATCGCAGAAGTCTTAGTTCAACCGCGGATTAATGCGGATTCGAAACGGATTAACGCGGATTATATAAATGATAAAAATCAGCATTTATCCGTTCAGAATCCGCATAGATCCGTGGTGCCGCCGATAATTTTTATTGGTCTTCAAGATACTTTTGGAGAATCAGGAAGTATGAAAGATCTATTAAGAAAATATAAGATGGACAAAGAAGCGATTAAAGAAGCAGTAAAAAGATTAATTGAATTATAAACACGAATGGCAACGAATTTATTTACGAATAGCAACAAAGACAAATATTTTTACCAACTCGCCTTACTTGTATCTAAAAACAGATGAAAGAGATAGTAGTTGAATTTGAGAAAATAGGTCATAATGGGATAAGTATTGGAAGATATAATGGGAAGGTTGTTTTTGCTTATGGTGTTTTACCAGGAGAAAAAGCGAAAATTAAAGTAACACAAGAAAAGAAAAATTTGATTAAAGGAGAAGTTGTGGAAATTTTAGAAAAATCTAAATATAGAATCCAAGAATTGGAAGATCATTATCTTTCTTGCTCCCCTTGGCAGGTTTTTGCTTATAACTATCAAGTAGAAATAAAAAGAGAGCTTTTAAGAGAAATATTTAGGAATTTTGCCGGGATAGATATCGAAATAAATGATTTTTTTACTTCACCAAATATTTTTGGTTATCGCACAAAAATTGAATATTCATTTTTAGAGGAAAATAATAGATATTTTTTTGCTTTTCATAAAAGAGAAAATTTTAGAGAAAAAATAAAATTGGAAAATGGATGCAAGTTGATTTCTGATAAAGCTAACGAAATTGCCTCTTTTATCTTAGAAAAGATTAATGAAAGAAGGATTAAAGATTTAAAAACTTTAATTATAAGAAAAAGCAGACGTTATGATGATATTTATATAGCTCTTTTGACTTCAAATAAAAACCAAAATTTTTCTTTCTCTAATCAAGAATTAACAGGTTTTTCTTTTGTTTATTCTAAAAAAGAATCACCTGCAAGTACTTTTGATGAAATTATTTACGAGTGGGGCAGGGAATATTTAAGAGAAAAAATTTTGAATTTAGAAATAATATACCATTATACTTCGTTTTTCCAAAATAATATTGAACTTTTTGAAAAAGCCCTGGGAATAATGAGAGAAAATTCAAATGAGTTTAATAAAGTTGTCGATCTTTATGCGGGGGTAGGAGTAATAGGACTTTCTTTAAAAGATTATTCTAAACAAATCTGGAGTGTTGAAATAGATAAAACAGCTACTCAATATGCCAAAGTAAATGCAGAATTAAATGATATTAAAAATTTTAAAACTTTAACCTTAGCTTCTGAAAAAATACCAAGAGATGTTTTAGAAAATACAGATTTACTTATTTTGGATCCACCACGTACTGGACTTCATAAAAAGTTGATTAAACTTATTTTAGAAACAAAACCCCGAAATATTTTTTATCTTTCTTGTAATCCTATTACTCAAGCTCGAGATTTTGTTTCTTTAAAGGAAGTTTATAGTATAAAGAAAATTTATGGCTTCGATTTTTATCCAAATACACCTCATTTAGAGTCTTTGCTTATTTTAGAAATTTTTTGATTATGATGAGATAAATAGATCTAATTTAAATTTATTTCTAAAATACAAAACCAAGAGTTCTCCGCGAACCAATACGAACATACTACGAACTCATATGAACTTTAAACAAACCCGTACCTGGGTTTACTTGTGCTGTTTATTGCTTTTCTTTTGGTAGTTATATATATTATTTCTGAGACAGGATTAATATGGGCAGTAAATAAAATAAGAAAAGGAGAATCAACAAATTTTAAAGAAACAGTGAAAAATTCCTTAAGATATTTTTGGAGAATTTTATTTTTTAATTTATTTATCCTGTTATGTTTATTAATTACAATTATTCCTTTCTTTTTGTTTATCAAAAACGATAATCCTATCGGTTTTGCAATTTATGGTTTAATAGCTTTTCCTTTATATGTAGCATTTTTTATATATTTAGGAATTTTTGCAGCTATAGGTACGAGAGAAATTGTAATCAATGATGTTTCTTTGTTAAAAGGAATTAAGGCAACAGATCAAATTATAAGATCTAATCTTAAACAAGCTATTAAATTTTTCATTCTTTACATTATGTTAGAGATAGGCCTTGCTACATTTATTTGGTTCATACTAAGTTTGTTAATATTTCCTGTTTTAGGATTAACATTAACACAAAATCCAGCTGCCTATCTAATTACACCCCTCCTTATTTTGTTGGCTGTAATTTTAGGAGTAATCTTAAAAGGAGCAGGAGCAACCTTTATTTCTTCTTGGATAACTTTAGTTTATTTAGATTATTTTAGAGAAGAAACAAATGAAACACAATCTTCAATAACAAACTTGCAAAGCTAAAATAATTTCTGCATATACAGCGCATTTTCAACTGCATAACCTTCAAAATCATTATTAAAGTAAATAAATAAAGTTTTAGGTTTTAATTTTTTTAATTTTTCTGAAAATTCTTCTAATTCTTTTTCAGAGTATCTAGAAACAAATAATTTAGGTTTTCCATGAAATCTTACATAAACAAAATCTGTCGTTTTAACAAAATCTGTAGGCCAACGAGGTGAATCAGAAATGCAGAAAGCCACTTTTAATTTTTTTAACTTTTTATAGACCTCTTTATCTAACCACGATTTATGTCTAAATTCTATAGCTACTTTTAAATTTTTAATAGAAGAACATTTTCTAAATTTATTTACAAAATTGTTTAGTAATTTTAGATCTTTTTTAAGAGAAGGAGGAAGTTGAATAAGAATAACTCCCAAATGCTTTCCTAAAATTTTGTAAGACTCTATAGTATCTTTTAAAATCTTAATATCCTCTTTATTTAATCTCAATTTCCTAAAATGGGTAAATAACCTGTGGAGCTTTATAGAGAAAAGAAATCCCGCGGATTTATGCGGATTCGAAACAGATGTATGCGGAATATTTTCGTTTACAGGTTTATTAGTATATAGGACAGATTTATGCGGATTGTTTTTATTGGTTTTTATCAGTTTAAAATCCGTATTAATCCGTTCGAAATCCGCATATATTTGAGCCTTCCATTTTTCAAAAGTTTCTTTTTTAGTAAAATGGTAAAAACTTGTATTTACTTCCACAGTATTAAAGTATTGAGAATAAAATTTTAAAAAATCCTTTGAAACTAAATCTTTAGGATAAAATTTACCTTTCCAATGATAATATTGCCAACCCGAAGTACCTATGTATACTTTCATTAAAATTATTATAAAAAATTAGTGGTTTTAATAGGCAGGCTTTGAAACCTGCCTATTTTTTCATATTTTTATACTTTTCTACATATTGTTTTAGGATCTCTATTTTTACTTCGGTATCCATTTTTAAACAACCTTCTATCTTGTTTCTATAATATTCTATTTGCTTATAAATGAATCCATCTTTAAATCTACAATTCATATAATGAACTAACATATTATAGGAAGCTATAATACAAGCTATTTCGTAACTATATTTTCTAGCTCCGTTTATTGCTAATATATGAGCTAATATCCAAGGATCTAAGTCTATACCTTTTAGAAAACTTAATTTTTCTATAATAAATTCAACTTCGGAGGAATTCATTCTTTTTCACCTCCTTTTAGGGTATTATAAATTTTATAACAAATTTTTTACAATCAAGTCAAAATTGTGGATAACTCAAAATAGCAAAATTAGACCAAAAATTAGATAATTTCTACTGCTTCATCCTTACTGACCCGTTTAGGTGGTTTAGGATTTTCTGCAGGATATCCGACTGGTACAATTACTATAGGACGGAGATGGGTAGGTAAGTTTAAAATTTCTTTAACTTTATTTTCGTCGAATCCTCCAATCCAACAAGTACCTAATCCTTTTTCAGTAGCAACTAACATTAAATTTTGAATACTTGCTGACACATCACAAATTCCATATAAATTTTTCCCTCTTTCACCATATCTTTTAATTTTGTTTTCATCTACGCATCCTACAATTACTAAAGGAGCTTCTGAAATAAAGTCTTGGTTATAAGCAGCTTCAGCTATTTTTGTTTTGAGAGCCTCATCAAAAATAAAATAAAATTTTCGAGACTGCAAATTACCTGCAGATGGTGCCCAAATTAATGCTTCAATTAATTCATCAATGATTTCCTGAGGAATTGAATTGGTTTTATATTTTCTTATACTTCTTCTTTTTTTGATAATTTCAATTACGCTCATTATTTTAATTATAATTTAATTTAATTTAATTTTTAAATTAACAAACTGTATTTATACTTGACATTTCTCTAGTTTATTTTTATAATTTTAAATTGCACTCTACAAAAGGAGGGGATTGAAGATGGTGCGACCGAGTGAAAGATTAATAGATCAAACAAATATAGATTTGATTGAAGAAGTAGAAAAGATTTTAGATAAATTGCTTGAAAGAGAAGGAAATCCACAATCTTTAGCCATTGAGATGTTACCAAGATATATATCTAAAGCTTTAATAGGTATAGGAATTCATATGACAGAGCAAGATGCGAGATATTATCTTACAAAGAGATTAAGAAGGTATAAGGTAAGGACAATTTGTACAGTAGTACCTGGTACATACAATGGACGTTTTTGGAAGATAGAAAAAATTACATATGAAGATAATTAAAGAATAAACATTTAAAAATAAAATAATTCCCGGCCTCTGCCGGGTTTTTCTTTTATAATTTATTAATGCCAGAAGATATACCCAAAGTAGTTAAATTTTTAAAATTAGAACTTCCTGATGATGTAGTTGATTTAGATATCGAAGATTATAAGAAATTTTTAAAGGAATTTTTAATTCCATTTCAAGGTGAAGACGCAATGATTATAGAAAAAATTCAATCCCTATCGAAAAATATCTAATTCTATTTGAAGCACTAAATTTTATTTCACCCTCTGTAGCCTTAGAAGACATTAACAAAGAAAAATATTTAATATTTGATCATAATTTTCAAGATGTTTATTATCTTGAAAAAATTGATACCAAATTTAAAAATATTAATTTTAAGTCAGATAAAGAACCATTAGAAGTTTTAGAGTTAAACATAGAGCAAATTTATAAAGAAAATAAGGATATAGAAAAAGCCTTAGAAGAAATTAAAAAAGTTGTAGTACCTGCACAAGTTTGTGTGTTAAAAGGTACAACACCTCTTCTTTTATTTTTAATAATAAGTTATGGATTAAGACCATTAGTAGCAGAACTTTATTATGATAAAGTTTCAGAATTAATAAAGGTATTTTAAAATGTACAATCAATCACAAATATTTCATCCTGAACCATTAAGACAACCTGAAAGATTACCTATTTTAGAATATAGAGCAAAAATTTTAGAATTAGTTAAAAACAATCCTATAGTAATAATAGTAGGAGAAACTGGTTCTGGTAAAACAACACAATTACCTTTAATATTGCAAGAATTACTAGAGGAAAATGAAAAAATTTTAATTACTCAACCTAGAAGAATAGCAGCTATATCTGTTGCCAAATATGTGGCAGAGAGAATAGGTTGCGAAATAGGTGAAGAAGTTGGATATCAAATAAGATTTGAAGATAGAACTACTGAAGGTACAAAAATAAATTTTGTAACAGATGGCATTCTTTTAAGAAAAATCCAAGTTGATCCTTTGCTTTCCGAATATTCAATAATAATGATAGATGAAGCTCATGAAAGGAGTATTAATATAGATTTATGTTTGGGGCTATTAAAACAAATACAGAAATTAAGAAAAGAACAAGGCTTACCAGAACTTAAAATCATAATAAGCTCAGCTACTTTAGAAAAAGAAAAATTTCAAAATTTTTTTGAAAGCGCTCCTGTTTTAGAAGTTGAAGGAAGGATGTATGAAGTAAAAGAACACTATTTAGAATCACCTACATATTATATTTATGAAGAAGCAGCAAAATTAGTTAAAAAAATTATTGAAGAAACTAATGAGGGAGATATTTTAATTTTTATGCCAGGCAGAGAAGAAATAGAAGCTACAGCAAGAGAAATACAAAAATTAAACCTCCCTATAGAAGTTCTTCAGCTTTATGGAGATATGCCTGTTGAAGAACAAGAAAAAATATTTTATCCAGGAATACAAAGAAGAGTAATTATTGCTACTAATATAGCAGAAACCTCAGTTACTGTTCCAAGGATAAGATATGTTATTGATAGTGGCCTTATAAAAGTTTTAAGGTATTATCCAGAAAAAAGATATGCTGCATTAGTTACTGAAAAACACTCTAAAGCTGGTTGTATTCAAAGAAAGGGAAGAGCAGGGAGATTAGCTCCTGGTGAATACTATGCTCTTTTTACAAAAGAAGATTTTGAAAGCAGAAAAGAATTTTCTGAGCCAGAAATAAAAAGAAGTAATTTAGCTCATGTGGTTCTTTATATGAAAAACTTAGGAATTGATAACATTGAGGAATTTGATTTTATAGATAAACCAGAAAAGAAACAAATAGAGGAAGCAATAATGGATCTTAAAATATTAGGTGCTTTAGATGAAAATGGGCAGATTACAGATATAGGTAAAGAAATGGTTGAATATCCATTGGATCCTCGTTTAGCAAGGATGATAGTAGAAGCAATAAGAAATAATTATGATTGCTTATATGAGATTTGTATTATAACTTCATTCTTTGGACAAAGAAGTGTATTTTTAAGGCCTCAAAATAAAGAAGAGGCAGCGGATAAAGCACATTCAAGGTTTAAACATCCAACATCAGACTTCATTACTTTCTTAAAAATTTGGGTTGAATGGAAAAAGAACAATATGAGCCAAGATTGGGCACGCGAAAATTTCCTTAATTTTAATGTTCTTATTGAAGCTAATAAAATAGTAACTGATTTACTAAAAATTTTAGGTAGAAATGGAGTAAAAGCATTTGCTAATGGTTATGAAGAAATAGAAAGAAAACTTGGTATAGAAGAAGAAATAGAAAAAATAGAAAAGTGTATTTTAGCAGGTCTTATAGGTAATGTTTCTAGACGCTTTTATAGATTCCAATATGAAAGGATATTAGATGGGCGAATAATATATATATTTCCTGGATCTTCTTTAATGAATTCTGTAGGGTTAAATTTATTTACTTTTTTAGAATTAAGAGAATCACCTAAATCCGGAAAAAAATTTGCTACTTTTTGCCAAAAAATACAGCCAGCATGGTTGATTGAAGTCGCTCCACACTTATATAAAGTTGGATATTCCCAATATGATATAGATCTAGAAGGTAAAGTAATAGAAAAAATTGAAATATATTTTGGTTCAACAAAAATTGGAGAAGATATAATTAGTCCAAGAAATATAGAGGAGGCATCAAGATTTTTAGCAGAATTTTTAACAGATAAACACAGAGCAGAAATTATTAAAAAAGATTTAGGAATCGATGTATTTTATGAGAACTTGAAAGTTTTAGAAAAATATAAAGAATATTATTTACGTTCTTGTGGTAGGTTGCCTAAAATAGATACAAAATGGCTTGCAGATTTTTATTTCGAGAAGATTAAAGGTTGCTTAAGCTTAAAAGAAGTTTTAGAGAGAACGCAGAAAGAAGATTTTAGAATAAGGTTAGAAGACTTACTAAGTGATGAAGATAAAGAGATGATTGAAAGAAATTATCCAGAAGAAATAGAAATAAATGGAAAAATTTTTAAGATAAAATATAAAGAAATTAAAGGCCAAGTGGTACCTTTATTAGTAATTAATTCTTATGAAGAATTTTTTGAGATAGAGAATCCTCCAACTTTGCCATTAGGAGAAACCTTAGGTGTGCTTTTTGATACTTTTATATTTGCAGATTGGGAAGAAGCTAAAAATGGGTTGAGAGATATGTACATTAGAGCAAAGTTTAATAAATTTATTGGAGAAATACCACCTGAAACATTATTAGTTATATCAATAGAAAGCAATGAAGAAATCAGCAAGTTAGAAGAAATAGATGAAAACATTACAAGAATAAGAGAAGAAAACCCTTCTTTATTTACTCCTAAAGAATATTGTATTGACCCCATAACAAAAGAACCTTTATATGCTTATCCCTTTTTAGAAGTACAGATAGGAAGACCTTATTTAGGAAAAGAAACCCAAATTGGCGGTGAAAAAACCTCTTATGGTTTTAGAATCAGGATAAATCTAAAGTTAGCTAGAGACCAGAGAGAAGCTGAAATATATAACGAAAGATACAAAGAAGAATTGCGTAAATTAAAAGATAGACTTATTAAGCCAATATTAATAGAAAAATTGAAATCTCGCGTAGAAGAATTTAGGAATGTTTATGATGAATGCGTAGACTCTCAAATACCAGGATTATCTGAGAGAATAGAAAATATATTGAAAGAAACCAGATTATTTATTAGTACAATAAGAGAGGAGAGATATTTAAAAGATTTATCTATTGATGAGATAACAAATATTTTTCAAGAAATTAGTGATAAAATAGAATTTGTTAAAAAATTAGCTCAGTTAAAAGCTAAAATAGAAAGTTTTTTATATGAATTAGAATGTCCATTTTGTAAAACTAAATTATCTCCAGATTTTAGATGTGATGAATATCATGATAGAGATTATATAGAGGGCAGAAGAGGAGAAATAACTCTTAAAAGAATAGTAAATGAAAGAAATGAAACAATTGCAGAAATAGTTCTGACAGAATATGGTAGCATTAAATTAGAGATAAGAGAAGATTCTCTTTCAAAACCAGTTTGGAATGGTGAAAGTTTTGAAGAAATTAAAATAATAGATTTAATTCGAATATTATCAGACGAAGAAGTCGAAGAATATAGAAGAAAAAAGAAAATTGAAGAATTAGAATCATATAAACAACGATTAAGAGATATAATAAAACAGCGGCCTCCATCAGAATATAAATATAGAAAATTTGTCCTAGGTAAAAATCCCAAAACAGGTAATGAACAATTTGAATGTAAAACAAGAGAAAATAATAAAACAGTTATTTATGTAATAAGAAATACTTATGTAGATAGATATTATGATGAGCTAAAATACCTTCAAAACTTTCCTTTGTTAATAGAGTATGAAGAGATAAAAGTAGATCAACCAACTTTTCAATTTATTATAGTTAAGATAGCTACTGATTACTTATTAACACTTAATAATTATGTTAGTCTATTTCAAGAAATTTTTCCTGAAAAATCTATTAATGAAATCATCGAAGAAATAGAAAAGATCATTGAAGAAGTTAAAAAGGAAAATGAATAAAGCAATCTATACTATAGGACATTCTACAAGAAAATTAGATGAATTTATTGATATTTTAAAATTTTTTAAAATTGAATTTCTGGTTGATGTACGACATTTTCCTAAATCAACTTACAATCCTCATTTTAATAAAGAAAATCTAAGTGCTGAACTTACTAAGAGTAATATAAATTATCTATGGATAGAAAAATTAGGAGGCTTTAGAAAGGGTGGATATTTAGAATATATGAAAACGGAAGAATTTAAAGATGGATTAAAAGAATTAGTAAAAATAGCAAAATATAATAAAACTGTAATAATGTGTGCTGAACTTTTATGGTTTAAATGTCATAGAAGATTTATAAGTAATAAATTAATTGAATTAGGATTTAAAGTTTTTCATATTTTTGACAAAAATAAAGTTTATGAACATAAATTAAGGGAATTATAATTTTGAGATATGGAAATAATTTATTTATTTTTGGTTTTATTAATAATCTTAAACTTATGTTTGATATGTATTTTTCTTTTTTCTTTAATTTTAGTAATTTTTGATATTATTTGGTTTTTTAAAACCAAAGTTCCTTTTGGAAGATCAAATATTAAACTTGTTAAAGAATTTTTAGATAGGTTAGATTTAGAAAATAAAATTTTTATCGATTTAGGGAGTGGCGACGGTTCAATAGTTTTCGAGGCAATAAAAAGAGGAGCAAAAGGAATAGGATATGAAATTAATCCATTTTTATATTATTTATCTTTGATTAAAGGAAAAATTTTGGGTGGTAAAAACTATTATTTTTATAAACAAGATTTTAGAAAAGCAAATATACAAGATGCTGATTATATTTATTTATATCTTACACCTAAAGTTTTAAATGAAATTTCTGAATTTATTTTTAATAATTGCAAAAATGACTGCAAAATAATCACTTTCGATTTTAGATTTTACAACAAAGAGCCAATTGAAATTTTCAAAAACAGAATTTTTGTTTATAAAAAAATAAGCGGGGGCTTATGATAAAAAATTGCCCCCTTATAATTATTTATAATTATTTATTTTCTATAATAATGCGAATATATTTGCTTACTGATTCTGTTTTATCGTTATCTTCATAATAAGCAACAATACTGAAAGTTTTATGTATTATTGTTTTCTTTATCATTTCTTCAGTTATGATTACTTTACATTCTTCTCCTTTGCCTAATCTATAATATGATGAAACATCATCCACGGGAAATAACATCCATCTTATTTCTTCTTTATTAACGGTATTTTTTAAATTTTCAATCCTATATATACCTTCTTCATTTATACGAAGATAGCTTGGTCCCTCTATATAAGGTTCACCAGGTAAAGGTGTTACCGATACACAGCCATTTAATATTAATAAAATAGAACCAACCAGTATTAAACTAAGTTTTCTCATATACTATCACCTCCTTTTAGGTTTTCTAAATATTATTTTATCAAAAAAATATCAAAAATGCAAATTATCTCAAATAAATGTTAAAAATAGTAGCAAGAAAAGAAGATAAGAATTGAGAAAGGAAAGTATACAATGATTTTTGGGGTATCTTTAAAGAATAATAATTAGGAAGCAAAAATTCATAATTTGCCTTCTCCCTATAATATGTTTGAGGGATATATACCCACTCAATCTTTAAATTTAATATATCTTTGAAATAAGGACTTGTATTTTGACATACGAAAATATTATTAGGAGTAGTTTTTGTTGGATCGTTAGTGATTTGGAAACTACAATTATCCCATATAACATTAAAAGTATATTGTGATGTAGATGCCCAATTCCACCTTACTAAAGGTATCGCCCAATTATAAGGACTTACAAATAAAGATTTAAGCGTTTGATAAGAAGTTGGGCACTCGGAATATCCCGAACAAATTTTTTTAACATCTTTAATAATTAGATTATTTTTATCTAATAATTTAACTTCCAAATATTTCTTATTTGTATGATTAATGGCTGTAAAGAATAAAGTAGTAATATTATTTTGTTTTTCATACACTAAAATAGATTTATAATTACTATAAGAAATTTTTGCATTTATTCCTAGATGAGGCATATAAGGAACAACTGGAGAATAGGAAGGAGAAATAGCCGAACCAGTAGATTCCACTCTTAAAACGAAATTGTTAGAAAATTTATCTACCACTATCCCCACAACCTTTTCTAGTTTAAAATTAAATATTCCCCCTCTATAAGGATAATAATAATGCTGAGGATTTAATGTAATTCCTTTAAGCCTTATAGTGTATCTACCAGAGCTAAGAGGAGGCATAATTGAAGGTAGAATAGCTAACTCAGAAGTTTTGAATAGAGCATCAGAAGATGTCTCATAATTAAACAGAATTTTGTTATTAGGATCTATCAGATCTAATTTAATTTTAGAGAAAGGCCAATTGTTATTAGATGTTAAAGTTATATTTGATAATCTAAGTTCATAATTATAAGATGAAGGAGAAATTACATCTATTGAATAATTAGCAATTTCTATTTCTCTAGAATATGGCATTTCTAATATCATACGAGGAGGAGTTGAAGTATTTATAAGAATACCATAAGCACCTTTATAATCTATGTCAAAAATAGTTTCAGAAGAATTTTCATATAGTTCATTAGTAATACTTATATTTGCTAAATATTTACCCCGTGGTAAGTCCAAAGGTAAATCAACTTCCCACTTCAGATAATATTTATAATCTACTAACTTAGAATAAGTAACAATAGTTCTTCCTGTAAGGTTTTTTATTTCTAGTTTTAGATTATTTTTCAAAAGAGGATTTTCAATGCTTAAATCCATTATTAATTTATTTCCTATTAAATCTCGATTAACAAGTTTAACCTTTGGAGGATTTCTAAGGCCTCTATAAACTATTAAATCACCAGAGGTTTTATCAATTTTAAATGTATAAGCATCAAAATAAGGCAAAGTGAAATCTTTATAGTCCCTTTTTAAATATTCTGGTAAACAATTTATTGTACCAATTGGGAATAATATAAAATCCTGTAAACTGCACTCTTTCTGAAGAGTAGAATAGTATGTATTATGGGCAGTTCTTATTAAAATTTGATAAACATTTTGAGATTCCACAGGTATTAATAATTCATACGTATATGGATAATCTTTTATTGGATTAACAGAATATAATTTAGTTGCTTCCTTCTGTAATAATCTCTGAACAATGGTAGGAGATATAGAAGGTCTTGGCGGCGTTGTAGTAGGAGTAGCTGGTTTTATGGTTATTAATTCAATATCCACCGGTCTATTAACAACCTCTTCTGAATTTTTTATTATTATTTGGTTAAGTTTTCTTATGAATTCTATTCCAAGATCTTGAGAGAAGGTATTTTTTATATAATTAAAGAGATCTCCACCTTCTATGTAATCTCCTTTTACATTATACATATTTTCTAAAAATGGCCATAATAAATCAATAATAGATCCTCTTTTGAATAAAGCTCTTCCTTCTAATTTCACCATATTTTCACTAATTTTAGTTAATTTTATTTCATTTACAATCTTCGAATCAAATTCCATCCTAAACACCTCTAAATCTCTTTTAAGAAAATCTTTTTCTAAGTCACCATTGTATGATTTTTTAAATATTTCGTAAATTTCATTATATAATCTTTCTAATAATAAATTTTCTTCATTGCTCCTAATTACTTTATTTTCTGTGTTTTTAGTAAAAAGTTCACATAATGATAAGGCGGTGATTCTAGATATATATTTTTGAGAACCTGAACTTTTTACTTCATTATATCCCGAGAAATTATTTTTATAATTATTCTTAAATCTTTTTATAAAATCTTTATCCCTTTCCAAAATTTTCAATATCACATAAGCTGCTTGGTTATATCTTTCAAGGCTTAATTTCTCTAACGATCTGAATTGATATACAGAGGAAAGAGTTCCTGCAAAATTTTGAGATCGACTAAGATCACTCCTACCTATTGTAGTATTTAATATTTCATCACCAATTAATGCTTCTAAAGCTTTAGCAATTCCTTCTTCTATAGCTGGGATAAATAAACTATTATCATTAAAAGCATGAGCCAATTCATGCGTTAATCTATAAATACAGTCATCTAGGTACCCACATGTTAGAAAAATAACATTCAAATCCGATCTATATTCTCCTCCAATTTCAGGTTCTCCATATTCATTAAACTCAGAATTCTCGAAATCCTTTACATATATTATATATACCTTATTATTACTATCTGGACTCCCCATATAATCTTTTAATCTTTTAATAATTGTAGGCGTTAAGTTTTTTAAATAACTTCTAATCTCTTGTCCTTTCTCTTTACCGAAAAGAAATTCATCCCAAGATTTAGCAAATGTATCAAAATCTACTATTATATCTGATCCACCTGCACCATCAGGATTATTAAACTCTATATTAAATTTATTTTTGACTATCTCTTTAAAACGAGAGTAATCAGAAGGAACTTTATTTGCTATATAATCACAAAATTTTTTACTGGTAAGCCATTCAGCTGCAAGCCTACATTCTTCTTTAGAATATTTAGTTGCTTTATCACATATATAAACTCCTATCTCTTTTAATGATTTATTTACGCCTCTAACTACACCTTCTACTAATTCACCTATGGGTCTTATAATTGCTTTAAATCCTTTTTCTATTGTTTTCACTATTCCTTTCAAAGAAATACCTCTTGTTACTAAAATCTCTTCGCAATAAACTGGATATCCACTTATATAAAATCCACTTTCATCTTTACATTCACTAGGAGGATTATTGATAATATTTTGAGAATAGATAAAGTTTACACTAATTAGAAATAGAGAAGATATAAATATAAGAATTGCCCATTTTATTAATTGCTTACTTGTATAAATCATATTATTTTATTTTATAAAAATTATATATAAGATAACTGGTAAGTCAAGAATAAATGGTGGATAACTTTTATTTACAAATCAGTGCCTATTTCATAAGTATATATTTTTGTTTCGAATTTTTTGTTTCGCCAATGATCGATTTTACTTAAGTCAATTTGAGGAGCAGGTTGAAGGATATATAAATCACTTTCATTATTAATTGATTCAGCTCCTGTATATTTGTTAAATTTTCTATATTTAGCCTGTATTACTAAACCCAAGTCATTGATTATTTTTTGAATTTTATAACCTTTTTCTAAAGAATTGTCTGTATATCCATAACACATTAAAATAAATTTCTTTTTTAAAAATTCTACTTTTTTTCTTTTTTTATTGCTCCCTCTTCCTAACAAAGCTTGTAAGGCTCTTATTAACCAAATTCTTATAGCATTAGGAGTATAAGGTGGGTCAAAAAATACTAAATCGAAATTAACCAAATCTTTATCTATAACATCTCTAATATCTTGGTTAATAGTTTTAATATTTAAATTTTCTTCAGTTTTGATTTTTTCTATTAAATTAATTAAATCTTTATCAATATCTAAGACAACTATATCAGCCTGTCTATTTATTTTTTTAAAATAATAAGCTAATGAAATAGAAGTTAAATCAGAATCTCCTAAAAATAAAAGTCTTTTTTTATTAAATTTAGATAATATTTTCACTCTTTTAATAATAGTTTCTTTCGTAGCAAAAAATTGATCATATTCTCTTTTAGGCTTAGACCTGATTTTATTCGCTTTTTCTAATATGTAATTTATAAATTCTTCCATTTTTAAATTATAAAATTTTTGAATTTTGATTTATAATTTGTAAATTAATCTATATATATTAAAATTTAAAAAGGCCGTAATTTAATTAAGTTAATAAATGGAAAAATTCGAAGCGAATTTTAAACCAGAAATAAAGTTAACAGAGAAGGAAATAGAATTACTTAAAAAATTGATAGATGCTATTCAACTCTACAGTGGGAGTGAAGATATTAAAAATCCTACAGAAGTATTAGAACCAGAATACCATGGACCGAGTATTAGCACAGAAACAGTAGGAGCTCCTATAGGAAGAGAGGTTTATAAATACAGTATACCTATTATAACATTCTTTATAAAAAAATCAATCCCAGAATATCCTAATATAAAAGAAGAACAATTAAAAAAAGCAATAGAAAAAGTTTTGGAGGAAATGAAAGATTATTTAGAGAAAGTCGGTATAGGTATAGATAAAAAAGAGGAACTTACTAATTTAATAATTAGTTTGTTAAAACAGGTACAGCAAGAATAGAAAAAAATATACCCTAACTATCCCTTAGCTCACATCTCCCTTAATCTTCCCTTATAATATAAAATAATGAAAAATAATAATCATTATCTTAAATCTTCCTCTTTTACCCTTATAGAACTAATCATTGTCCTAGCTATCATCTCTATATTAGTAACTATCCTTATAGCAACAATAAAACCTACAGAAATCTTTAAAAAAGCAAGAGATAATAAAAGAATAG
>Ga0078972_1006485_pt1:2500-27666 | contig 27666 bp, 23 predicted proteins | sample YelNatPaOPGAMG01_FD_67568 | JGI IMG/M metagenome (GOLD analysis project Ga0078972, IMG submission 67568) | Hot spring thermophilic microbial communities from Obsidian Pool, Yellowstone National Park, USA - OP-RAMG-01 (SPADES assembly) (version 2) | ecosystem: Environmental > Aquatic >...
CGCATCCCAGTTGGTCTCAAGATTTGCATGCACGGCTTTTCGGATCTTCAGCGCTGTGAGTAGGTGACTGAGTTTGGTGACAGCTTTCTTGAGTTCCTGCTGGGGCACCCTTTGGGGGACCACTCGTGATGGGCTCGCTGAAGATCGCCAGAGAACTGGGACTGCTTGCACCAGATCGCAACAGTTGCGATCCGCAGTACCTGAAACGACGTACCAAAACTCGGATTGATGAATGACGCCGACTCTATAAGATCGTCAACCGCACCGCCATACGCGCCAACGCCGGAGACGAGGAAGCGAAGGCAGCGCTACCGGCGCTACAGGCGCAACATGAGGAAGCTATCGAAAGAACGAAAAAACGTTCCAGAGAAGACAAACGAGGGGATCGAAACCGCAGAATCGCCTCCCTGGCGAAATCTGTGCTGGAGAGCACCACCGAAGATGAGACCTGGCGCTACATCCGATCGAGACTGGACGCACCAGAAAAGTGCCTGGGGCTCACACCAATCGTTTATGAGGAAGCGCTGAGGACGGAGCGTGCCTCAGTGAATGAGGCCTGGATAAACCACGGGATAGAGCTGCATGAAGACGCAACTGGGCACTGCCGAAACCGAAACTACTGGCACCAATATGCTGCAGAACTACCGCGCCTCGAACCGGTACCGGAATGGAACGACCCAATCTTCTGGCCTGAATCTGTTCGGACCCTCTTAAGGTCATGCAACCGCAAAACACCTGGCTTTTACGGTATCCCTGCGGAGTGGATGAAACTGGCGATACCAAAAGACGGGACAACAGGGACACCATCGATACCAGATGAACCTGACACAAGCTTAGGCAAACGCCTTCTGGAGCTCATCCAACGCATGTTTGAAGAGGCGTACATCCCGGATGTATGGAGGACTGCCGAGGTCGTACCGATCCTCAAAAAGGATCCTCCCCCACAGACATGAACTACTACCGGACTATTCGCCTCATCCCGTCAATCATGAAGCTACTTTGCGCCATTCCCACGAACCGGACTCAGAGGGGCCTCGAGGAGCGCAAGTTCTTCGCCCCAGAACAGGCTGGATTCCGGAGCCACGAGGAGTGCATGAGCCATGCCCTGACCCTCATTGAAGTGGCGCAGCGTCGCTCCATTAGCGGCCAACAACCAGCTTACGTATGCTTCATCGACTTTCAAAAGGCCTTTGACACGATCCCGCATGAGGCTCTATTTCTGAAGATGGAACGCGCCGGAGTCTCCGGAAAGTGCTTGGCGTTCTTCCGTGCGCTCTATGCAGACTCATGGATGCGCATCCGACTGGGCGACGGCTGAAGAACCCCTTCGATGAGGATCTGCCATGGACTGCGACAGGGCGACCGCGCATCCCCGCTCCTTTTCAACATCTTCATCAACGATCTGCTGAGCAACTGCAGACAATACGGGCTTGAGGTGCCGTGGATAGACTGTGGAGATGCCCGATGAGGAGCCCTCACATAGGAACCGCCTCGCAGGCCTTCTATTTGCGGACGATGTCGTGCTGTTGGCACCCGCCCCGGGAACGCTTGCGGGTAGCATGGAACAAGTCAGCGCCTGGGGCCGGGCGCCCCTGGAAGCCAAACCGACACAGGGTCATGCCGGCACTTGTCATGGGATGCGTGCGCGCAAGTTGGCGACCACGGTACAAACGCTGAACGCCCACGAAGATGCGCATCTCTCCTAGCATCCAAGCAGAGCACGCGAACGCTGACAAGACGCTGCGGAGGACTATTCGGCTGGCGCAAACGCGTCTCCAGTGAAGCAAAGCGTCGACGATGTTCCTCTAATCGAATCCCAACAAGGAGCTCAAAAACACCCGCGAATTCCACAGACCATGCGTGAATGCGCAAACAAACAGATTGCCGCTCATCACGTAAGTATACGCCCAGGCCCAGCCGAGGACCGAGAGCGGCAGCATACCGCCGAGGTTCAGGTGGTGCGCAGCAAATAGCACGCTGCTCACTGGTATAGCCAGCCATACTGGCATGAAACAGGCGATTGCTGGAAGCAAGTAACCTCTGTAGAGAACTTCCTCGAAAACCGGTGCTGTTATACATGGGCCAATAGATCCAATTGCCATCGCGATACCGTCTTGGTTCTCGGGGTGAATCAATTTGCTGACGACGCTCTCTTCGTTGAGAATGTTCTGTGGAACGATAAACTGGTTCACAAAGTCAGCGATATTGAAGAGCAGGCTGCTAACATAGTAGACGCCAATTGCCCACCAGCACCAGTTCGAGTGCACCCGTGCTCTCATCCATTTTCCACGAGGAGGAAAGAAAGGCTTCAGGTTATTGCCGAGAATCTTGACGCCCATGAATACCCACATCAGGTGCCCTAGCAGCACTTTCAACGCACGCAATGTCGGCACCGTCAATGGTAATCCTATTACGCTCAAAAACAATAATACCTGCTCACATACAACGGCACCGTATCCAGAGAGCAGGTAGGCACCGAGCAGCATCAGCGTTGTCATGCCGATCTTGGACCGGGCGGTCTTGGGGAGCTCCCACGGGAGGCCGCGGCTCGGCATTGGACGGATCAGTGGCGGCAAAACGGTGTATCGCTGAGGGTTTCGCTTTCGGGCCATCCAACGGAACCAGAGGATGACGAGGATCAAAACAAGACCCGCTATGGAGTCGTATCCGACTGTGACCGGTTCCTTGCCGGAGGCAATTGCCTCCAGCGCCTCTGCAGCTGCCTTGGCGTTCGGTTTATCCAGAGGATCCGCGAACGACGCCGTATGTGGAGCAGCAAGCACAATCTTCCGCAGCAGCGGCTGGAACGCTCCCGGAGGTGCCCACGAGTGACGCGACAACACGAGCAGGTGAAAAGCGTAAAACGCCAGAACGACAACAACTTGTACCAACGCAGGCATCCGATACACAAAGGCTGGTAGCCACGCTGGCGCCCAGTCCGGTCGCTCCGTCGAATAGTCCGGTTGCCAGATGGAATTCGAGGCCGCACTCGGCTTTGCTGGTGTTACGCTGCCTGATGCGGCGTGAGCAGGCGACGTGCGCGCTACCTCTGCACCCTTCCGCAGCGACTGGGCAGAGTCCTCGTAAGCACTTTCAGAGCTCGACGAGCACCAGAGAAGACGCCGTGCAGCTCCTCTTTTGACTGGCAGCACTCCATAGCACCGTCGCTTGTGACGCAGTGTTCCTCGGTTGCAGAGCGTGCTGCGGTGGTCTGTGGGGAGCGCTCTCCTGGCGCACCCAAGTGCTACTGCGTCATTCACTCCCTGCTGCCAGTTGGGGCAAAAAGAGAAACCGATCCTTCCTTGCATCATCGCTGTTGCAGCGAGTTCCCCGACACCAGAGAGCTCCTAAAGCAGACACGAACGCTACAGAGGCAGAAACGCTTCCCTTTAAGCCTCGGTTGCCGTCTTGCAGCAGTCGGCGAGGCGCTGTCACCAGGTGCTGGGGTGGTGTGGGTGCAGCGGGCATCAGCCAGGCGGCTGCCGCAAAACGCACGATCGCCTTGGATAGGATGTTTAGGGAGAAATATGGATAATATAGTTCATCGATGCCACGATTCGTTTCAGGTGCAACTGGTATCTTCTGAACTCCTCGATATGGTTATGCCCGTCGGAGCTTCTCTACACTCGGTTTAGATGCATGGCGTCAACATCCAAAGTGCGACAATAAGGTTTTACAGCTTGATCCATCATGTAAGATGTCCGGTCGTGTTTGCGGGGCGGCTCCTTCAATACTTTGGAGCTGGAATTCGATACGTCATCGGAATCAAGTTGATTCGCAACGATATTGAACAAGGGCTCGTCAAGTAACCAATTACATGTTCGGAATCAGACGCACAATCCTGGATTCTTGTCAGTTTCTTTTACGTATAGCGTGCTCGAATCGCGCATGCTCCGAGTTTTGTGTCTTGCTGTTTCATGGAAACGCACGGGTGCAGCGATACGCGCTGCATGGATGACGACGACAAATACTCAGAATCGTTTCTTGGCATCTTCTTTGAAAGCTCGTACCGAAATTTCACATAACTTGTCACGCCAAGTAATCTATTCCTTTCGAAAGACATATATTCCTCTTTTTGCGGTTATCGACGCAGCAGCATTGAACCGCTCATGGGATACGCTCCGAGAGGCTCCCATGGCTCCTGTTTACGTTGAAAAAGGGTCTCGGACCCGGACCCCAGTCATCTTAGCGATGGCTTGTAGCAACGAGTGTGTCATCGCTGTGCATGAAGGGAGTGTAAACGGATCGGAACTTTTCAACTCCTTCGCTGGTCTGAGTACAGCGTGCGGTACGTGTTCCCTCCTGAACAACATCGCATTCCATGAATATTCTATCGAATGGAGGGGCATTCGCTTGTACATGCAGCGGATAGTACACTCGGGGGGTGAATTGCCCAGAAGAAGCCCTAAATCCTAGAGTATGGCACTGGGAACGGAAGCGGAATTTGGCATCGACGGGATTTTGATTAGCCCTCTAGAACATTTCCCGAGCGGTGAAGCAAGCGTTCATGCATCGCAGGGTAGTCCTCGGAAGACGAGGAGGTTCGTTGGATAGATGAGAAAACCTCACCGTCATCAAGTGTCGCCGCTGCGAAGTGCGCACCAATGCTACGTAAAAAGAAGAAGAAAATGGTCTGCAAAACGTCGTCCATGACACGCATCCGTGCATCAAAGACAGAAGCGACAGCCGGAAGCACCGTCATTGAGACTGGAACGTTGCGACGATCATCATCATCATCATTCTTCGACCGCTGAACATGAAACCTGAGACAAAAGAGAGACACATGCATTGAAAGCCGGTGTCACGAGTGCGAGCCATAGGAATCCTTCTCAGAAAATCCCACAAAAACTGTTGTTCATCACAATAGAGAGAGTCACAAATTTTAGGACCAGCATACCATTTCGTAAACTGAACCCTTTCGATTTCATGCGAACACAACTATGGTAAAAGTATAGGCATAAGTGCAGGCGCTTGCGTACGACAAGCGGCGCTGTGCACGCGTGACGGGTAAGGCTTTCAACTGTATGGGCTCCAGGTTGTAGCGCGTTGCGAAGTTTCGAAGGGTAACCAGTCTTTCTGCTGCTTCTTGGCTGCTTGCCTGGGTCCCTGAACCTGTGCAACTGGTGAAGCAAAAGCAGTGACTACGCTTTCATACGAAGGAACGAGACGTGCTCTCCTGATCTCGCCGTTGCACAAGTTACGAATCAGCAGGTGCGTGCTCCTTGGCGATTCGGTCGTCGTCTTTCACCGGGAACGGCAGCGTAGCGTTTTCAGAGACAAAGGCAAGCAAACGGATGCAGCAGTTGCCGTTCGGTACTGTGGAAACCTTCGTGGGAGCTGCTGCGTGTCGGGATGAACGCGCTCACCGCTTTGGATTCAGCATTGAACGAGTTTGAGCAGCTAGCAAGTGAGTGGTGCACCCTAGTGAGACTCTTAGAGGCGGCTGAACTTGCGCGTGTCCGCGTAGAGCGTGGTGAGTGGGCGCCCTGGTGGAATGCCCGCCGTATCGTCCTTACCCGGCTGGCTCGGCGCTGGAGTCGGCACTTGGCTTCCAAAAGCACTGCAGCGTGCGTTACTAGCCTCCGTTCGCTTCAGCAGAGCGTCGTTCCGAGTAGCCGACCCGCTGTGACTGCAACAAGCACCAACGAAGGTTTGATCGCAACGCTCAGGCAGAAAGCACGAGAACCGCTGTCACCCCTCTCTGCACCGCTGCTCGGTGATACTGTCGAAGAACTGCCCCTGATGGAAGCGGACTTGGACTTGGATTTCACCTCGGCAGAAGTCTCGGGGCTCTGTTTAGACTTACAAGAAGTCTATCGATCGTACCTTTCGCTTCTTCCACCATTGATAGCGAGCCAGTTACCGTATCTTCGTTTTCTTGAGATCCTCGAGGCGCTGCCTCGTTCCAATGAACTGCGGGCACTGGTTGTGTTTCGAAGACTCGATGGCAGGTGTCTCCCGCCAGAGTGTTTAGATGCCTCTGCGCTCGAAGCTGCATGTCAAAAATTGTCCCCGGGTTGCCGCAATGCGTATGCCGGGTTGCTCCTTGACGTCCTCCGCTATTTGGTCGAGTTTGCGAGGCGCGCCATGCCATGGCTCTCCCCAGCACACTGGGACAGGATGCGGAGCACTGGGCGAAAAATACCTTCGATTGTTCGGACCAAGCGAGAAGCAGAGGCGCTGAATACACCGCGACCTACAAAAGCGATACTCCGGATCGCAAGTGCAAGTGCAGACCAGCGACCCGATCACGATAGCATGCCCTCATCGAAGCACTCCACACATGTGGATACCGTGAACACTCCTGTCGACGTTTGGCTCGGTCAAGAGCTCGATCAGAGCGTTGCCCCCAACCTGGCCGATATCGAGACGCTTGAGCAACATCTCGCATCGCTTGTTACAGATGATGAGTGCGGCATTTTCAGGGCCAGTTTATTGCGAACGATTCGACACGTTGAGCGCCAGCAAGTCCAAACACTGACAGAATGGATGTTTACGAATCGTGTGGAGCAGGTGACACGCGAAGACCTCGCAACGGAGCGTAGCGGGCAATGGTTCCTCCGAGCTGGACCACCAGACGCAGATGCATCGAACACAACGGGAATCAAGATCAACAAGTCCACAGCTGTGACTTCCAAGGAGGAAACCGAGAATTTCCCGGGCTGGTTACGACGTGCTTTTGCGCTTCATCAGGTTTATCGTTGCGAGATCTGCGATCCTGTCCAGACATATTATGGACCGCTGGCTTATGAGCGTCACTTTCGATCGGCTGTGCATGTGCGCGGTCTCCATCGTTTGGGCGTTTACTATACCGCAGACTGGGATTATATTGATACTGTGGCTGATGCGCTGCGACTCAAAGCACATCTCGCGAAGCTGAATGATTCGGGTCAGGTGGGCATCGTCGCTGTCGAGCGGGAAGCGGATGCCGCGCCCATGGAGGCTAGCACTGGATCCAGTCGTACGTAAGCACGTGATGATACCGCTTCTGTCCAGCGCTCGTATCGATATGCTGCGAAAACGATTTTGGAATATGACCGCTCGTGTCGGGCTGATGACGCCTTGTTTTCGCAGCGCCAAGTCAACAGAGCGCTGGTATCGGATGCTGGCCTTGGGAATCGTCGTCATCGGGCTGGCAACTGCAGTGCAGGACCCTTTGGCAATCGTTTACGAACGCAAGCAGGCGGCGTCGTGGAACTGCAAAAGGCGAAAAAGACTCACTGTGTACGGAATAATATTTGGCGCGCGGAAACCTCAACTAGCCAATAGAGTCCGGCATTACAACTGGTCAGGTGCACCACTCTCGTCAATGGCTCTGCTTTGCCCTGGCTCCAGCATACCGGAAAAGCGACTTGGTTGCCATGGAAGCTTGAGCTTCACCAGACGCTTACCGCGATGCGTAACAAGAGCAACATACGACGCTGCCAATGGATGCATCGATACGAGTGCGCTTACGCATTTGCGTCCGTTTCTACGCGACTGAATGTTTTCGCTCTAAACAGTAAACCTCGACTGCAGCACATTGGCGATTCCATGTCGATTCGGAGGCACCGACAACAAACAGTAGACCTGCGCTGATTCAACCAGGGAACAAACTCGTACTGTGTTTCACCGGATGCGACGCGACATCTAATCGCACGCAGATTGGCAGGCCTTCCATAACAATACCTTGGCGTCAGCAGTGATAGCATCTCTGGTTGATAGTGGCAGAATGAGGCAGGCTCTCTCGCCCACAAACGACTATCTCCGCGTGAAAGCTCTGGAGGGAATCATCGTCCAGTTTTCACCTAAATGCGACGACACGGGAGCTAATTCCATCCACCCGGTATCCATTGGCTGCGAATCCAAGTCTGTGAGCGCTTCTCTCAAATGAAGCTGCGATGATGCCCCAGGTCATTGTGAAGGCTCCAATAACCATGGATAGCTCGGCAATGGACCGCTCTCGCAATGTGGCGCGCGCTTTGTACATGCGGATGCTGCGGGATTCTCGCGGTCGTATCCGAACCGATTATGCATCATTCTTGTTCGTAGCATACGCTGCAAAACCTGACCGCAGGCCGTGGTGGGCAAGCTCCTGCTTCCGCAGCAGCATCTTGCTCCAGCTGATGGTATCCGGAGTGCGCCCTCGAACGAGCAGTAACGTCTCTACGGCTTGCAACATACGCAGAAGCACGCTCCGCTGCGTCGACGGGAGCACATCCTCTGCTTGACTCCGCAGACGATGCTCGAGTCCCGCGAGACGCTTACCGCACTCCTCGGCGAAACCAAGTGGCAACGTTCCATGTTCATTATGATGCACAAGCTGCTTCAGGAATAGCAACAGACTCCCTTCGAGCAAGAGAATACGACGTCGCTGCCGCTGGGGCATTTCGCTGCTGCTGTTCAATCCCTGCAGCCAGTGCAGCACCAACATGAGTCCGAGACCCATAGTGGGCGTCTCGAGGTCTGTCCAAGTCATCATTGGCGCCCAGACTCCATAATGACCCGTAAGGTGCAGCGCAATCGATATCAGACGACCCATCGCTTGCTCCAGTTTGTCCGCGAGCGTCTCCTGGACGATAGTCAGCGTGCCCGAGATCGACGTTTGGGTGTGTCGCTCCCCGATTCCATCCTTCATCGAATTCGATAGCATCAGCGGGTACTCAGCAAGTGAACCGCGCAACGAAGCATGCGTCCACATGCCCAGGTCGGGCAACGGAAGCGACAGCCACCGTGGTGCCATTCGGAGACAACGCAGTGCCGCAGCCAGACTCAAACCGACTTGTTGATAGCGTTGCTGGAGCCATTCTGGAGACCATTGTGACTCCAGTTCTGGTAAGAGATCCGCTTCGGGTGGCGAAGTGAGCAGCGCTTCGAGAAAACCCGCAATCGCAGAGAATTCAGACAGCATCGCCCAGTGCCAGGCGTAGGTTGTGGACCAGGCCTGGCGCGTCTCTGACTCACTCAGCCGAAGCGCTGTATCTAACCAATGACGGGTGAAGGTAGCGAGTTGCGTCGGTGCACCCTCAAACGAGGACACGAATGCGTACACCTCGAGCCGTAGACGCTGCTGCGTTGCTGCAGTCGTGTGCGCACGCGCTTGCTGCAGGAGCACTGCGTACAATCGGAGCAGCATCAGATACATCATAAAGTCCGATGTTGGTTGCTTACCATCTGGAGTTAAGCGTTGATGAATGCGAGCGCTTGAGAGCCGTCCCAGGCTCCAGAGTCCCTGCTGCTGTCGAATGATCACATCTGCACAGCGCGCTGAACGCACTGCCCAGTTGAGCAGCAGCAGGACAAGCCACCAACGATGCGTCTGCTTGTTTGGCGGGGTTACCGGCGCACAGAGTGCGCTGAAAACGACAGGAAGGAAACGCTTCGCCCACTCGGTTTCATCTAAGCGAGCCGGCGAAAACCAGAACTGACACAGCAGTGCGGTTGCAGGTTGTAGCGATGGCCAACGAGCCGACCGCTCCAGCAGACGCAGCAGGAGCCCTTCGCCGTACGCAAGCTCCGAGGCAGCGTATATCGTGGAGGCGGCCTCTCGATGCAAGCCTCCGTGGACGACCTGCTTGCAGAGCGCAAGCACAAGTCGTTCCGTAACACCAACTTCGAGGAGCACTTCGACAGAAGACGTCTCTGCGTCCGGGCGTAGCAGGCGCCAGCTTTGAATCCCAGCAGGATACCAATCATCGGTGCCTTTCATTTCGCTCATGACGCTTGCTTCCAGACGGTCCAGTTGCCTTTCGAGCGTCTGCAACAGCATTCGAACGTGGGATTGCATTCGCTGCATATCCAGTGCAGCAGAGGCTGCGAAAGCGATTCCAGTTGTTCGGCAACTCGCCGCGTTGTCTCCAGTAACAGCTGCTTCCAAGCGACTCAAGCGAAAGATGAGCTCAGTCCATGCCAGGCGTCGCATCGCCCCGAGTCCGGTACCAGTGTCGCTCGCACACAGACGAAGCAGTACCTGCTCGAGACGCTTCAGTGAAACGCTCCATGAAGCCTGTTGTGCAGGCAACGTCAACACGGGACGCTCCGTGGAAGGCTGTGGAGCCTCCACGACACACAACAGCAGCTCCAAATTGGTTGCCAAGACGGTCTGATGCAGCCACGGTATCCAAAGCTGGTCGGATGTGGCTAGGCTCTGGAGGACGAGCGCTTCTTTTCGGCGATTTTGCGGCTCGACGTCGAGATCCCGACTGAGGATCGTCTGCAGCACCAACAGCGTCGTCACTGACCAGAGCCCTGTGACATCACTTCTGTAGTGTTTGTTCCAGAGGATTTGGCCTTCTGGCCAGAGCACACGCTGCGACTCTTCCGTTTCGCCTATGCTTGCCGGTGGTGAAGACGTTGCGGAACCTTTCCCGGGCGTTTCGATATCGTCCGTGGGTACACGGCAGAGCAAGGTGATGAGCTCGGTCCACGCAGAAACGAGCGCTGGGTTCATCGCCGACGACTTCGGGGCAGCCTCTGCGACGAGTTTGCGCTGTACTCCTTGCGTTGGTCGTGATCGCATCCAAAGTCGGTTCACAAGTTCGAGGAAACACGCGAGCACGATGCTCGTCGTCCAGACTGCTACCGCGGTTACTGAATCTGGTGCTTTGGCGAGAATACGCTTCCGCCAAGGGATCAACATATCTCGAAACAGCATCGTCAGCCAGGATTCTACCTCTGGCGTCGACACCTGACCTAGTCCAAGGCGTACGAAGAGCGCTCCGAGCGGAGCGAGCTCCGTCAAGTTCACTCGCTGCTCCGTCGGAATGAAACACCGCCATTCATCCCAGAGGAGCTGCCAGAGGCGGCTCGAACGCAGCACACCAGATGCTGGCGACGAGAAAGGCGACTCTGAAGCGCGCCGCTCAGCGCTGCTGCTTCGCTCTTCGGTTTGCTGCGATACCCGGGCTGTAACAGATCCCCAGCTAACAAGCAGAGCGGCAGCATTCGGGTTGTCCAGGAGCACTGGCTGGTCGACTGCTAACGCTGCCAAAAGAAAGCACAACACTGGTTCGGGATCCACTTGAAGTGCCCGCTGAACCAGTGGAAAGAAATCAGGCCACCAAGTCGTTGGCCATAGTTCGGAGAGAGCATCTGCTTCCGCAATAGATGCATCTAGGCATTCCCGAACACCCAGATGTAGCAGGGCCCAGATATCCCAGATATCTGCCGCAATTCCCCGAGCAATCGATTCAGTTCGTGCTCGACAGGCAGGCCCTGTTTCGAAGTGTGCAAGCGCCGGTGCCTGGGGATGCAGCGTGCGCCACAGGAACCTCCACAGCGCGGGCAAGTGCTTCGCATGCCGCCCCTGAAGTAGCCAATGATCGGGTTCGTGCTGGCTGCCAGCAAAGTCCGCTCCGCGAGAAACCTCATCGGAAGCAATGCGCACCAGTGCCTCTCTGGACCAGGTCCGCGACAAACGGACCGTCAGCATGGTGCGCTGAAAGCAGAGCACCGCCTGACACATCCCAGCACAGCAGTTGACGAGACTCAACGCTGCAGCGGTAAACTCGGACGCATGCCGCACCTCCGCACGGGACAGGTTTGTGACGGCACTGGGCAGCACGTACGCTGCTCGACTGTGGTGCATCATCAGCTCCGTCTGGATAGCATCCACGGTATGGACAACTCGCCAGGCATGCATCCAGAGTTGATCCAAAAGGGTCTGGTGCTGCCACCAAGGCCATTCTAGGGCGCTGGGCGCATTCGAGCCCGTCGGCACCAGATAACCGCCGGCTCCGTTCCAAGTCGACGCTCCTGCTGGTCTCTCGCGTTTGGTAGCAGATTTGCGCGGTGGAAGGCTCTTCTCCAGAGCTCGCGTGACCAGCGCATAGCGGACCTGCACCGACTCCAGCAGGGTAGCGGGAGAGCGTTGCGCCTCTGTCTCGAGGTCCGCGGGCAACGTTACCAACCAATGGTGCCATGGACTCGGAATAAAGGCGAGTTGCATCCAGGCTCGGGCAAGCCAAAGCGCTTCAGCCTCGTCCTTCGGCACTGGAGCCGCGGGATTCAGCAGATCCACCGCCTGCGTAAAGAGCTTCTGCTCCACAGCAGACGACCCTGAAGACGCGTACCTGTTGCAGATGATGGTCATCAGGGTGGCCATGGCCTGCGCCTTGGGCAAACACGCTAGCGTCGTGTGCAGCTCACGCTCGCCACGGTGCTGACGGTAATCCATCAGCACCCGTCGAAGGCGCGTCCAGTGCGTCTCGAGCCATATCCAGAGCTGTTCGCGCGTGTCCTGCAGGTACCTATTGAGGGTTGCGGTATCGTTGCAAGCATCCTGGATACTGGACAGCGTCGCTTTGTGCGCACCGAGGAACTGCTGCTGCTGCTGCTGCTGCTGCTGCTGCTGCGTATCAGTACCATCTGGCTCCTGGCCTGGTGCCTGCGGTGACGGCAAGTCCAGGCGCTCCATTTGCATCATTCCCGAAGACGAGAACAACACCCATCCGATGCGGTGGAAAAGCGCTAGTCCCGCTGGACACTCGGGAACGAGCAGCAGACCGTCCCAGTGAACTTTCCAGATCGCTGCATCGAAGTCTGCATACCAGAGTCCCTGCGATCCTTGTGGTAGCACCAGCCCGGGCGTCTCGAGCACTTGTCGCGGAGCGCTCGTTTGTAGTCGGTGTACGACGAGTCCAGACTCATCTCGAGCGGGATGGGTATCCATCGTTTGCACATAAGCCGGTGCAATTTTCCAAGGCTCTGCGAAGCTTACACATTCCTGTTGAAAAAATTGAAACGCCAAAAAGGCCCCAAGAGGCTCCTGAATCGCTGATGCAGCCACTCGAAACACGTAGGTTGCTGTCAGCGGGAGCAGCATGCAGAGTTCTCGCCAAAAGCGAGCCGCTGTCGCAGAACGCTCCCAATAGGGAGCGTCACCCATGTGTGCTGTTGCTGTGTCTGTGGCGCCGAACCAAACCGCCTTCCAGAACGAGCGCGATAGCTGCTTGGACTGCTGGAGACACACCGCCATGGCATCGACAGTGTGCTCCAGGAGTACAGGGTTAGGCGTCGACCACACCAGGACGCGCACCGGCACCGTCCTTGCCTGCAGCAGGCTTTGTTGTGCCTGCCATAACGCCCATGCAGGATCCGTGTTACAGGTCGCAAGCCGATGTCGCCAAGCAGGTGCACTTGCGGCAAGTGGTCCATCCAGTAATTCCTGGACGGCAGCCAGCGCCAACTCGAGCAAATCATCGCGGATAAATGCCTCCATTGCAGGCGTTTCTGCCTCGGAATCGATACCCCGCTGCCGTGCATCACCGTCTGGGGCGCCTGCGAAGCGCTCGCTTGAAGCCACACAGGTCTGGGCGAGAACACACAAAAACGCCAGCAGACGGGTCAGCGTGCCCGACCGATGATATCGATCAGCGTTTGGAAGCGATGGCTCTGTGGAAGCCTCCAGACTGAGCGATTCAAGTAGCTCCTCGGTGGTGCTGACCACCACCACCGGGTGTGCCCAACGGTAGCGCGTGCCGCTGGAATGCATCCGGCAAAGCAACACCGCTACGATACAAACCGCCAACCCCGAAGCCGTTCGATCATCGATGAGAAACCAACGTGCATTGAGTGCAACAAAAAGTCTCTCAAGAATAGAGTCCCAGAGCACATCCAGCTGGGCAGCTGCTTCCGTCCCGAGCAGCGACGACGGCATCAGGGCGAAACGCAAGAGACACTCCAAGTGCCAGGCTCGCTCGAGCTGAACACCGTATCGTCCATGAATCCCCTCAACTGCACGCCGTCCCAACAACTCGATGACGTTGCCCAGCTCGAGCCGGTGCAGTGCTTGGCGGGCGGCCAAAGCGAGTGCGGAGTCCGAGTCTGCGGCGTGCTCAAGCAGAAGCCAGAGCGTGCCCAGTGTGGCCCTTACGAATCGCAAATACCGGTTCTCTAACCACGTGACCTGATCTTCAGTCAGCGTTCCTGTACTTGACGGCGTTGAAACAGGCGGGAACGGCTCGGTTGCGGCTCTTTCGAAGGGCGGTTGTCGTGCCAGCCTCCTCGCCACTTCTCGTGCTCGTTCCCTCGATACCATCAGTCGTGCGGCAGTCAGGGTAACGACCAAGCTTGGTGGTGTGGGGCCAGAATCTTCCCCGGGTACCAGCGTCGACTCCATTAGCACCCATTTGAGGTCTCTAGTCCAGGAGTGAGCGTGTGATTCCAAGTCAGCTGCTGCGACTTGAGCTCGCTGGAGTTGGTACCAGAGCGCCTCACGTTCCTCCAGTGGATCCGGCATTCTTCTAGCGCATGTATAGCCTAACGGTACTAGAGGACAACTGGGCGATCAACCGTAGGACAAGGCAAAGAAAAACTCGAATTGGTACCAGGAGCGACACAGCCTAGTGCGTTGAGCCGCAACGCCGCCCTTCGGCCTTCTCGAGGTCGGAGATATCCACGTGAGCACCGCGGCGACTTGGGAGCTTCGTTAGCGCAACGCTCGTATGCGTTTCGAGCGTCTGCGGGCTTGGACTTGCTGTGTTTTGAAAGGGATTCGGGTCAAGAGCACCGAACAGTGGAACAGGTAGCTGTGCCGCAGAGCAAGCGCCGCTGGATAGCTATTTTTCTTGAACGCGCTCTACTACGACCTGGGGCCTGACGAAGCGCCCCTCAAGCTGGAACTAGTTTCAGTATCGTCGAGCAAGAGCAGCTCGATAGCTGTTTCCCCTGAACATTCTTCGTCGACGATCCAGAAATAAACCTTGTCAAGGGCGCGGTAACAAGTTTGTGTCTCCACGTTTCAATTCGCTTGCACATTTTTGGTACAACTATTGCGCTCACAAGCAGCCAAGAGGCGCGCAAAACGCTTTCCAGAGTGCTCATGTTGATCAGCGGTGACGTATCGGGTACGCAAGTCACGTTGATGCGTCGACGCCCTGCCGCAGTGGTCGTGGGTGCGGGCAGTGTTCACGAAGCCGGGCCCACCACGTGCTTTGGTGGTCTTTCAGAGCCAGGTGAGCCGCTATCACCACGGCAGTCTGGTCTGCAACAGTACAGCACTCGAACCAGTCATTTCAGTGATCTTTACGTCTGCTTCATTGTGTTCATAGCACTTGGTTTAGTGCCTGGTCTTCTTTTCCTTTACTGGGGGACTCGGTTTCCGCCTCGGACGTAGATGCACCGTGTACTTACATGTCGTAGCGTTGGCCTGGAAACGCAGGTCTCTCTGGCGAGCCGATCCACTGAGGACGAACGAAAGACATCAGCATCATTCGAGGCCCAGGAATCTGGCACTCGATGAGCATAAGGGAGTTGCCGCTTCGAGAGAGTTCGAAGACCAGTAGCGTCAGTACTTGGGTTCGCGACGTGCGCAAACACTTTTCGACTTTTTTCCCCAGCGTATCCCTTTACTGACCTGTATTTTCATTGGAGCGCGTTATTGTATGACACCAGCGGCACGTAGTGCCTGCGCTTACTTGCCGAATATAGACGTCTTCTTTAAACACAATTGCGCGCTCGGGGAACATTGGTTAGAGGAAACGACCCTACACCCCAGAAAAAAGGTCCTTCATGATCCAGCGAGAGCCCATTCCCTGGTAGTCGTGAGCACATGGACTTGCAGTCGCAGACACTTGTTCGACAATGGCGTCGCATTCCAAGTTGCCTGCACCTTGGCGTTCTAGATGAGGGTGGATCCACGAATGAATCGATTGGGTGCAACTCCGACGATGGTGCGCATCTACAAGTGCGAAACGCTCCGCAGTTCTCAGTCCTGCCAAACATACAGCGACTTTGATCAAGCGACTGTGATCCACGAAAATACAATAAAAAATGAACGCCGAATTCACGTCAAGGCTCTTTCTACATCAAAACTGGTGATAGAGCGGTGCAAGTTGCGGCGAGCAGCCCGCAATCAATGTCGACTCCTGATGCCAGCGCATTCAAAGACAGGACAGGAATCGGTAGTTTCGTGCCTCAATATATAGATACGTTGCAATGCAAACTTTTGTTCATGTTGGATGAAAAAGTTGCTTCTGTTTCCGTTCCTATCCGCTCCGACGTCTGGTGCAGATCCCAGCCGTCCATTTTACCATACAGCTATGAACACAAATGTGCCAGGTGCGTCCCCGCGGGCGTCCATGGATTGACGGCTGTTCCGGAGCTGCTGCTACACCAAGCGGCAGGCGATTCGAAAAAAACATCTCTCCCGGTATACGTTTCCAGTCGTTCAACCATTCGCGGTAGCCGCATGGTTCGCGGCAGGGTTTCGCACTCGCAACCGAGTCCAGTGCTTGCTCGTGTGAGGCGATCTAGTAGACGTCGTAAGAGAGGCTTCTTTCTCCTCGTTAGCGCTGTAGGCAGCGCTTTCCTCATCGGTCTTTGGCTTGGCTTGAAGCTCGTGTCGCAGTCGCAACGCGCCGCGGCAAGCACGTCGATCACGCAACGGAAAGAGAGTCTCCGTCAGGTTTCCATACCGAGCATAGGGCGCGCTTCAGACGCCAGTTTATGCGGTGTCCTGCCTGCTCCTTGTTCCGGCCACGGTGAGTGTCGCATACAACAAGGCCTGCCTACGCTGTACCCGGCACCCGAAGGAAACGTCGCGCTCCCCAGTGAGCTTCCTCCGAACAGCGTTGCTTTCTGTGCGTGCGACGCAGGCTGGGCGCCACCGGCTTGCGATCGTCCTTTATGCCCTGGAGGCGGTCACTGCTCTGGAAACGGCGTTTGCTTGCAGGGAACCTGCGTCTGCGAGGGCGCCTGGGGCGGAGAGGCCTGCTCGGAGCTCCAACCGGGTACGGCGACGACGACGACGACGACGACGGCAGCACCTTGTCCACGGGATGCGGACACTGGACTTGTCTGTGGCGGTCCCCAGCGGGGCGCCTGTGTGTCCAATGGCACTTGCGTGTGCCATGCACCCTGGACCGGGACTTTGTGCGAAAATCAAGCCTTCCGAACGGTCTATGAGTTCGCGCGACGTGGAGCGGGAACACTCCAGCCCTGTCAAGTATCCCCGTCACCGCAGGCAACCCCGTTCATTGTCGCTGCATTGCCACCTGCAGAAGCAGGCCGTCGGTGGCTGGGTTTCCAGGCACTGCTCATACCAACGAATCACGAGCCGTACTTCGGGACGAAGTTACCGTGGCTTTGTATAGCGTACGATTTGGCAGAGCGCTTATCCAGCAACTCGATTGTCAGTGCATTCGACATTGTGGTGACTCGGTGGATCGAAATGCTCATTTCTGGTGAACGGGCTTGGCAACTGACTGCCGCAATGTACGTGCCTGCGAACTGGACTCTGGACACGTTCCTCCCCCGGTACGTGATGCAAATACTGCCAATCAAAATCGGTGTACCGGTCCGAGTCGAGGATGTGCGGATTGATGGAGAGGTCTCTTTGATCATAGCGAATGACTCTGAGCGTGCTTCGCTGTTCAGTGCGCAGGTGACGCGCACCACCACCGCCACCCGGAATGCATCCTCCGTATCCGTGGTAGAGGCGATTGGTATTGCTGCAATGGGTGCGTTGACATTCGTTGCGGTTCTAGCCGCAGTATTCGGTATCGATGCATGGTTGCAGCGACGTCGCCGCAGCCTGCAACACCAACAGCGCTACGCTGACGGAGATACGTCCGCGAATAGCAGTGCAGCGACGAGTCCACCATTGCCACTGGGAACTGCGGACGCAGCGGCTATGCCATCGGCACCGCCCGCAGATCGAGCACCAGACTCGACACCGCTCGGTATGAACCTCGAGGAATTGGTTACGATATCGCTGTCACCAGAGCGGCCTTGGAAGTATCGCAGCTGGCGGCACCGATAGCGGCGGGCAAGGCGACGTGTGCGACCCCTGCCCTGCAGCAGCGCACTCGATGCGCAGCGTGCTTGTGGCAAACCCACGTGAATGCCGCCGCATCGTAACGTTAGCGAGCTGTCAGGTTCCTATGATCTGGCATGTGAAGCGCGCATCAACCAAGAGGACGGCGGTAGGGGAGCGAACGTTCCCGCGAGGATCTTGCGTTCGAGAACGCATCTCCCGGCTCAGATGCTAGAGGCATTTGTAGTTACGGCGCTTCGAGTAAATAGAATTGTTGCGATAGCTGCACTGTTGTACGTGACTTGCAGATAGATAAAAACGTAGCTGTTCATCATCGACGAAGCGCACAAATTGAGTTGCTGATGTTTTGCACGAGCGCGTCTAATGTTGCAAACTAGTCTCGATCGCTTTCGCGCTCATCACGTGTTCGTTTTGCGAACAGCGACTCTTCACAGCCGTTACCATTCAACGTTGCATGGTTGCTGGTCCATCGATCCATGCTCTGAACGCTTGCTTTTTTTTCGTTTGGAGGCGCAAAAGCCGTACATCGAGCGACACCGACAGCACGCGCTCTGCGCTTTTGTTGCCCCATTGCTCTCGAGAATGCACCCCGAAGATGCACACGAAGGAGCGCTACGAAGAGAACGAAAAGAGCGGCGACTGTTCTTCCTAGACTGCTGGCGCCCGAGCACTTCGTCTCTATATTCGCTTTGGTTTCTCAGCGCTTTGAATCTGGCTCTGGGTATGGAAGTGGACTCTAAGCCAAAGTAAACAAGGTACCGACCTGTTGGATGCTGCGAGGTGGATCCCTCAAAGTACACTTACATTAGAATCAAACGTGATTGGTCCATTCTGCGATCTAGAGCGTACGCACGGAAGCGTTGGTGACATCCCACTGCCGTGAACACCAGCTTTTGTGCGATTTTCCTGGGACTGATTCCTTTCCTTCCCTCTGCGCTTCCGCTTCAAAAGCGCCGACCTCAGCATTCACTCCCGCTCCGCCGCCAGCAGTCGTCGGATATTAACGGCATCGTTCAGGCGATATTTTTGCAGGTACCGGCTGCTGTCAGCGCCTTTCATACACGGGTCGCATAGCGAGTTATGCTCTGCACGGAACGTTCATATGCATTGTATGCAGTCTCAGTGCATACTTCGTTGCCGTCACATTCGACTCTGAGCACCTCCTCCCCTTGGTGTGCAACACCTACGCCTCCGACCACCGCACTGCGAGACGTAAACGCTTTCTTCATCACTCGGTATATGGTATTGACGGGTACAGGAGACTCGCCTCGTTGCGCACCTCCGAGCTGTCGCTCGAAGTCGCATCCAACGATCACGGGCCTCTTCTGGGCGATCGTTTCGGCAACCACTCTGCCGGCTACGCATGGAAGCGCAAAATGTTCCATTTGATAGAGAATTCGTGGCATACGATGTGGTTGATGATGGAAAAAGCATCGGAAGGCAAATCGAGGTTGGAGATCCAGTCGAGCAATGTCGATGCGTCTATGCTCTTTTGACGAAAAGCGATGACGCACGCGCCGCTGGAAGCGATCTCTCCAATGATTGTGAAAAAACGAGTCCAAGTCTCTTCTCTATCAGAAAGCACGGGATACCCTGGAAACGTGTCCCATGAGAAATATCATGCTGCTCTACATCTAAAAAAGTTCGAAACCCCCGAATTCCAGGAACAGAGAGAAACACTCGGTGTTCCTTTCTAGTCTTTTACAGGTGCAGCATCCGCTGGAAGCGCAAGTGCTATCGAGCAAATGAGTCAAGCGCTTTTCCAACGCATTCCTTGCCACCAGACACGTCCATGGAGCGTTCGGCCGGCACGGCACGGCACGGCACGGCACCGCTGCTGAAATAGTGCAGCGACGCGTCCCTCGACGGTTGTAAACTCGGCCCAGCGATTAGTCGTGTCGCCCCGAGTACGCTGTCACTGCACTGAACCTGTACTGGGCAGGCTGCTGTAGGTGCGAACCGGATTCGGCAGAGACTCGAGTTTTGAAGCGATCACATCTATGTTCGACACACCAAGCGCTCACCTGCTGCCGAGCAACCCCGGTTCCACAACTGCTACTATTGGTGCATGGCGTGCGGAGCAACTCGAGCTGCGCTTCCGCTGGCAGGCACAGCACATGCGTGCCTTCATCACGAACAGCGTCTGGACTTTTAGATGTCCGAGGTTCGGACACCCGTTGGGACCTGTGGAACCGTACGCAACTGATCTGCAACGAAGGCTTCACCGGTACTTGAGGCCTGCGTTGCAGCGCGCTACTTGTAGACTTGTGGAGGACGGCCTGGAAGCGCCCTCTCGCCAGCACGACGGACTTGAAGTAGACTCACGGGCACCGATACGGGTAGCAGTGGTTGCAATGGGCTGTGCGAAGAACACCGTCGACGCTGAGGTTTTCCTCGGAGACCTCAGCGCTAAAGGCTTCCAGATTGTATCCGAAAACGAACCCGCTGACGCGATCATCGTAAATACGTGTACCTTCATCGACGAGGCCAAGTCCGAGTCGATTTCCGCAATCTTGGAGGCTGCAGCACGGAAAAAGAGCGGCACACGTGCTCTAGTCGTAACAGGATGCATGGCGCAACGCTATGCTGACGAGCTGGCCAAAGAGATTCCCGAAGTGGACGCTGTGATCGGCTTTGCTGCTTATAACCAACTTGCTGAGCAGATCCAGCGCCTCGTCAGGAAGCAGCATCGCATGGAGAAGCAGTCGACTGTTCAGGTTGGAGCGGTGGACGTCCCTTTTCGACCAGAGTATCGAAGGCATCGACTCGGTGCCAGCCATACAGCGTACTTGCGAGTCGCCGAGGGCTGCGACCATCAGTGTGCGTTTTGTGCAATCCCCCAGTGGCGTGGACGTTTTCGCAGCAAACCGTTCGATCAGCTCGTGGAGGAAGCGCATCATCTTGTTGAGAGACAGGGTGTACGTGAGCTGTGTCTCATCGCAGAGGACACGAACATGTACGGCATGGACCGGGGTCCCGAGACGCCCCGACTAGCCGAACTGCTTCGATATTTCCAGAGAGAACTCGTTCCCCGGGGTCTCGTCTGGATTCGACTCCTCTACTGCTATCCATCGTATTTTTCTGATGACCTTATTGCGGCCATTGCGGAATGTCCAGCAGTGGTGCGGTGTATCGATATTCCGCTCCAGCATGCAAGTGACGCCGTGTTGCAGCGCATGCGTCGACCGCTGATGTCGCATACAAGTGCGCTGCTGAACAAGCTGCGACAGCGCATTCCAAACCTCAAACTGCGCTCGACGTTTATTAGCGGGACCCCGGGGGAAACCGCCCGCGATCATCAACAGCTGGTCCGGTTTATCCAAGAAATGCGCTTTGCCCGAGCGGGTTTCTTTTCCTACTCAGCAGAAGAGCGTACGCCCATGGCTGAAATGGAGGATCAAGTGCCGCCACAGGTCCAGGAACGTCGCCGCGACCAACTATTTAGTCTGCAACAAACCATTCAGGAGCAAATCGCCGAATCCCTCATCGGAACCGAAATCGACATCCTCATCGATCGCAGCGAAGGCGGTCATCTGGTAGGCCGCACTTTTATGGACGCTCCGGATATCGATGCTGTGGCCTATGTCCTGCAGAATGACTGGGAGCCCGGTTCATTGGTTCGGGCGCGCGTTGTGAGCACCAGCGGCTGGGACCTTCTCTGTGAGGCATGTCCACCGCCCTGAAGACCCGACAGACTGCGCAACCTCGCAATTCGCGAAACGTTGACCATAGCCATGGATCCGAGCGTAGCCTTTCAATGCTGGACGCAGACTCGACATCGCGATGCAGCCTCATCGGGCGGATTCCTCTATATATGGATTGAAGGATCGAGCGCATGGTATTGGATCTCGAAGGTCACGCGCAGTGATGCGGGATGTTTGCGGCACGATGCATGTCGTTGATGTGTGCGCGCATCGCAGCTGGTGGACGCATCTGCCGCAGCGCTGGACAGGGCGCGATGCGTGTCCCTGCGTTTCAGGTCGGATGCGTGCTGGACACGTGTCCCGAGATGTGATGGCGTTCGTGCCCTGCACGATGTGCGACGATGCAAGGCATGACGACCGCGCATTGGTGTTCTTCATGGAGCGCGCCGATCAGGATGCGTCGCTGCAGCTCTGTGCGTTTTTGCCGCTGCCGCAAACGCTACCGGGCTATGCAATCTATCGAGCCTTCAGTTGGGTCGATACGCAATCGAACGGAGGTCGTTGCGGATGATCATCGGCATCCGGGTGGTGCCTACCAGGCGAGAGCGCTGGAGGCACGCTTGAACGGGTGCGGTCGCTGAGGCCAATTGCCGTACGCCAGGGAAGGTGTAGGCTCGATGACACATCGTGCTGCGCTCTTAAATGCCCTGTGATGTAATGTTTCGTTTACTGGACTATTCTTTGAGTCTATGTGGTGCACCACAATCAGTAACATTGATGCGAAGACGCGGCGTCTTTGTGCAGGATGCGAAGACAACAACGTTGGCGACGTTACCAGTGCTCTGCTGCGATGTCGTCCAATGCGCTCGGGTTCAGGTCGATGAGGGCGGCATCGACGCCCTCGGGAACTCGTGTCGAGAGAATCTGCAAGAGTGTCGACTCGACGTTGCCGATTTCGTAGCGACCGAGTTCGTAAATATGAGCGAATCCTACCGACAAAAACATCATCAGGCCCAGAAGAAGCGTGCTAATGGCAGCCCTACTTGATAGGTTTTCGGCAAAACTGGAGATCCATGCCATGGCCGGGACTAGTTGGAGCTCTCGCTCGCCCGAATACAGTTCCTTTTCATATTCACTGAGCGGGCGTGGCATTGGGGCGGCTCGCAACCACTCCGGGGGTACCGCGGACGCGCTATCACCTCCACCAGTGTTCTCTGTAGATGGTGAACTCACTACCGTCGAGCGTAGTGGTGGTCCCAGATTCCATCCAAAGACGTACTGGCCCACGAGACGATCCTCTTCGTAACGTTTTTCAAACCATTTCTGAAACGCGCGAACGTCCTCCTCGTTGCGGCGCTCGGCCCAACGTCGGACGCGATCGAGATCATCGCGGCTGCGTTCGGTGATGGCCGCGCGGGCTTGCCGATCCATTCGAGTGCGCTCTGCGATGAACGTCAGCACGGTACGCAGGTCCTCCTCCGACCGCCTGTCGATGAGTTTCCGGAGCATCAACAGACGTTCCCCAATGGTCTCTCGTCGCCGTTCCCGCGTTTCGGGATCACTCCGGTTCGATCGGTACACGTTCCATTCGGGTGCCGGGCTAATGTGGCCCAGTCGCTGCTCCATGTCGGCCCAGGCCTTTAACATGGGGTCCGTCCTCTTTGCGCCCTCGAGTTCGGAGCGGACACGCCGAACATCATCCACTCTGCCGCCTGCTGCGAGGATACCACGCTCGAAGACCTTCCGCGCCTCCTCGTGGTTTCCCAGTCGATCCTCCATTGTTGCCCAAGCATGGTACACGGGAACGTGCGATGGCCACAACTCAGCCGCCCTCTGGAAGAGATTACGCGCTCTTTCGTAGTGACCTTGTCGGGCCTCGGCAATGCCGTAGGCCTGCAGCGTCGGCACCGACACCGGATCCAACCGGAGTGCTTGTTCAAATTTGGCTGCCGCGTGCTCCCAGTCGCCTTGTTTACTGAGCGCAATGCCGTACGCCTGCCACGATGGCACATGGCTCGGGTTCGACTCCACCGCTCGTTCGAAATACGCGCATGCTTCCACGCTCGCACCATTGCGCAGATGAAACATTCCAAAAGCCTGCAGCAGAAAAACGTTCCTCGGATCACGAGCGAGGCCGGCCTCGAACAACTCCTGCGCACGCTCGCTGTGACCGGTACGCTCCTCCAGCAACGCATACGCTTGCCATATGACGCCGTCAGAAGGATCTATTTTGAGTGCCTTGTCTAAAAGCGACCTAGCCGCGTCAGTATTCTGCATACAACGCGCTTCGAACATAGCAAAAGCGTGCGCAAGCCTTGTATTCGTACAGTTGACCTGCAGGGCGGCTGCAAAGGTGGCTCGCGCTTTTTCCAAGTCCCGCAGCCGGTACGCATACAGCTGCGCGAGTAGCAACCACGCTCTTCCGTTCGTTGGCTCACGGTCGACGAGCGCGCGCAGCAGACGCTCTGCTGTGGGCCAGTTCCGACGGCGAATCTCGCGACGAACGTCCCGTATCACGGCCTCTGCGTCCTCTCTTGCTTGTTGAGCAAGTGCTTGTTGGCGACGCGCACGTCCTGGTTTCCGTGGTCGCTCCACAGTTGCTGTCGCCTCAGGGTGCGCACTCAGCACCGCCGCGGTAGCGCCAAAGTCGTCGCTCGCCAACGCAGTCGAGCTAGACGCAACCGGCTTTACAGAGGACCCAAAGTTTCTACTTCGAGACAGGTCAGGACCGGAATCCTCGTCAGCTGTTGGTACGTTATGTGGTCGCGTTACGGTGACTGGGTTCACATGCGGCGCGCTCACCGCTTCCTCGGCGCGTAGCGTAACGCAAGCGCGCTTGCTCCGTTCCCAAAACGGATGCCTGGTGCGGCCTGAGCACACCTCCCCAGTTCCAGGCGCTTTTAAGCGAGACAGCTTCGCCCTCGATATAAGCGAGCCTACGCCCCATCCTAGACCGATACTCGTGAACATGGTCCCGCACGAGTCGGAGCGCAGCGTTAACCGAACGATTTTTCACGCCTGTCGAATGATCATGCTTCGCGAAATCGGAGCTCGCGTGCAGCACCGGGGACAACCCGGTGAAACGATACATTTTAGGACAGAATAGCATTTAGCTGTCACGCGCGGCCACCGCCATAACTGCGTCTACTGCTACCAACGCTGCACCGTTACCGAAACGCATCGACGCTTGCCCTGAGCAACAGCCGCCTCGGTATGCACCGTGCGCTGCCAGCGCACTATCCGTTGAGGGTCCCGCTGCGTCTGCTGGTGACGATATGAGTGCGTCCTCCATTCCTGATGATGTCGATGCGCAGAGCACGGGCTCCTTCTCTTCCGCGGAGGTGTTGACGAGAGCGTCCTCGATACGGCGACCGCTATCGTCGCCGCGGCTCTCTCAACTCGGAGGCGAAGGCACATATCGAGATGATCCGTTCGCCACCACTGGACTTGGTGCCGCCCTGCGTGGCAGACCGCCAACGGTCTCAGTCGATCGAGCTGGAATCCAGAGTTTACCGTTCCGCTGACCGCTGCGGAGACGGATCTGACGGCGAAGGACTCCGTACCTGCCGAAAGTCTGGATCCGGATAGGATGGGTTGTACTTGCGGGGAAGCTCACTCGCTCGACAGAAAACGATTGCAGTGTGCAATTCGAACTTGCACTCGTCGGGGCGCCAAGACAGGGCGTTCAGAGCAAGCGAAACAGGTAGAGTTACCAGGCACGCAATTCCCGGATTCCGTTAAGGACTGGTGTCGTCCGTACCGCGAAC